>Ga0302046_10001064_pt1 | contig 26083 bp, 21 predicted proteins | sample RVTome_11_FD_200261 | JGI IMG/M metagenome (GOLD analysis project Ga0302046, IMG submission 200261) | Soil microbial communities from uranium-contaminated site in the Upper Colorado River Basin, Wyoming, United States - RVT147D111 (version 2) ... | reverse complement strand
GTTATCTGCGTGCCTGTTCCCACTACCCTTATTTCGGCTCGGAATTACCTGGGCCTCGCGATCGACCCCTTCGCGCTTCGCCCTTCGACGATGGCCTTCAGATGATCTGCCCACTTCTGCAGGGCGTCGCGTTTCTCGTCGAAGTAATCGTACCGGTCATATATGGCGTCCATGCCCTCGAGGGCGTGGTTCAGCACCTTCTTCGCTACGACCGGCTGTACACCCAGCTCGGGAAGCTTCGAGCGCAAGGTACGTCGCAGATCGTGAGGCGTGAACTTGCCGATGCCGAAGTGCTTGAGCTTGCGGTTGACGGCCCTCGAGAGTGCGTGCGGTCGTAGGAAACCACCAGCGGGGGAGGGAAAGATCGCGGACTTGTCCAACCCCTTTACGGTCTCCAACACTTCAAGCGCCTTGTCGGAGAGCGGTACCTTGTGAGGTTTCGGCTTCTCCTTCCGATGCTCGGTCTTGATTCTTGATGGTGGGACCGTCCATAGGTCTTCGCGGATTTCCTTCCATTTAGCGCCCGCCACCTCGGAGCGCCTGGCGCCCGTCAGCAGGCAGACCTTAAGAGCCGCGACAGTGACATCGGTCAAACCTGAGGTATCGAGTTTCCTCCAGAACCGCTTGAGCTCGTTGTCGTTGAGGATGCGTTCGCGGGGGATCTCACGACCCCCGCGCTTCCCGAGGGCTTGCATCGGCGTTGCGTCGATGATTCCCTCGTCGAGCGCCCAGCCCCATATCTGTCCGATCGTCGCACCGACGCGATTTGCCATGACGGGCGAGCCGGCTGCAATGATCTCGTCGAGCCGCCGGTTAGCGTCGATCCGCGTAATGGAGCGTATCGCCTTTTCCTTCCACTTCGGCAACAGATGGTTGTCGAGCTGCAACCGCTTGTACTGCGGCGCCTTCAACGCCTTTCGATTAGGGTGTCGGACCCATCTGCCGTCGCTATTCTTGACCTTTGCGAGACAGGTCTGGCTGTACCAAGTCTCTGCGACTTCGCCAAAGGTTGGACCAGGGTCGTCAGGATCGCCGCTTACGATGATGGGTGCCTTGGGATCGGCGCCCTTTTTTACGAGCGCGCGAAATCGATCGTATTCAGCGTGAGCGTCAGCAAGATCGATCTTGCCAACGTCGCCGAGCGCCGTGGTCTGTTGCCGCCCGTTGAGCCTGTAGCGGTACTGATAGACCTTGCGGCCTGAAGGGTAGACGGTCACCAGAAAGCCGCGGCGCGCGATGTCCGCGACGCGATACACTGACGCCTCGGGGCGCAGCGCCTTGATGCGGCTATCGTTCAGTACTACCGGGCGTCTTTTTTTCATGGGCAAAGAGGTCGCAGCGCAAAGGACATGGTACTACTTCAGCACTACTTTTGGCTAGAATACGTTGAAATCGCCTGAAATTCCATGAACGATATAAACACTTATTATTCAGGTGCTTAACCTAAGAATGTGGTGGGAATTCAACCTCTTGGAAGATGCCTAAGTTTGCATGGGGCGCAAGAGGTCGCTGGTTCGAATCCAGTCGCCCCGACCATTTCACCCCTGGCCGGACGCCAGGGGTGATGGGTCCGCGGCGGAGCACGTTCGCGGAACGCTCCTCGAGCCGGCCGAATCGTCGTGCTAACGGCGGCGGTGCCCGCGACTCATCAGCGAGCCGTCGCTATACACAATGTCACCGTCGACGATCGTCAGCGCAGCCTTTGTGTCCCGGATGCTGTGCTCATCGGCCAGGAACGGATTCCGGTCGAGAATGACGACGTCCGCCAAGAACCCTTCCTTGAGCTGGCCGCGTTCATGCTCTTCCCTAGTGAACCAGGCGGAGCCCTTCGTGTGGCACTGCAACCCTTCCATCAGCTCCGCGGTCTGATCCGACGCCCGGCTTCCCGGGAACGCCGCGGCAAACGGGTCGTTCTCTAGTAGTTGAGTACCGTCGAAGGCCTCGCCGGTTACCATGAACTGCAGCGTCGTCCATGGGTTGCCGTGGCCGGCGAACATGCCGTCGGCGCCGCAACCGACGTGAAGGCCGTGCTCGTACTGCGCATCGAATGCGGCTCGATACGGAGGACCGGAAAACTCCCACTCCGGAAACAGGAAGCGGACCGCTTGAATGCCAGCGCCGACGCCGACGGCGGCCATGCGCTCGAAATGCTCGTCGGATGCATCGTTCAGATGATCCAAACCGTTATGCCGGTCCGCATAAGAGGCCCCGACCGCGCAGGGGTCGTCGATCAGGAGAGCGTCCTCGATGCCCTGAATGACTGCCGGTATCTGCTCCGCTTCCGCGTGCTGATGCGTCGACCAATCGTGCCGGCGAAGAATATAGACCGTCGCGTCCCGGATCGCTTCCGTGGTCGGAGACGTGAAGAACTCGCCCAGTCCCATGACTCGATAAAACGGGCCGCCGAGCCGGCTGATCTGAAAGCCCTCCGCCGGTCCCGCGATTTCCGTCGGGCCGACGCAGCTTTGGGTTTCCGCCAACGGTGCGGCGCTCATGACGTTGGCGAGGCGTTCTATGGGGGTCTGGCCAGAGGTGCCGGGCGCGTCGAGCGGCCTGACCAGGAACCGGATGCGCATTTTGAGGTCGCCGCGGATGTCTGCTTCGGCCAAGGCTCTGAAATCTTGAGACTGCCGGAACCCGCCGCCACCCGAATCGCCGATGCCTACCAGGCCCAGACTATGAGACCAGCGTTGGAGATCGAGCGTGCTTCGGATCTGTTCCTCCATCGTATTGTTGGCCCGTGTCCAGGCGTACACCGCTTCGTTCGACCCGGTCGGACCCTCCGTGAGCGAGCCGTCGGCAGGTATCACGGGCAAAGCCGGGACGGGACTGACCAAGCCGTTGAAGAAGTCTCTGGCGAGGCTGTTGACTTGGCCGGGGCCGGCCGAGAGGGCGGAGTTGAACTGGCCGAAATTCGGCCCGGAAGGCGTCGGCAGCCACCGCTGCAGCAACACGACCGGGTGATCCCCGGAAACCGCGTCGAGCTCTTCTATCGTCGGATAGCCGCCGCCGAATTGGAGGCTATTGTGCCGTCCGATCAGCGAGAGCCAAGCGCCCGGCGGCACTTCAGGGTCCGCTGCCCGTGCCGCGATCGCCGCTAGCAAGTCTTCCTTCGAGTAGGCGCCCTCGGCGTCGTGAATCGCATACCCCCAGGTAATCGCGCTTCTATTCCAATGCAGATGCTCGTCGATGATGCCGGGAATGACGACGGCCCCTCTCGCGTTGATAACGGTCGTCCTGCTCTGCCCATAGCCGTTGCGTGTGCCACGGTTTCCGACGGAGACGATGCGGTTGTCGCTGATCACCATGCTGCTGGCGACCGGATTGTCGTCATCCATCGTGACGATGTGCGCGTTTACGATCCGAATGTCGTCCGCGAGCACTAGACTTGAATTGAGGCCGGATATCAGCCCGATCGCGGCCACGGAAGCTTTTAAGGTCGGATAATTCATTAGTCGTCCCCCCGGTGATTAATAATGAATATCGTTGCGACTATTCCCCCTTGCCCATGCTGAACCCAAATTATCGTACACCCGGGAAACTTGCGTGTCCTGCTGGTCCCACCCTGAGACGTTGTGGCAGCGTCACGCCGCGCTCACGGCCACCTCGGAGCACGGACGTGTCGGCCGCAGCCCGAGAGCTGCGCGCAAGTCCTATGCCTCGCTCAAACGGCAGCACCCTGCAAGAATATAGATACTCTTTAAAGATACCTAGTGAGTTCATTGGCTTATTTAATCTTTATGATCAAAATTCTAGACTGCGTTCCGGCCGCCGATTGAATTTTTTTCGAGCTCCGGCGGAGCGATTGCCTTAGCGCAGCCAGGCGGGCACACTACGGACGACAGTTGCGTTGCGTGAGCGATACGGCTGGCAAATGAACTAGACGCGATCACCGAGGCGGGTTTCTTCGAGCATGTTTCTCGAGCACTTCAGGCTGGAGTCCAATCCTTTTGCGGCAAATCAAGTGCGGCCGAAGTTCCAGTCCTGCTCGAGCCGGCTCGCTCTGGTTCGTCTGGAGAGGATCCTCGATCAGGTCATTCACTGCCTGTTCCTGAGCGGGCCCGCCGGCGTTGGGAAATCGGCGCTGGTCGAGCGGAGGCTTCGAGAGATCAAAGACACGACCGTCGTCCTGATCGGGCCGGCGGTCTCCACGCCGGAGAAATTCCTCGAAAAAATTCGGCGTGACGTCGGCTTGCCGCCCATCGACGTGACCACGGTCGAGCTGCGAAACATATTGGAAGTGTTTCTTCGGCACCAGGCCAGCAAGGGGACGAGCGCGATCTTCGTCGTCGATTCCTTGGAGAGACTCGCGGAGCCGGTGCTCAACGAGCTTCGATGGCTGATGGGGCTGCGCTTCAAGAAGCGCTCCGTCGTTCGATCGATACTCGTAACCCGCAGCGAAGAGCTGGTCGCAGAGCTCATGCCCCAAGAGGGCGGGAACGTGCTCACGCCATATATCCATCACCGCTTGGGCGGATTCAATCACGACGAGACCAACGAGTATGTGAAGGCTTGCTTGCATAGCGTCGGCTGCCAGGATGCCGCGGCTTTGATTTCCAACGACGTGATCTTCGAATTGCAGTCCTATACCAACGGCATCGTCGGAGATATCAACGCGTTGTGCTTCGAATCCTTCAACCTGCTGGCGGAGAGATCCAAGCAAACCGACGCGTACGCGGGGCTGGACAGGAGCATCATCGCCGAAGCTGCGAAGGCGCTGAACCTTCGATACGACCCGATGGCGTGGCAGTACTTCGACGAGGCGCTGTCGGCCTCGTCAGTGCAGCAATCCGATCCCGGAGAGCTGACGCTTCATGCCGCGCATCTGCTGGTTACGAGCCGTGGAAACGTCGTCGCGAGCGTCCCGCTGAACCGGCCGCGCATGGTGCTCGGGCGGGACGACGGCTGTGACATCAGCCTCGACAGCCGGTACGTCAGCCGGTTTCAGAACCTATTCATCGAGACCGAAAAAGGTTGGGTTTTGTTCGACCTCAATAGCACCAACGGCTGCTACGTGAACGGGCGCCGTGTCACGCAACACGAGCTGCAAGACGGGGACATCATCGCCGTAGGGCACCATCAGATCAGCTTCGTGGGCCCGCTCTCCCGCAGACCCTCGAAGCAAGCCGACATCTCGTCGACGACCAGAGCGCGGATCGTGGCGGACGACACGCTGATCGAGCGGCCGGTGATGGGGAAAGCGGAATCGGCGTAGGACCCGCCGCGCTTAGAGTTCCCGCTTGACGAAATGCTCCATCTTCTCGATCAAGAGATTGTGGGGGCTCAACTGGCGGTCTTCAATTCCCAACAGGATCGGCTCTGCATGGGTTCGGTAGATGTTGACCTTGGCGTTGAAGACATTGCGCGAGATACCGTGCTTGTCGTTGATCGTGATTCGACGAATGCTGAAGCCGCCGGTCTTCAGACGCGTGCCTGTCAGATAGCATTTGATCGACTCGATTTTTTCGCCTGCGAGCTCCAGGCCGTTGAGCTGGTCGAGACTTTTCGTCGCTTGCTCGACGAAAGCCATCGAGTCCGGCGTCATGACTCCAGTGTCGGTAACCGAGAGAGAGTCCGAGTAGGCCGGGAACTCGCCGACTATGATCTGGCTCGGTAGCGCCCTGTCGATCATCCTCGCGAGCTCCACGGTCACGTCGCCGACAATGTAGTTGTACAGGGTCGGGTTCAGCCCCTCCGCCTGATGGAACTCATAGCTGCTGCCGACGTGAAAGCCGGCTCGCAGCTCGGGGACCGTGTTGTATTTCGCTTTGGTTCGGGCGATGGCGTTATCGGCCAGCACGAGGTGCATCAGATGATAGAGCTTGATGTCCCCATTGAGCCCAATCTCTCTGTTCCAGAGATAGAATCCGTCCCCGGTCGTCGAGCGACCAAAGTCGATGCCGATATCCTTCGCAAGCATCCTGCTCTGAGCGGAGTTGAGTGAATACGACAGGCTGTTGAGCTGCGTCATCTGCTCGAAGGGAGTCAGCAGGCTGAAGCCGACGATATCGAACAGAGCTACGGCGCGGCTGGGCACATAGCTGATGCTGTAGCGCTTGATGAGTTTTTCGATGATCCGGTCCGTCGTTGGGCTGTCGTCGATACCCTGTCGCAGCGTGATCCGCGTAATCTCGATGCCCAGCAGACGGGCGACATTGTCAATCTGCCGCGGCGTCAAGCGGCGGCGGCCCGCGATCAGCGACTTGAAGAAATCCTCCGACGGCCTCACGGCGTTGTGATCCGCGGCCAGGGCCGGACCGGCCTGCTCCGAGTAGGCGGCGACGGCATAGTGTGGGACGAGCAACACCGCGACGCCGTCATCCGTCGGGCACCAGCTCAGAATCACGTTTTGCCCCAGCCCCCAGTGCTTGTGCAGGCATTTGTCGAGGTAGATGAGATTGCTCCGCTGCAGTAAGCTCATCTCGTCAGCCGTCGAGGACAACGCCTCGATATAGCTGCCTGCATTACTGACGCTGAAGATTCCGCTATTTGATGCTTCCACGGCCTTCAGTCACTGATTCTCCTCCCGGCGATACTATCGGCCGGATTTGTCGAAATTGCTAGCTGTAAGCGGGAAAGGCGCCTGCGCGCGTCCGAATCAGGGGCTGGTGGAGGTTGCCGCGCTGGAATAAGGGCACCATAATTCCGGCCCCGTTCTGAACTTGGGACCAACGACTCTTGGCAGACAAACGTAAAGTGGACCCGCGCCGCTATTCGCGCGAGGTGGTCGATGGTTTTTCGCGTGCCCCCGGCCGAGCGATGCTTCGCGCTGTCGGATTCAGCGACGCCGATTTCTCGAAACCGCAGATCGGCATCGCTTCGACCTGGAGCATGGTGACGCCGTGCAACATGCATATCAACGATCTCGCCTCCGTGTCCGCCGGCGGTTGCGATGCGGCGGGAGGCAAAGGCGTCGTCTTCAATACGATCACGGTTTCGGACGGTATCTCCATGGGAACCGCGGGAATGCGCTATTCCCTGATCTCCAGAGAGGTGATCGCCGACTCGATCGAGACCGTTGCCGCGGCGGAAGGTTTCGACGGCCTGGTCACGATAGGCGGGTGTGACAAGAACATGCCGGGCTGTGTCATGGCGATGGCGCGTCTCGATCGCCCGTCGATATTTGTATACGGGGGCACGATCCAGCCCGGCCCCAAGCACCGGGACATCGTCTCGGTGTTCGAAGCCGTCGGCGGAGTCGCCGCAGGTACCGTCAGCGAAGCCGAGCTCAAGGAAGTCGAGTCGACGGCGATACCCGGACCCGGATCCTGCGCAGGCATGTACACGGCCAACACCATGGCGTCGGCCATCGAAGCGCTGGGCTTGAGCCTCGCCAACAGTTCCGCTCAGGAAGCCGTGTCCGAGGCCAAGCGAAGCGACTGCGCGCGCGCCGGGGAAGCGGTCATGAGCCTGGTGCGGCGCGGCATCCGGCCCTCGGATATCCTCAGCAAGGAAGCTTTCGACAATGCCATCGTCACGGTCATCGCGCTCGGGGGATCGACCAACGCCGTGTTGCATTTGCTGGCTATTGCCAACGATGCGCGCATCGAGCTCGGCTTGGACGACTTCACGCGTATCGGCGCGCGCGTGCCGGTGCTCGCAGACTTGAGGCCGAGCGGGCGCTACCTGATGTCCGAGCTGATCAGAATCGGCGGCATTCAGCCGTTGATGAAGTCGCTGCTCGATGCGGGCTTGCTGCACGGAGATTGCTTGACGGTCACGGGAAAGACTCTGGCGGAGAACCTTGCGGGCGTGAAACCGTATCCGGAAGGGCAGGATATCGTTCGTCCGATGGATGCGCCTATCAAACGCGACAGCCACCTCGCGATCCTCTATGGCAATCTGGCGCCGGAGGGTGCGGTCGCCAAGATCTCGGGCAAGGAGGGAACGCGATTCTCGGGCTCGGCGCGCGTCTTTCAATCCGAGGAGGATGCGCTCCAGGCCATCCTGGGTGGTGTCGTTGTTGCCGGCGACGTGGTCGTCATACGCTACGAGGGGCCCAAGGGCGGGCCGGGGATGCGCGAGATGCTGAGCCCGACCGGCGCCATCATCGGCCGCGGGCTCGGAGACAAAGTGGCATTGATCACGGACGGCAGATTTTCGGGCGGAAGCCACGGTTTCGTCGTCGGGCATGTCACGCCGGAGGCGGCCGTAGGCGGTCCGCTTGCGATTGTCGAGAATGGCGACCGGATCACGATCGACGCCCAGGAGAAGAGCATCGATGTCGAGATCCCGGAGCCGGAGATGCGTGCGCGGCTCGCCGCCTGGAAACGGCCGCCGCCGAAAGCCGAGCGAGGATTGTTGGCGAAGTATGCCCGGCTGGTGAGCTCGGCCTCCTTAGGCGCCGTGACGGACAGGCCGTTGGAGCCGGTCTCTTGACGCGATGGGCCTTGAACATTTAAGTTGCGCCCCATGAATACTACCGACCGGAAGATGGCGACCACGATGACGATCATGCGCAAGCGGATCGCCAGCGGGTTGCTCGTGCCTATTCGATAAGTCGCACCAGGCCACGGTCATCAGAAGAACCCGCTGCGGAAGATCCTCAGCGGGTTTTTTTTTGCGGAGCAGAGAAAATGCAGAGCGTAGTTCACAACGGCTTCGGCGACCAAGCGATCGCGACGGCGTTCCCGGAGTCACCGCTAGTCATAATGAAATTCGGTGGCACGAGCGTATCGACGGCGGAAAATTGGCGGATCATCGCCGAGTTGTTGCGGCAGCGCATCGAGGAGAAGCTGATCCCCGTGATCGTGCATTCGGCTTTGGCTGGGGTATCGAATGCGCTGCAAGCGTTGCCGAAGGCGGCGATCGACAACGGCGGCGTCGAGGAGCTCGCCTCGATCAGGCGGCGCCACGACCAGCTCGCCGCGGATCTCGGCGTCGATGCTTCGCTTTGCGACCGTCACTTCGAAACCTTACAACAGCTCATCGACGGCGTTCGTCTCGTCGGAGAGATCAGCCCGCGCGTTTTGGCTCGCGTAATGGCCACGGGAGAGCTCGCGGCGACGGCGCTCGGTGCGGCTTACCTGCAAGGTCTAGGCTTTGCCGTGGAGTGGCGCGACGCAAGGGATGTCTTGCTGAGCGAGGACATGGTCGACCAGAGCGAACGGACCGGATTTCTGTCGGCGACCTGTGCGTTCGATCCGGATCCGCAGCTCGAGGTGGAGCTCAGGCGCTCGCCGCGTTTCATCCTGACGCAGGGATTCATCGCGCGAAACGCGAATGAGGAATCGGTGCTGCTCGGTCGCGGCGGCTCCGATACCTCGGCGGCCTATCTCGCGGCCAAGCTCAGCGCGCGGCGACTGGAGATCTGGACCGACGTGCCCGGTTTCTTCAGCTCAGACCCACAAGCCGTTCCGTCGGCGCGCTTGCTTCGCACGCTGCACTATCGCGAGGCGCAGGAGATCGCCTCCGCGGGCGGTGGCGTCTTGCATCCCCGCAGCATTTCGCCCGTGCGCCGGTACCGCATACCGTTGTTTCTGAAGTGCACCGGGCGGCCAGACTGGAACGGCACGGTCGTATCGGATGCCACCGGCGAGGATACGCCCAGGATCAAGGCAATCTCCCGGCGCACGCGAATCACTCTCATTTCGATGGAGTCGATGGAGATGTGGCATCAGGTCGGGTTTCTCGCCGCGGCTTTTGACTGCTTCCGCGCGCATGGATTCTCGGTGGACCTGATCTCGACGTCGGAGAGCAACGTGACCGTGACGGTCGACATGAGCGCCAACGTCGCCGATCGAATCGCCATCGAAAAGCTCACACAGGATCTGAGCCGGCTCTGCCGCGTCAGCGTCATCGAGGATTGCGCCGCCGTGACGCTCGTCGGCCAACGCATCAGAGCAATCCTTCACGAGCTCAGCCCGGCGCTCGAAGTCTTCGAGGAACAGCAGGTGCATCTCGTGACGCAGGCGGCGAACGATTTGAATCTGACATTCGTCGTCGACACGGAAAATGCCTATCGTCTGGTGCAGCGTCTGCATGAGCTGCTGATCGAGCGATTCGAGGCCGACGGCGTGTTTGGCCCGACATGGGAGCAGCTGCGTGGGCCGCCGGCCGAGGCCGTCAAGCCGAGGGCTCCCTGGTGGGCAACGAAGCGCCGCCAGCTGCTGGAGCTGGCGGAGCAACATGAAGCCGCCTACGTCTACGATCGCGATAGCGTGCGCCGCGCCGTTCGATCCTTGATCGGCTTGAGTTCCGTCGATGCGGTGCTCTACGCGATGAAGGCCAATTCCAATCCTGCGATCTTGAAGCTCGTCCATGAGGAAGGCGCAAGCTTCGAATGCGTATCGCCGGGGGAAATAAGGCGCGTCCAACAGGAGCTGCCCGACCTCGAGCCGGCGCGCATCTTGTTTACGCCGAATTTTGCGCCGCGTCATGAGTATGAATGGGCGTTGGATCAGCAAGTCTGGGTCACGCTGGACAACCTGCATCCGCTCAAATTCTGGCCGGAGCTGTTCCGCGGCAGAGAGATATTCATCCGCATCGACCCCGGCAGGGGCAGGGGGCACCACGAGCACGTCAGGACCGCCGGCGCTCACTCGAAGTTCGGCATTCCGCTATTCGAGCTCGACGAGCTGAACCAGCTCGCTGCGAGCGCCGGCGCCAGCATCGTCGGCCTGCACGCCCATACCGGCAGCGGCATACTTTCGCCCGACAACTGGCGCGATACCGGGCAGAAGCTCGCCGCGCTTCGGGATCGGTTTCCGAGCATGCGCTATATGGATCTCGGCGGTGGCTTCGGCATACCGGAAAAACCGGGAGAGCGCCCCTTGAACCTGGAAGGCTTGGACGAGGCCATCGGCGCCGTCAAGCGCGTGGTGGGGGAGATCGAGATCTGGCTCGAGCCCGGCCGTTTCATCGTCGCCCAAGCCGGCGTGCTGATCGCCCGCGTCACGCAAACGAAGGGCAAAGGTGACATGAGCTACGTCGGTCTTTGCACCGGCATGAACTCGCTGATTCGCCCGGCGCTCTACGGCGCCTACCACGAGATCGTGAATCTGTCGCGGCTGGACGAGACGCCGACGAACGTAGTCACGATCGTCGGCCCGATTTGCGAGACCGGCGACCGGCTCGGCTCCGATCGCTTGCTGCCGCCGACGGAAGAGGGCGACGTGCTCGTGATCGCGAACGCCGGCGCTTACGGCTACGTGATGAGCTCGCAGTACAACTTGCGGCCGCCAGCCACCGAGGTGCTGCTCTGATCGAGCGTCGCCAGCCGCGCGGCTAGCTCCGGTGCCGCCGCTCGAGCTCGGCGACGACGTCCGCCAGCGTAGCCCCGCGCAGCCGCAGCAACACCAGCAGATGGTAGATTAGGTCAGCCGCCTCGGCGACGACGCGCTCGCGACCTTCGGCGACCGCGGCGAGCGCGGTCTCCACACCTTCCTCGGCCAGCTTCTGCGCCGCCCTGAGGTCGCCCGCGGCGGCCAGACGGGCCGTGTAGCTCTGCTCGGGCGGCGCGTCGACACGCACGTCGATCACGGCCTCGAGGCGAGTCAAAAAGCTGAGGTCGGTCACGATTCAGTCCTTTTCTTCGGGTGGGCGCACGGCGATGCCGGCGCTGATCAAATACCGCTTGAGCGCCGGGATCAGGATGGCGGCCGAGTGAAACACGGTCGCCGCCAGGGCGGCGTCGACGTCGGCCGCCTCGAACACGTCTTTGAAGTGCCACATTTCTCCGGCGCCGCCGGAGGCGACCAAGGGCACGCGCGCGAGCTTCCTCACCGCCGCGAGCTGCGGAACGTCGTAGCCTTGGCGTACGCCGTCCTGATTCATGCAGTTGAGCACAAGCTCGCCGGCACCGCGATCCTGAACTTCGCGAACCCAATCCAGCGTGCGCCGCCGGCTCGAGCGGCTGCGCGCCGGGTCGCCGGTGTACTGATAGACCACGTAGTCCCCGTTTTCTGCGAGACTGTCGATGCCGACGACGACGCACTGGGAGCCGAAGCGCGCGGCGAGGGTGGCAATGAGCTCCGGGTTCTCGAGCGCCGGCGTGTTGATGGAAATCTTGTCCGCGCCGAGGTTGAGGATCGCCTCGGCGTCCTCTAGCGTGCGTATGCCGCCGGCGACGCAGAATGGGATGTCGAGCACCGAGGCGACGCGATTGACCCAGCTGCGGTCGACGGTCCGGGAGTCCGGACTGGCCGTGATGTCATAGAAAACGAGCTCGTCCGCGCCTTCATCGCGATAACGAGCTGCCAGCTCGAGGATATCGCCCATGACGCGGTGATCTCGAAATTGCACGCCTTTCACGACCACGCCGTCGCGCACGTCGAGACAAGGGATTATGCGCTTCGCAAGAATGGCTTGATCTCCTCGATACTGAGGTGTCCTTCTAGCAGCGCTTTACCGGAAATCGCCGCATCGACGCCGAGACTCGCCAGCCGCTCGAGGTCGGCGATATCGCGAACGCCGCCGGAGGCTTGCAGGCGGATGCCCGGCCAACGGCGCTTGCACTCGCCATAGAGACTGAAGTTCGGCCCGCTCAGGGCTCCGTCACGCTCGATGTCGGTGCAAAGCAGGTGCTTTAGCCCGTGCGCGGCGAACGTCTCGATCGCGCTCCACAAGCTCACGCCCGAGCCGCGCGTCCAGCCATGGGTGGAAAGCCTTGGCGTGCCTTCCGGATCCAGACGCACGTCGAGCGCCAGTGTCAGGCGATCCCCGCCGTATTCGGCGAGCCAGGCGTTGACCTCGTCGGGCTCGGTCGCTGCGAGACTGCCGATCACTACGCGCTGCGCGCTGTCGAGCGCCCTGGCGAGACTGCTCGCGTTGCGCACGCCGCCGCCGAACTGCACGGCGGCGCCGCTGCGCCGCTGAATCTCCTCTACGAGGGGAAGGATCGCCGGCTGGCCACGCGCCGCGCCAGTCAGGTCCACGACGTGTATCCAAACGGCGCCCTGGTCCGCATACTCGGACGCGAGCGCCACGGGATCGACGTCGTAGCGGGTCTCCTGCGCATAGTCGCCCTGAAACAAGCGCACGCAACGACCGTCGCGGATATCGATGGCTGGGATGAGCTGCATCAAGACATCCTCAGAAAATTTGCGAGCAGCCGCGCTCCAGCCTTCGACGAGCGCTCCGGATGAAACTGCGTCCCGAAGAAATTGTCCTGCTCGACGACGGCGGAGAACGGGATTCCGTATTCCGTCGTGGCTCGCGTATAAGGGCCGGTGGGCAACGCGTAGCTGTGCAAGAAGTAGGCATAGTCGCCGTCGGCCGAGCCCTCTAGCAACGCCGACGGGCGCTCGAGCACGAGCTGGTTCCACCCCATCTGCGGCACGGGCAGATGCTCCCCGCCCGGGAAGCGCCGCGCGACCCCGTCGATGATCCCTAAGCACCGGGCGTCGTCCTCGTCGGAGCCGCTGAAGAGCAGCTGCATGCCCAGGCAGATGCCGAGCACGGGCTGCGTGAGCTTGGGGATGGTCGCCGTGAGGCCGGCGGCGTCCAGACGCCGCATCGCGTCGCGGGCCGCGCCGACGCCGGGGAGGATCACGTGGCTCGCCGAGCGGATTTTTTCCGCGTCTTCGGTCACGGCTGCGTCGAACCCGAGTCTGCCGAGCGCGAAGCGCAACGACGCCAGGTTCGCGCCGCCGCTCGCGACGATGACGGGCGAGGCCGTCATAGCACGCCCTTGGTCGACGGCAGCTCCCGTCCTTCACGGCTCACGGCTTGGCGCAAGCAGCGCGCCAAGCCCTTGAAGCAGCTCTCGATCATGTGATGCGAGTTGTCGCCTTGCACGCGGATGTGAATCGCTGCTTTCATCGTCTCGGCGAGCGAGCGAAAGAAATGTTCGACCAGCTCGGTCGGTAGCTCGCCGACCCGCTCGCGGTTGAATTTGCCTTCGAAGACCAGGTACGGACGGCCGCCGAGATCGAGTGAAACCTGCGCTTCGGCCTCATCCATCGGCAGCACGAAGCCGTAGCGGCCGATGCCGAGCTTGTCGCCGAGCGCTCGGCGTAGCGCCTCGCCGAGCGCCAAGGCGACGTCCTCGACGCTATGGTGCTCATCGACATGCAGATCGCCCTCGCAGCGAACGCTCAAGCTCACGCCGCCGTGCTTGCCGAGCTGCTCGAGCATGTGGTCGAGGAAGCCTATACCCGTGTCGACATCCGCTTTTCCCGCGCGGTCCAGGTCGACGGCCACTCTGATCCGAGTCTCGGCGGTGCGCCGCTCGACCGCCGCCGTGCGCGGCCGGTTCAGAAGCTCGTGCACGACGTAGGGCCAGGATTCGTCGAACTTGCCGCTGTCGGTGATCAAGAATCCGCGAATGCCGAGATTGTCCGCGAGCTCGAGATCGGTTTGGCGGTCGCCGACCATGGCGGAGGCGCCCCGGTCGAGCTCGACACGGCTCAAGTATTCCGCGAGCAGCCCGGCTTTCGGCTTTCGGCAGCGACATCCGTCGGCCTGCGTGTGAGGGCAATAATACTCGGCGGCGAAAGCGACGCCCTGGGAACTGAAGATCTCGAGAAATTTCGCCCGGACTTTGTCGAAGGCGGCCTGCGGGTACCTCGCCGAGCCGAGAGCGTCCTGGTTGCTGACGACGACGAGCTCGTAGGATCGCTTGAGCTCGAGCAACGCCGGTATCACACCCGGCACGAGACGGAGCTTCTCGAGCGAGTCGACCTGATTGTCCTCGGGCTCCTGGATCAGGGTGCCGTCGCGGTCGAGAAACAGGACTTTGGTCGCCATTTGCTTGATCCTTCAGGCGCCGGTCGCCTCGAGCAGGCGGTCGTTGTCCTCCGCGCGGCCTATCGTGATACGCACGCAGTCGGAAAGCTCGGGGGCGTTCGGGAAGGTCCGTACGAGAATCCGCGCGCGGCGCACGCGAGCGACGAATTGCGATGCGTCGGCAACCTGGATGAGCACGAAGTTCGCATCGCTGGGCCAGACTTTCAACACCCCGGGCTGGGTACCCAGAGCAGCCTGCATGCGATCGCGCTGCTGTCTGAGCGTTTCGACGCGCTGCTCGGAGACGGCCAGCGAGGATTGCTCCATGGCCTGGCCGACGAGCTCGATCGACGGCGTCGGAAACGTGTACGGAGGCAGCACGCGCGTCAGATAGTCGATCACGGCCGGCTGCGCGATCACGGCGCCGCAGCGCACGCCTGCCAAGGATACGAACTTGGACAAGGTCCGCAGGAAGACGACGTGAGCGAACTTCGCTCGCAGGTCTTGCAAGCTGGGTTGCCCGGAGAACTCCTGGTAGGCCTCGTCGATTACCACCAGGCTGCGTCCGTCGGCGGCTGCGCAGATCGCCTCGATGTCCGCGGAGGCCATCGCCCCGCCGGTCGGATTGTTCGGCGAGCAGATGAAGATCAGCTTCGCGCCGGCGTCGATGCGGCGACGAATCTCGCCGACGTCCAGCGCAAAGTCGCGCTCGGGATCGGCATTGCGCTCGAGGGGCACGCGGCAGACGCCGGCGCCCTGAATCTCGGCGTAGAGGCGATACATGTCGAAGGTCGGCGGGCAGATGAGGACCTTGTCCCGACCCGCCGCGCAGAACCCCCTGATCAGCACGTCGATGGCTTCGCTGCTGCCGCGGGTCACCAGCAGCTCCGTTTCGCCGACGCCATAGTAGGCGCTGAGGTGGCGAGTGATCACCTCCGGCCGGGGCGGCGGGTAGCGATTCAGGCCGCGTTGGGTGGCATCGCCGGGCGCGCGCCACGGCGACTCGTTGGCGTTCAATCGCAGACAGTCGGGCTCGTAGTCTCCCGGGATGTAGGGTGCCAGTGAGAGCAGCTCCGGACGCGCCAGATCGAGCACGTTGCTCACGGCATCACCCGCGAGATCCGTTTCGCAGCGCGTCGAGGCGGATCGACACGGCGCGGCCGTGCGCGTCGAGCCTCTCCATCTCGGCGAGCACGCACGCGGTCGGGCCGATGGCCTGCAACCCGGACGCGCTGACCTCCTGCACCGTCAGCGAGCGCATGAAATCGCTCACGCCTAGGCTCGAGTGCGACCGCGCAAAGCCATACGTGGGCAGAACGTGGTTGGTGCCGCTGCAGTAGTCGCCGACGGATTCCGGCGTCCACGGCCCGAGAAACACCGAGCCCGCGCAATGCACGGCGTCGACCCAGCGTCGCGGCTCCTCGATCTGCAGGATCAGGTGCTCCGGCGCGTACTGATTGCTGATATCGAGCGCCGTTTCGAGATCGTCGACGACCAGTGCATAGGAGCGCTCGAGCGCGGCGGCGACGATGTCCTTGCGCGTTAGGCGGGTCTGCTGCTCGGCAAGCGCGCGCAGCACGGCGGTGGCGATCGCCTCGCTGGTGGCGATCAGAATCGCCTGCGAGTCGGGGCCGTGCTCCGCCTGTGACAACAGGTCCGCGGCGACGAACGCAGGGACGGCGCTCCGATCGGCAATCACGAGCACCTCCGAGGGACCCGCGGGCAGGTCTTGGGCTGCGGCGAGCGGATCCTGCGCGACTTGGGCCTTCGCCGCCGCGACCCAAACGTTTCCGGGCCCGAACAGCTTATCGACCTTGGGCACGGTTTCGGTGCCGTAGGCCATTGCGGCGATCGCCTGTGCGCCGCCGAGCTTGAAGATCGCCGATACGCCGCAGAGCCGGGCGACGTAGAGCACCGCCGAATCGGCCCTGCCGTTTGCCTGCGCGGGCGTACAGAGTACCCGCATGGGACAGCCTGCGAGCCGCGCCGGCACGGCGAGCATCAGCGCTGTCGACGGCAGGGGCGCGCTGCCGGCGGGGACGTAGAGACCGACGCTGCGCAACGGCCGGGTCAGCCGCTCGCAGACCACGCCGGGCGCCGTTTCGACGCTCACGGGCGAGGTGAGCTGCGCCCCGTGAAATCGCTCGATGTTGGCGGCCGCGGAAGCGATCGCGCGTTTTTGCTCCTCGCCGACATCGGCATCGGCTCGATCGAGCTCCTCGGCGGAAACCGCCAACGAGGACAAGCGCACGCCGTCGAGCTCTTCGGTCAGCTCGATGAGCGCCTCGTCGCCGCCGCGCCGAACGCGCTCGACGATCGCCGCGACCCCCGCGCGAATCCGGTTGTTGTCTTCGAGCGCGGGCCGGCGCAACAGCCGGCTGCGCTCCTCGGTGCTCAATCCTTTCCAGACGTACCGCTGCATCGCGCAGTATCCTAGGCGAGCATCTTTTCGACAGGCAGCACCAGCATCGAGCTGGCCCCGGCTTCTTTGAGATCTTCCAGGGTCTCCCAGAACACGTTCTCGCGACAGACCGCGTGCACGGCGACCTTATCGTCACGCCCTTCGAGCGGCATGATGGTCGGCGCTTCGCTTCCGGGCAGCAGCGCGCGAATCTGCGGCAGCGCCGAGCGTGGCGCGTGCAGCATGATGTACTTGCTCTCCTTGACCTGAATTACGCCCTGGATTCTTTGCAGCAGGCGCCTGATCCAGTCCGCCTTCTGTGCCGGTACCTCTTTTGGCGTCTGGATCAACATTGCTTTGCTCGCCAGAATCGTCTCCGCCTCGCGGAGGTGGTGCGCGCGCAGGGTCGAGCCGCTGGAGACGAGGTCGCAAACGACGTCGGCCTTACCCAGGCTGGGCGCGATCTCGACCGCCCCCGAGAACTCGACGACCGTGGCCGTGACGCCGGCGCCTTGCAGGTGGCTCCGGACCAGTCTCGGGTAGCTCGTCGCGATGCGCTTGCCGGCGAGAGATCCGGGGCCGTCGTAGCAGAAGTCGTCGGGCACGCCGAATGAGAGCCGGCAATGACCGTAGTCGAGATCATAGACCTCGCGAAACAGCGTGGTCTCGCCCTTGTCGATCATATCGAGCCGAGCTTCCCTGATGACGTTCAGTCCGACGATGCCGAGATCGCAGATGTCCTCCTGGACGAGGCCGGGAATGTCGTCGTCGCGCACCAGCAACACGTCGACGGGCATGTTCTCCCCATAGCAGATGAGCTGATCCCTGCCTCTGGAGTAGATCAGCCCGCAACGCACCAAGAGGTCCATCGAATGCTCGGTCAATCGACCGGATTTCTGCACGGCGATCTTGATCCGGTCCGTTGCCTGCTGGGTGGTCATGGCGAATCCTGGGGTGGTGTTTGCCGCTCGAGGACCGTGCCGTAGCCGCCGCTGCCGCTGCTCAGAAATCGCGCCACTCGGCCGATGGTCGTCACGGAAACGCCCGTGAGCTCGTGAATCCGCCGATAGGGCAGGCCGTCGCTCAAGTAAGCGACGACCGACCAGCGGTCGACCAAGGCCTCGAGCTCCGCGGGCGTGCAGAGATCGGTGAGGAATCGCTCGCATTCCTGCTCGCTGCGCAAGCTCAGGATCGCGCGGTAGAGCTCATGCCGAGCTCTTGCAGTCTTTCGCTTGCTCGCATGCTTCGGGTTCTTCACGGCCTGCCACCTGCTAATAACGTAGTAATGTAATATCACGTTACTACAGTCGCCGACGGCCAGTCAAGCCGCCGAGGCGGAGCTTCAACACGGGCCCTAAGCGCGGAGCTGCTCGATGACCGCGTCGCCGAAGGCGGCGGTGCCGACGCGCTTGGCGGCGGGATCTCGCGCGAGATCCGCGGTCCTGAGGCCGGCTCCCAGGCAGCGCCTGACGGCGGCCTCGACGGCGAGGGCGGCGTCCGCGCGCTTCAAGGAAAGCCGTAGCATCATCGCGATGCTCAAGATGGCGCCGATCGGGTTGGCGACATCCTTGCCGGCGATGTCCGGAGCGGAGCCGTGGATGGGCTCGTAGAGGCCGAAGCGGCTGTCGTTGATGGAGGCGGAGGGCAACAGGCCCAGCGAACCTGCGAGCATCGAGGCCTCGTCGGAGAGGATGTCGCCGAACATGTTGTCCATGACCATGACGTCGAAATCGGCCGGCCGGCTCAGAAGGTGCATGGTGGCGGCGTCTATGTACAAATGCTCGATCTCGAGCTGCGGAAACTCGTCGCGGAAAATGCGCGTCGCGGTCTCTCGCCACAGCCTGGACGTATCGAGCACGTTGGCCTTATCGACTGACGTGACCTTGCACCGCCGCGATTGCGCGAGCCGCCCGGCCAGCCGGCAGATTCTTTCGATCTCGGCAACGCTGTACTCGCAGGTATCGAAGGCAGTATCCGCCGTGCGTCCGCGCCTGCCGAAATAAATCCCGCCGGTGAGCTCGCGAACGATGACGATATCAACGTCGCGGAGCATCTCGGGGCGCAGCGGAGAGACTCCGGCCAACTCGGGGAAGCTCACGGCGGGGCGGAGATTGGCGAACAGGCGCAATGATCGGCGCAGGTCGAGCAGGCCTTGCTCCGGACGCAGACCTACCGCGACGTCCGACCATTGCGGGCCACCGACGGCGCCTAGAAAGACCGCGTCGGCGGCGGTGCAAAGTTGCAGGGTTTCCTCGGGAAGCGGCATGCCGCTGGCGTCGATTGCGGCGCCGCCGATCAGGGCGCTCTCGAACCCGATCGGGATGCCGAAGCGGTCGCAGGTCGCGGATAGCACGCGACCGGCCTGAGCGGCGACCTCCGGGCCGATACCGTCGCCCGGGAGAAAGACGATCGAATGCGTCACGCGGCCGTGGTCTCGTAGCGCGCGATGTCTTCGGCGTGCTCGGTCAAAAAACCGAGCTGATCGAGGCCGTTGAGCAGGCAATAACGAGAGAAGCTGTCGACACGAAACGGCGCTGCGGCGTGACCGGGTATCTCCACGCTCAAGCGCTCGAGATCGATCGTGATCTCCATGCCGGGCTCGATGAGCAGTGTCTGATGCGTCGGCTCATCGACGATGACGGGCAGCAAACCGTTCTTCAGGGAGTTGTTGAAGAAGATGTCCGCGATCTCGGTGCTCACGACGGCACGGAAGCCGTAGTCGAGCAACGCCCAGGGCGCATGCTCGCGCGAGGAGCCGCAACCGAAGTTTCTGCCTGCGACCAGAATCGCCGCGCCTTCGGCTTGAGGCTGGTTGAGCACGAAATCCGGATTCGGCCTGCCGTCCTTGAAGTAGCGCCAGTCCGTGAACAGATGCCTCCCCAGTCCCGTTCTCGTCGTGGTCGTCAGGAATCTCGCCGGAATGATCTGATCTGTATCGATATCGTCCAAAGCGAGCACGGCAGTCTTGGAGGTGACGCTGCGTACAGGTTCCATTGCGTGAGTCCGAGAAGCTAGTCCAAAAATTGCCGCGGGTCGCAAATGCTGCCGCGAAGCGCCGAGGCCGCGGCGGTCAGTGGGCTCGCGAGCACGGTGCGCGCGCCGCTGCCTTGGCGGCCTTCGAAATTACGGTTGCTCGTGCTCACCGCGAGGCGGCCGGGTGCGACCGTGTCGCCGTTCATGCCGATGCACATCGAGCACCCGGGCTCGCGCCACTCGGCGCCCGCGGCCCTGAATATCTGGTCCAGTCCCTTGGCCTCGGCTTCCTGCTTGATGCGCTGCGATCCCGGCACAACGAGCATGCGCACGTTGGCGGCGACGTGGCGGCCCTTGACGATGGCTGCCGCGGCTTCGAGATCGCTGAGCCGCGAGTTCGTGCAGCTGCCGATGAAGACGACATCGACCGGTGTACCGACTAGCGGCTTGCCGGCTTCGACTTGCATGTACTGGAGCGCCTTCGCAAACGCCTTGTCGTTGTCCCGCGGCAGCGGCACCGGTTCATCCACCGATATGACCATGCCGGGATTGGTGCCGAAGGTCACCATCGGCTTGATCTCGGACACGTTCAGGCCGACTTGCCGATCGAACAGCGCTCCCGGATCGCCGGGCAGGGCCCGCCAGCGGGCGAGGGCGCGCTCCCACTCGGCACCGGCCGGCGCCAGCGGACGGCCGGCCAGGTATTCGTAGGTCGTGTCGTCGGGCGCCATCATGCCTGCGCGCGCGCCGGCTTCGATGGACATGTTGCAGATCGTCATGCGCTGATCCATGGAAAGCGCCTCGACCGCCGTGCCGCGATATTCGATCGCGTGTCCCGTGCCGCCGTCCACGCCGATCTCGCCGATGATCCGCAACACGATATCCTTCGCGGTGACGCCTCTCTGAAGCTGGCCGTTCAGATTGACGGCGAGAGTCTTGGGCTTGCGTTGCAGCATGGACTGGGTCGCCAGCACGTGCCCGACCTCGGTGGTGCCGATGCCGAAAGCGAGCGCGCCGAAAGCCCCGTGCGTGCTCGTGTGTGAATCGCCGCAGACGATGGTCTTGCCGGGCTGCGTCGCTCCGAGCTCCGGCCCGATGATGTGCACGATGCCGCGGTCCGGGCTCATGAAGTCCTTGAGCTCGATGCCGAACTCGCGGCAGTTGTGCATCATCTGGCGAATCTGACGCGCGGCCGCGGTCTCGCTGACGACCTCGAGATCATTGAGCGAGGTGACCGGCACGGTTGGCGTCGAATGGTCCATGGTCGCGAGCGTCAGATCCGGGCGCCTGACCTTGAGGCCTTTGGCGCGAAGCAGATCGAACGCCTGCGGAGAGGTGACCTCGTGAATTAGATGCAAATCTATATAGAGGATCGCCGGAGTCTCGTCGGTCTCCTGGACCACGATGTGGCTGTCCCACAGCTTGTCGAACAGGGATCTCATCGTGCGAGGCTACAACGCCGCGGGACGACCGACGCCGACGCGATCCACGGGCTCGATGGGCTCGAGCCAACCGCGCTCGTCTGGCGTTGCGCCGTCGAACAGGCCGAAGAATCGCTCCTGTAGCTGCCGCGTGATCGGGCCGCGCTTGCCGCTGCCGACGGTGTGGCGGTCGACCGAGCGTACCGGCGTGATCTCGGCCGCGGTACCGGTGAGGAACACCTCGTCGGCGATGTAGAGCAGCTCCCGCGGAATGTCCTGCTCGCGTACGGTCAGACCGAGAGAAGCCGCGAGCTTGAGCACGGTGTCGCGCGTCAGGCCGGCGAGGATAGAGGCCGATACGGGCGGCGTGAAGAGGACGCCTTCCTGGACGAGAAACAGGTTCTCACCGGCGCCTTCGCTGACGAAGCCGGCGCTGTTGAGCGCGACGCCTTCGGCGAAGCCGAGCCGGCGGGCCTCCAGGGTCACGAGGCTGCTCGAAAGGTAGTTGCCGCCGGCCTTGGCGAGACTCGGAAGCGTATTCGGCGCGACGCGTTGCCACGATGAGATACAGACGTCGACGCCGTTCTCGAGACCGCCCTCGCCGAGATAGGAGCCCCACTTCCAAGCCGCAATCGAGCAGACCGCGGGATCGGTCGGGTTCCCGGCGACACCCATCTCGCCGTAGCCTCGAAAGGCGATCGGACGCAGATAGGCGCCGTCGAAAAGCTCGTTCTCGATCACGACTTCCTTACAGGCGTTGACGATTTCGTCGAGCGAGTAGGGGATGGTCAGGTAATACACCTTGGCGGAATTGAACATCCGGCGAACGTGATCCGTCAGGCGAAAACCCACGAGCCCGCGCGGACTCTTATACACACGTATGCCCTCGAACACCGAGGAGCCGTAGTGCAGAGCATGCGTGAGCACATGCACGGTCGCTTTCTCCCACGGGACGAGCGCTCCGTCGTGCCAGATGAACTTACTGGTCTGTAATGGCATTCGCGAGAAATCCTCTAACTCAGAGCGTGCCGAGCGCGGCTGCGTGGCCGTCGCCGCTGTCCACCGAGGCTTGCCGATGAGCGATTCTATTCATGACCTCGAGATAAGCGAGCGCCGCCGACTCGACGATGTCCGTGCTCACGGCGTGGCCGCGGAAGCTCTGGCCATTATATTCGACGGTCACGGTAACCTCACCTTGAGCGTCGTCGCCGACCGTGACGCCGTGAACCTCGAAGTTCTTGAGCGTCAGCTCGATGCCGGTGGCCTGCTCCAGCGCTCTGAAGGCGGCGGCGACCGGGCCGTCGCCCTCGGCGGCCTGCCGGATCTCACGCCCGTCGACGTGGCGCAGCTTGAGCGCCGCCGCCGCGATACTGCCGGTGCCCGCCGTGATGTACAGCTCCGCAATGCTCCACGGCCCTGCCTTGCCGACGTCGACGTTCATGATGATCGCCTCGATGTCGCGGTCGTACATGTCCTTCTTGCGGTCGGCCAGCGCCTTGAATTCCTCGAAGCAGCGGTTCAGCTCGACGTCATCCAACTTAAACCCCAGTTGCTCCACGCGTTGTCGGAACGCATGCCGGCCGCTGTGCTTTCCGAGAACCAGGTTGGAGTGCGCCAGGCCGACGTCCTCCGGCCGCATGATCTCGTAGGTGGCGTGATGCTGGAGCATGCCGTGCTGATGAATGCCGGCTTCGTGCGCAAACGCGTTCTCTCCGACGATCGCCTTGTTCCTCGGCGTGTGCATTCCGGTGACATTGGCGACGATTCGGCTCGTCGGATACAGCCGCTGCGTGTCCACGCCGGTCTTGACGCCGAAATAGTTCTCGCGCGTCTTGAGCGCCATGACGATTTCCTCCAGCGAGCAATTGCCGGCGCGCTCGCCGATGCCGTTGATCGTGCATTCCACCTGCCTCGCGCCGGCCTGAACCGCGGCAAGACTGTTGGCGACCGCCATGCCCAGATCGTCGTGGCAGTGCACGCTCAAGCGGACCCTCTCGATACCCGCCACATGGGTCTTGAGGTAGGTGAACAAGTCGAAAAACTCGCCGGGAACGGTGTAACCGACGGTGTCCGGGATATTTACCGTTCGAGCGCCGGCGGCAATCGCCGCCTCGACGACCTCGCCGAGATACTCGAGCTCCGTGCGTGAGGCGTCCTCGGGGGAAAACTCTACGTCGTCGCAGAATTCCCGTGCGAGACGAATGCCTTCGACGGCGGCGCGAATGATCTCCTCTTTCGCCATCTGCAGCTTGTGCTCGCGATGAATCTGACTGGTCGCGACGAAGACGTGGATGCGCGCTCGCTCGGCGTTCTTGAGCGCGTCCCAGGCGCGCCGGATATCCTTCTCGTTGCATCGCGCCAGGGCGCAGATCATCGGGCCCTCGATCGAGCCCGCGATCGCCTCGACCGACTCGAAGTCGCCCGGAGAGGCGGCGGGAAACCCGGCCTCGATGACGTCGACCCGTAGGTCACGGAGCGCAGCGGCAACACGGAGCTTCTCGTTGAGAGTCATGCTGCACCCGGGGGCTTGCTCGCCGTCTCTCAAGGTCGTGTCGAATATCAGTACTCGATTGTCGCTCGCTGCGTTCATGGTTTCATACTCCAATCAATGCTCGGCGGACGCACGCCGCCGAGCTACCGCTCCTGTAACCAACTCATTCGTCCTCTCAGTTCCTTGCCTACCGTCTCGATCTTGCTTCGAAGGTCTTCCTCGAGCAGCCGGGTGTATTCCGGAAGGCCCGATTCGTACTCCGATACCCAATGTCGGGCGAACGTGCCGTCTTGAATCTCCTTGAGCACCTGTCGCATGCGCTCGCCGGTATGATCGTCGACGACACGCGGGCCCTGCGTCAGATCACCGTACTTTGCCGTTTCACTGACGAACTCGTGCATCTTTCTCAAGCCGCCCTCGTGCAGTAGGTCGACGATGAGCTTGACCTCGTGCATGCATTCGAAATACGCGACCTCGGGTTGATAACCCGCGTCCACCAGGGTTTGAAAGCCGCGGACGATGAGCTCGGAGAGCCCGCCGCAGAGCACCGCCTGCTCGCCGAACAGATCGGTTTCGGTTTCCTCCGCGAACGTCGTCTCCAGCACGCCGCCCCGCGTGCCGCCGATGCCGTGGGCATAGGCAAGCGCTCGCGCCTGGGCGTTGCCCGTGACGTCCTGGGCGACCGCCATCAGGCAGGGTACGCCGCGACCGGCCTCATACTGCCTGCGGACGAGGTCGCCGGGCCCCTTCGGTGCGATCAGCACCACGTCGAGGTCTGTTCTCGGATGGATTCGTCCGTAGTGGATATTGAAGCCGTGCGCGAACAGGATCGTCGCGCGCTCTTTGAGCTTTGGCTCGATCTGCTCGTAGAGGCCCGCTTGCACCATGTCCGGCGTCAGGAACGCGACTAGCCCGGCCCCATCGACCGCCTCGGCAGGCGTCAGGACCTCGAAGCCGTCTTTTTCTGCCTTCGCCGTCGTCGCCCCGCCGGGACGCAGCCCGATGACGACGTCGAATCCCGAGTCGCGGAGATTCATCGCATGCGCGCGACCCTGGCTGCCGTAGCCCAAGACCGCGATACGTTCACCGGCGAGCGCCTCGGGTTGAACGTCAGCCTCTACAAACAATTTCATTGTGCTCCGCCTCCCTTTAGAAACTGGAAAATTTTCTGCTGCATGCTCGGTTTACCGTCGCTCAAAAAAAAACCCCGCAGCCTTTCGGGTGCGGGGTTCTGGATGGTTCGTTGTCGCTAAACCACGCGCCCGCACCTGCCGCTGCTAAGCAGCAACTCGTCGAGCGGCAGTACGCGGTGATCGTGGTTCATCTCAGTCAGATTTCCAAATTGATCGTGGATCATGTAGAAAATGTCAAGCAATGTCAAACCTGAGCGGTTCGATGGGATTCGGCATGAAGTCATCATAAGCCGCTGATTTGACGCAAATGTTATGTACGTGGAGCGAAAGGACCGGACGCGACGCGGACCTTGTGCCGGGGATCGCGAGCGTGAGTCCACGCCGAAACCGCGTGGCGATCCCAGTGGCAACCGCCTACACGTTGCGCTATCCTCTGCCGAAGGCACCCAGTGCCTAAGGGGATGATCCTGTGTGCGGCATTATCGTGCCTGAATGCAGGAAGCTATAAGAATTTTTGATTGACCTAGAAGAAGGAACTCGGGGGGCAATCGCAAATCTGGGATAGCCAGTGGGACGCAGGCTGCATGGTCCAACCTAACGGATCGGCGGATGTGTTCGTGTTTTGATAAGCACAGTTCTCGCCGGCAAGAGCACATGAGCCGGCTGCTAAGAGTTATCTAGAAGATTGATCTCCAGGAGTTGAGGAGCGGGCATGATAGCGAAACGTAACGTGGTGCTTCTGATCGGCACGCTCGGCGCGATTTTCACTGCGGAAATGGTCGCCGGCCAAGCAGTGGATCAAATTGTCGCGGCCGAGAACCGTCGCATTCAGCAGGCGCAAGCAGCACAGGACCAGATCGATGAGACGCAGGAGCGAACGCGCGACATCGTCGACGAGTACAGGGCGGTGACGAAAGAGGTGGACGGGTTGGTTGTCTACAACACCCTGCTCCAGCGGCAGATCACGGACCAGGAGGAAGAGCTCAGCAACCTCCGG
>Ga0302046_10001063_pt1 | contig 26097 bp, 22 predicted proteins | sample RVTome_11_FD_200261 | JGI IMG/M metagenome (GOLD analysis project Ga0302046, IMG submission 200261) | Soil microbial communities from uranium-contaminated site in the Upper Colorado River Basin, Wyoming, United States - RVT147D111 (version 2) ... | reverse complement strand
GCCCAGGCGCGCAGCTCATTGCCGAGATACACGCGGCTCACGAGTTCCTGAAGCTCGTTCATCGACATATCCGGGAAGTGTACCTTTGCTTAGTCGATGCCGAGCTCGCGTAGTTTCCGGGTCAGCGTGTTGCGGCCCCAGCCGATCAGCCGCGCGGCCTCCTGCTTACGACCCTGGACGCTCGCGAGCGCGGCGCGCGCCAGCGTGCTTTCGAACTGGGCGGCCGCGACTTCGAGCAGTGGTGGTCCGCCACCTGCCAGGTGCCGGGCAGCCCAGACCTCGAGCTCGCGGCACCAGTCGTCCACGGCCGGCGGCTCCGCGCCGTTGCCGCCGAGATCCGGCGGAATGTCTTCTTCCCGGATCTCGCGCCCCGGCGCGGTCACCGTGAGGCGGCGCGCTGCATTGACCAGTTGCCTGACGTTGCCGGGCCAGTTGAATGCGACCAGGCGGCCCTTCGCCTCGGGCGCGAGCGTCTTGGGCTCGACCGAGAGCTCTCGCGCCGCCAGCGCAAGATAGTGCGCGAGCAATTCCGGGATGTCGCCGCGCCGCTCGCGGAGCGCCGGCACGCGGATGCGGATCACGTTCAGCCGGTGCAGCAGATCCTCGCGGAACAGGCTCTGCTTCACGAGCGCGTCGAGATCCTGGTGCGTCGCTGCGATCACGCGCACGTCGACGCGGATCGGCGTGCTGCCGCCCACCCGGTAGAACTCTCCCTCGGCGAGCACGCGCAGCAATCGCATCTGGAGCGCGCCGCTCATGTCCCCCACCTCGTCGAGAAACAGCGTGCCACCGTCCGCCTGCTCGAAACGGCCGCGGCGCATCGCGTCCGCGCCCGTGAACGCGCCCTTCTCATGGCCGAACAACTCCGATTCGAGAAGCTCCGAGGCGATCGCCGACGTGTTGAGCGCAATGAACGGGCCGGCAGCCCGCGGGCTGTGCTGATGCAGCGCGCGCGCGACGAGCTCCTTGCCCGATCCCGATTCGCCGGTGACGAGCACAGAGAGGCTCGACCGCGACAAGCGGCCGATCGCGCGAAAAACCTCCTGCATCGCCGGCGCCTGTCCCAGGATGCCCGGGATCGCGGGCGATTCCGCGCCGGCCCGGCCGGCGCCGTCCTGCGTCGCGGCGCGCCGCACGAGCGCGACGGCCTCGTCGATATCGAACGGCTTCGGCAAGTACTCGAACGCGCCGCCGCGGTAGGCCGCGACCGCGTGCTCGAGGTCCGAATACGCCGTCATCACGATGACCGGTAATTCCGGGTGGTCGCGCCGCGCGATTTCGAGCAGTTTCAGCCCCCCCGTGCCCGGCATACGCACGTCCGTGATGAGCACGTCCGGCCGGCGGTCGGCAAGCGCCGCAAGGGCCGCATCCGCGTGCTCGAACGACCGCGGCTCCATGCCGCCCTGGCGCAAGGCACGCTCGAGCACCCAGCGGATCGACGCGTCGTCGTCCACCAACCAGACGTCAAGCGATTTGTTCATGCCCGTTCTCCATTGGCAGGAGCAGCGAAAACACGGTGCGCCCCGGCCTGCTGTCGAATTCGATGATTCCGCCGTGCCGCGTCGCAATGTCCTGGGCAACCGCCAGGCCGAGGCCGGTTCCACCGGGGCGCGCGGTCACGAGCGGATAGAAGATCGTTTCGCCGAGTTCGGCCGGCACGCCGGGACCGTCGTCCTCGAATTGCAGCGAAGCGACCACGCGGTGGCGTTCCGTGCCGATCGTCGCGTGCATCATGGCGCGCGTCCTGAGCGTGAGAATCCCGCGCTCACCGAGCGCCTGCACGGCATTCCGCGCGAGATTCAGCATCGCCTGCACCATCAGGTCGCGGTCGAGGCCGAGCGCCGGAAGACTCGGATCGTAGTCGCGCTCGATGGCGACGCCGGCAGGTGCTTCGGCCCGGGCGAGCCGGTAGACGCGATCGATGAGCTCGTGCACGTTGACCGGCTCGCGCCGGATCGGCCGGGCGGGCCCGAGCAGGCCGTCGACGAGCGCACAGAGCCGATCGGCCTCGCCGATGATCACGCGCGTGTAATCCTTCAACCCCTCGTTCGGCAGCTCGCGCTCGAGCAGCTGCGCTGCGCCCCGGAGCCCGCCCAGCGGGTTCTTGATTTCGTGCGCGAGCTGCCGCGCCATCACGCGGGAGCCGCCCTGCTGCACGAGCAAGGCGCTGTCGCGGGTCATGCGGGACGGCTGCGTGGTATCGGCGATCTCGACCAGCACCGCGCCCGCCGGCGAGGACGCTTCCGCGAGCGGCGTCATCGAGACGTCCACCTGGTAGCGCGTGTCGGCTCGCGCCATCGGCGCGAGCTCGAGACCGCGGAGCGCGAGCGGCTCCTGGCTTTCGCGGCTTCGCGCGATCAGCGATTCGATTGCCGCGCCGCCGGCCACGAGCGACGCAAGGCGCCGCCCGCGCGCTGCGGCGGGACTGGCCGCGAGCAGATCGGCCGCTGCGGCATTGAGCCAGATGACGCTTGTGTGAACGTCCACGACGAGTATCGCCGTGGCGAGCTGGTCGAGAATGGCCGTCGGATCGAACGCGGCGCGCGCGCCAGGATCACGCGCCATCGCGCGTCTCCCGCACCGGGACGGCGGCGATCAGTTTCCGGGCGTTGGGGCGGGCGCGGGGCGCAGGCGCGGCCGAGGTGGCACTGGCGTCTGCGGATTCTGGATCGAGGCCTGGCGCACGTGGAAAGTGGTTTGCTGGCTCGTAATCACCGGCTGGCCGTGCCGGTCGAGGATGCTCGCGCGCAGGAAATACGTGCCGCGTTCCAGGTTGCTGAGCTCGATCCCGAGCCCAGCGGCCGCCCGGCGATTCCCATTGACGAAGAAGACGATCGAGTGATCGGACCGCAGCGTGCCCTGCAATTCGGCGGTGACCGGGACTGTCGCATCCGATCCGAAGAACACCTGGTCGGGCGCCGGCTGAACGATGGAGAGCGATTCGTAGGGCGAAACCGACGGCTCCTCTTCCGGCTCCCCGGCCGACGAGGCAGTTGCCGGCGTCGCGGCTTCGGATTCGTAGGAATTCGGCTCGATCACGGTGATGAGCACCGCATCGGGCGAGTCCGGCTGATCCGAATAATGGACGATGCCGTCCTTGTCCACCCACCGGTAGATCTCCTGGGACGCGGCCGCCAGGGACAAGGTCAATCCGGCGAGGAGCAGGAACAGGCGCATTGCGACAGCATATCCCCTGCCCTGCCGGACTGACAAAACCGGGACGGCATCTGTGATCGCCGTCCCAGCCCCGGGAACTCGCGTCAGAGGCTGTAATACATATCGAGCTCGACCGGATGCGTCGACATCCGGAAGCGGGTCATCTCGCCTTCCTTCAGCGCGATGTAGGCGTCGATCAGGTCGTCGCTGAAAACGCCGCCGCGCTTCAGGAAATCGCGGTCGCGGTCGAGATGCTCGAGCGCCATGTCGAGCGAATGGCAGACTTCCGGGATGTTCTTCGCCTCTTCCGGCGGCAGGTCGTAGAGGTCCTTGTCCGAGGCCTCGCCCGGGTGAATCTTGTTCTGGATGCCGTCGAGACCCGCCATCAGCATCGACGCGAAGGCGAAATACGGGTTTGCGAGCGAATCCGGGAAGCGCACCTCGATGCGCCGGCCCTTCGGATTCGACACCCAGGGAATGCGGATCGACGCCGAGCGGTTCCGCGCCGAATACGCGAGCAAGGTCGGCGCCTCGAAGCCCGGGACCAGGCGCTTGTAGCTGTTCGTGCCCGGGTTGGTGAAAGCGTTCAGCGCCCTCGCGTGCTTGATGATCCCGCCGATGTAATAGAGCGCGATGTCGGATAGCCCCGCATAACGCTCGCCCGCGAACAGGTTCTTGCCGTCCTTCTGCAAGGACTGGTGCACATGCATGCCGTTGCCGTTGTCGCCGACGAGCGGCTTCGGCATGAAGGTGAGTGTCTTACCGTAGCCGTGCGCGACGTTCCAGAGCGCGTACTTGAGGAGCAGCACCTCGTCGCCCTTCTTCGTGAGCGTGTTCGCCGAGACGTTGATCTCGCCCTGGCCGCCGGTCGCAACCTCGTGATGGTGCACTTCGACCTTGAGCCCGAGTTCCTCGCAGGCCTGGCACATCGCCGTGCGCAGGTCCTGGAACCGATCCACCGGCGGCACCGGGAAATAACCGCCCTTCACGCCCGGGCGATGGCCCATGTTGCCGCTGTCGTAGCTCGTGCCGGAGTTCCACGAACCCTGCACCGAGTCGATGTGGTAACTGCAGCCATGCAGCTCGTTGGTGTAGCGCACGCTGTCGAAGATGAAGAATTCGTTCTCGGGCCCGAAGAGCGCGGTCTCGGCGATGCCGGTGGACTTGAGATGGGCCTCCGCGCGCTTCGCGAGCGAGCGCGGGTCGCGACTGTAGCCCTGCATCGTCGTCGGCTCGACCACGTCACAGCGCAGGAGGAGCGTCGTCTCCTCGTAGAACGGATCGATCATCGCGGTCGATGCGTCCGGCATCAGGATCATGTCCGACTCATTGATGCCCTTCCAGCCGGCGATCGAGGAGCCGTCGAACATTTTCCCGTCGACGAAGAAATCCTCGTCGACCAGGCGCGTTGGAATCGTCACGTGCTGTTCTTTCCCGCGCGTGTCGGTGAAGCGCAGGTCGCAGTAGCTCGCTTCTTTTTCTTTTATCAGCCTCAAGACGTCGGCCGGCGTCATGTTCATCTCCCTGTCCTCTTGCGATTGATCGCGATCCCCACCGTGGTGCAAGGACCATGCCAGCGCGACTACTGACAATACCAAGCAAAATCATAAGCTTCTGGGCGCGACGAATGGAGCATCAGTCCACTTTGCACCACAGTAGTGCGCGGACTATAGCCGATGCACTGGAGTGGCGCGATTACAATCGCGGCCCGATGCGGCTCAACAAGCACATCAGCGAAAGCGGAATCTGTTCGCGGCGCGAGGCGGACGCGTGGATCGCCGCGGGGCGCGTCACCGTCAATGGCGCGCCGGCCGCGCTCGGCACGCAGGTCAAAGAGGGCGACGACGTGCGGGTGGACGGCCAGCCGCTGCCCGCGCGCCGCGCGGACGTCTACATCGCGCTCAACAAGCCGCGCGGCATCACCTGCGCGACGGAAAGCGCGATCGCCGGAAATATCGTGGACTTGGTGCGGCATCGCGAGCGGATTTTCCCGATCGGCCGCCTCGACAAGGATTCCGAAGGCCTGATCCTCCTCACGAACAATGGCGACATCGTCAACGAGATCCTCCGTGTCGAGCACGGCCACGAAAAGGAATACCTGGTGACCGTGGAGCCGCCCATCACCGGCACGTTTCTCTCGATGATGGCCGCGGGCGTGCGTATCGGCGGGGAAAAAACGAAACCCTGCCTCGTCACGCGCGCAGGCCGCGATTCGTTTCGCATCGTGCTGACGCAGGGGCTGAACCGGCAGATTCGCCGCATGTGCTCGGCGCTCGGCTGGCGCGTCAAGTCGCTCGTGCGGCTGCGCATCATGCACATCCGGCTCGGATCGCTCGCGAGCGGCCGCTGGCGCGACCTCACGCCCACGGAAATCGGCCCGCTCCTCGCCGCGGGAAAGACGCGCGCAAAACCTCGGAATTAGCGCCCGGCCGCTATACTTGGCCGCCTTTTGGCGCATCCGGTCCGCATGACGAAAATCATGAGAATCCTGCCGCGCACGTTCCAGGATCTGATCCTGGCCTTGCAGCGTTACTGGGCGGACCAGGGCTGCGTGCTGCTGCAGCCCTACGACATGGAAATGGGCGCCGGCACTTTCCACACCGCCACATTCCTTCGCGCGCTCGGCCCGGAACCCTGGAATGCGGCCTACGTGCAGCCGAGCCGCCGGCCGGCCGACGGGCGCTATGGCGACAACCCATTTCGGCTCCAGCACTACTACCAGTTCCAGGTCGTGATGAAGCCCTCGCCGCCCGACATCATCGACCGCTACCTCGGCTCGCTCGCGGCGCTCGGCATCGACTCGCTCGTGCACGACATCCGCTTCGTCGAGGACGACTGGGAATCGCCGACGCTCGGCGCCTGGGGACTCGGCTGGGAAGTCTGGCTGAATGGCATGGAAATCACGCAGTTCACGTATTTCCAGCAGGCCGGCGGGCTGGATTGCCGCCCCGTGATGGGCGAGATCACTTACGGCCTCGAGCGCCTGGCGATGTATCTGCAGGGTGTCGAAAGCGTCTACGACCTGCTCTGGACCGAAGGCGCCGCGGGGCGCGTGAGCTACGGCGACGTCTTTCACCAGAACGAAGTCGAGCAATCCGCGTACAACTTCGAGCACGCCGACGCCGCGGCGCTTTTCGCCGAGTTCGATCAGCGCGAGAAGAACTGCCGCGCACTGCTCGAGGTTGACCTGCCTCTGCCCGCCTATGAGCAGACGCTGAAAGCCTCGCACGTCTTCAACCTGCTCGATGCGCGCAAGGCCATCTCGGTCACCGAGCGGCAGCGCTACATCCTGCGCGTCCGCGCGCTCGCGCGCGCAGTCGCCGCCGCCTGGCACGCGAGCCGGGAAGCGCGGGGATTCCCGATGCTCAAGGCGCCCGCGAAATGACGCGCCACGATTTCCTCGTTGAGATCGGCGCCGAGGAGATGCCGCCCAAGAGCCTCCTCGCACTTGCCGAGGCGTTACGCGATGCCATCGTTGCAGGGCTGGATTCCGCCGGACTCGCGCGCGGCGCCGCGCTCGCCTATTGCACTCCGCGCCGGCTGACCGTGCTGGTGCGCAAGCTTCTCGACCAGCAGCCCGAGCAACGCATCGAGCGGCGCGGCCCGCCGGTCGCCGCGGCCTTCGATTCCGCGGGGAGGCCGACGCGCGCGGCGACGGCCTTCGCCGAGGCCTGCGGTGTCAAGGTCGGCGACCTGACGCGCATCGCCGAGGCCAAGGGTCAATTCCTGTTCTGCAAGACGACGCGCGCGGGGCGACGCGCATCCGAGCTCCTTCCGGCCATCGTGCAGACGGCCCTCGAGCAGCTCCCGATCGCGCGACGCATGAGGTGGGGCGAGGGCACGGCGCAGTTCGTGAGGCCGGTTCATTGGGTGGTCATGCTGCACGGCGAAGAAGTCATTCCGGGCGAAGTGCTTGGCCTGAAAGCCGGGCGAATGACGCACGGCCATCGCTTTCACGCACCGAAGCCGATTGCGCTCCGCTCACCCGGCGGTTATCTCGCGGCGCTCGAGCGACGCGGCCACGTGCTCGCCGATTTCGAAGCGCGCCGCGAGCGGATTCGCGCGGGCGTCGTCGCCGCGGCAGAGGCCGAGAACGGCGCCGCGATCATCGACCCGGCGGTGCTCGACGAAGTCACGGCGCTGACCGAATGGCCGGTGCCGCTGGCGGGCCACTTCGAGCCACGGTTTCTCGAGCTGCCGCCCGAGGTTCTGGTCGCGACGCTGCAGGATCACCAGCGCTATTTCCCGGTGCAGGCGAAGGACGGCCAGCTGCTGCCGCGTTTCATTGCGGTCGCCAACATCGAAAGCCGGGAACCTCTGCAGGTTCGCGCCGGCAATGAGCGCGTCGTGCGGCCCCGGCTCGCAGATGCCGCCTTTTTCTATGCCGCCGACCGCAAGACGTCCCTCGCATCGCGCCGCGAGGCGCTCGGAAGGGTCACCTTCCAGGCCCAGCTCGGAACCCTCGCCGACAAGACCGCGCGCATCACGGCGCTTGCGGTGCAAATCGCCCAGGTGGCGGGTCAGGACCAATCGGCCGCTCAGCGCGCTGCCGAACTCGCGAAGTGCGATCTCCTGACCGCCATGGTCGGAGAATTCCCGGAACTGCAGGGGATCATGGGGCGTTACTACGCCCTGCACGATAGCGAGCCCGACCAGGTCGCCGCCGCCCTTGCCGAGCAGTACCTGCCGCGCTTTGCCGGCGATGCCCTCCCGGCGACCGGCGCAGGGCTTGCACTGGCGGTCGCCGACAAGCTCGATACCCTGGTCGGGATTTTCGCCATCGGCCAGAAGCCGACTGGAACCAAGGATCCCTTTGGGCTTCGCCGCTCGGCGCTCGGGGTGCTCAGGATCCTGATCGAAACGGGGATTGGCCTGGACCTTCGCGAGTTGATCCGCAGCGCCCTCGACTCCGTCCGCGCCGACCTCGCCCGGCTGGAGGGCAAACAGCCTCCCGAGGGTCTGGCGGACGAGATCTACGACTACATGATGGAGCGCCTGCGCACCTGGTATCTCGAGGGCCAGGGCGGCGAGATCACCACCGAGATGTTCGACGCCGTCCTCGACACGCGCCCGGTCTCGCCGCTCGACTTCGACGACCGGCTCCGCGCACTCGCCGCCTTCCTCAAGCTGCCGGATGCCGCCGGCCTCACGGCGGCCAATAAGCGCATCGCCAACATCCTGCGGAAGGCGGGCGAACAACCGAGCCCGCGCGTCGATCCGGGACTGCTCACCGACCCGTACGAGCGCAAGCTTGCGACCGCGGTGGAGGAGCTGCGCCAGGATGTCGAGCGGCTCGTCACCGCGCGCCGGTACGCCGAGGCACTCGCGCGCCTCGCCTCGCTCCACGGCGCGGTCAATGCGTTCTTCGATCATGTGCTCGTGATGGCGGAAGACGTGCGCGTCCGCGCGAACCGTCTGGCACTACTCGCGGCACTGCAGCGCCTCTTCCTTCACATGGCGAATTTGTCCCGGCTACCGGGATGAAATGTGGCCTTTTCGGATGTCTTTAAGCATCCCGTTGTTGTTCAACTAGCTGATGAACAAGGAAAGTATCGCCACGACGGTCAGGGCGGTCGCGCCGTGGCGGAAAATCGCGAGTTTTCAGTGGCTCGCGTCGGTCTTTTACACGACGATTCTGTTCCTCGATTCCGTCGTTTTCGGCTTCGTCATCGTGCTTTTCGGCTGGCTTCCGTTTCGCAAGCTTTACGGTTTTGCGCGCGCCTGGGCGGGCTTGAATGTCTGGCTCGCGAAGACGATCTGCGGGCTCGACTGGAGGGTCGAAGGACGCGAGCACATGCCGCGCGAAGGCGCGCACATCTCGATGTGGAAGCACACCTCCACCTGGGAAACGATGGCCCAGATGATCGTCTTCCCGCCGCAGGCCTGGGTGCTCAAACGGGAGATTCTCTGGATCCCGCTGGTCGGCTGGGCGTGCTGGCTCTTGAAGTGCATCGCGATCGACCGCGGCGCCGGCCATCGCGCGGTCAACCAGGTTCTCGATCAGGGACGGGAACGGCTCGCGGCCGGCATCTGGGTGCTGATCTTTCCCGAGGGCACGCGGATGGCGCCGGGCGAGACGCGCAAGTACGGCATGTCGGGATCGCTCCTCGCCTCGCAGTCCGGGGCGAAACTCGTGCCGGTCGCCCATAACGCCGGCGACCTCTGGCCGCGACGGGGACTCGTGAAGAAGCCCGGATTGATCCGCGTCGTGATCGGTCCGCCGATCGAGACTGCCGGGCGCGATCCACGAGAGCTGAATTCAGAAGTGCAGCAGTGGATCGAGGGGACGATGGACAGCCTGGACGGCGTCAAAGCCGGCTAAACGCTGAGCGAGTCAGACGTCCAGATTGGTAACGTATAGCGCGTTCTTCTCGATGAATTCGCGGCGCGGCTCGACCGCATCGCCCATCAGGGTCGTGAAGATGTCATCGGCTGCGACGGCGTCCTCGATGCGCACCTGGAGGAGCCGCCGGACTGCCGGATTGATGGTCGTCTCCCAGAGCTGCTCGGGGTTCATTTCGCCCAGGCCCTTGTAGCGCTGGATCGTCTGGCCCTTGCGCGCCTGTTCCAGGAGCCAGGTCATGGCTTCCGGAAACCCCGCGATGTCCTGGCGTTCGTCGCCGCGCGTCACGAACGCGCCGGCGCCGATGAAATCGGTGAGGGTCGTGCCGAGCTCGGCGATGCGGCCGTACTCCGCCGACTCGAAGAATTCCGGTTGCAGGTGCTTCTCGGTCGTGACGCCGTGCTCGGAGCGCGAGACGTCCACGCGGTCGGGCTCGCCCGCGTCGTTCCGGCGCACGGACAGCTTGTAGCTGTGCACGAGGCTGCCATCCGCGTTGAGGCGCGCCTCGAGCTCCTTGGCCCAGCCTTCGAGCCAGGCGACATCCGCAAACTGCTGCTCGCCGACCGGGCGCATCGCCAGCAATTGCTCCAGCAGGCGGCGGTCGTAGCGGCGCGACCAGCGGCCGATGATGGCCTTCACTTCCATGTACTGGCGCGCGAGCATTTCGAGCGCCGAGCCGCTGAGCGGCGGGGCTTCCGGGTTCACATAAAGCGCGGCGTTGTCGAGCGCGCTGGTCAGCAGCAGCTGGTCGAGTTCGGCTTCGTCCTTGACATAGATTTCCTGCTTGCCGCGCTTCACCTTGAACAGGGGCGGCTGCGCGATGTAGATGTGCCCGCGCTCGATCAAATCGGACATCTGTCGGTAGAAGAATGTCAGCAAGAGTGTGCGAATGTGGCTGCCGTCGACGTCCGCATCGCAGAGCAGCACGATGCGGTGATACCGCAGCTTCGAGATGTCGAAATCATCCTTGCCGATGCCGGTGCCGAGCGCGCTGATGAGCGTCACGACCTCCTGGGATGACAGCATCTTGTCGAAGCGCGCCTTCTCGACATTCAGGATCTTGCCCTTGAGCGGTAGCACCGCTTGCGTGCGCCGGTCCCGGCCCTGCTTCGTGGAACCGCCCGCCGACTCGCCCTCGACCAGGAAGAGCTCCGACTTCGCCGGATCCTTCTCCTGGCAGTCGGCGAGTTTTCCGGGCAGGCCCGACGAGTCGAGCGCGCCCTTCCGCCGTGTCATCTCGCGGGCCTTGCGCGCCGCTTCGCGCGCCCGCGCCGCGTCGATGATCTTCATGCAGATCGCCTTCGCGTCGGCCGGCCGCTCGAGCAGGAATTCGCCCAGTTTCTGTGCCACCACCGATTCGACCGCGCCCTTGACCTCAGACGAGACCAGCTTGTCCTTGGTCTGCGAGGAGAACTTGGGGTCCGGCATCTTGATCGAGAGGATCGCGGTCATGCCCTCGCGCGCATCGTCGCCCGTCAACGAGACGTTCTCGCGCTTCGCGAATCCTTCCTTCTCGATGAAGTCGTTGATCTTGCGGGTCAGCGCCGCGCGGAAGCCGGCGAGATGCGTGCCGCCGTCCTTCTGCGGGATGTTGTTGGTGTAGCAGTACATCGATTCCTGGTAGGAATCGTTCCACTGCGCCGCGACCTCGACCGAGATCGGGCCTTCCTGGCCCTGAAAATAGAAGATATTCGGGTGGATCGCCGTGCGGCTGCGATTCAGGTACTGCACGAAGGCGCTAACGCCGCCCTGGTGCTCGAACACGTCGCTTTGATCCTCGCGTTCATCGATCAATTCGATGCGCACGCCGGAATTCAGGAACGAGAGCTCCCGCAGCCGCTTCGCCAGCCATTCGTAGGAAAACGTCGTGTTGGTGAAAATCGTGTTGGTCGGCTTGAAGCGGATCGTCGTGCCGCGTTCCGTGGTGGTGCCGACCACGGTGAGGGGACCTTGCGGCTCGCCCATCTTGTACTGCTGGCGGTGCAGCTTGCCGTCGCGCGCGATCGTGAGCGTCAGGGATCCGGAGAGCGCGTTGACGACGGAAACGCCGACGCCGTGCAAGCCACCCGCGACCTTGTACGAGTTGTCGTCGAATTTTCCGCCGGCGTGCAGCACGGTCATGATGACTTCGGCCGCGGAGCGATTTTCTTCGGCGTGAATGTCGGTCGGAATGCCGCGGCCGTTATCCGTCACGGTCACGGATTCGTCGGCATGGATGGTCACGACGATGCGATCGCAGTGACCGCCGAGCGCTTCGTCGATCGAGTTGTCGACGACTTCAAAAACCATGTGATGGAGGCCCGTGCCGTCATCGGTGTCGCCGATGTACATGCCGGGCCGCTTGCGGACCGCTTCGAGCCCCTTCAAGACCTTGATTTTGCTGGAGTCGTACGGGTCTTTTTGGGGGGTCCCTGGGCCTGGCTGCATGATCCGGAAATTCTAGCAGAAGAATCCGGTTTTTACTTTGTTTTTCAGTTGCTTGCCGCTTACTCAGCGGCGCCTACGCGACCCCCGGGACAGAGTGCGAAAAAGCACCGCCGCGACGCGTACGGACGACCGCGCCCCCAGTGCCGACTCGTCTTTGATGAACAGGACAATGCGAGCGTTTCCACGACGTCAATCAGCGGCGGATCCGTATTGAATTCCGGTGGCGGCGGCGTCCCGACAACGTCGTCGGCCAGGTGAAACAGGAATGCGTCCGCGGGAATCTCGAGCGGCTCCCGCTCGACTGCGCTCCGGATACGATCTTCCTGTTCGGCGCCAGGCGTGCCGGTAAAGATCATGTGATCGACTTTTGGCTTCGCCACCTTGACGAGCCGCGCGTCGAGATTCACCGCCGTGTCGCCCGACAACTCGATGACGCCATAGCGTGCCGCCGCGTCGTCTTCGGGAAATTCGACGGCGACTTGCGCGGTGAAGTATTCGAACTCGTCCCAGCTGCGGATCTGCGGCGCGCGCACCACGAGGCGCCTGCCATGGACCATGCGCTCCCGCGGAGAAAGCCCGGGGGCCGCGAAACAGATTCCTGTCAAGCGCGTGGCTCGTCCAGACAAGAAGCGATTGCATCGAATTTATGCCTGCGCCGCCGACCGGTCGCACGGGATTTCCGCGAAGCCGCGTGCGCGCGCTTCGTCAGGTGCTTGCGCGCTGAAATTTCCTTCGCGCGGCGGGCAAAATCTTTTATCGCGACGCTATCTGAGTCGAATACCGTCGATCATGCTAACAATGTGCCGGTATCTTACGTGATTGAGCGCCGAATTTGTCCGTGTTCCACGTGGAACAGGCGCGCGCCCTCCGGAAGACCCGCAATGTCCGCTCGCAGACTTGTCACCCAGAGTTGTCCGGGCATGCGCCGAACGACTTGCATCAGGCGCGTGAGGTTGTCCCGATCCAGTTCCGCGGCGGGGTCGTCGAGCAGGAGCGCGGAGCGTCCCGGCCGTTCCTGCTCCTGGATCTCGAGCTGCACCAGCATGAGGGCAGCCGCGACGAGTTTTTGCTGGCCGCGGGATACATGGTCTTTCACCGCCCGCCCGCCAACCTGCACGACGACATCCCCCCGGTGTGGTCCCGCCTGGGTGGCGCGATAGCGTCGGTCTCGCGAGCGATCGCCTTGCAGCGTCTCGAGCAGCTCCCGCCTCTCGTCCCAGCCGCGGTGGTGAACGAGCACGATGGGCTGATCGAGCAGGGCCTCGCCCAGCGCTGCCAGCGGGGCCGCGATTCGCATCAGATACGCCTCGCGTTGTCGTCCCAAGGTTTCGCCGCTGCCAGCGAGCTCGCTTTCCCAGGCTGCGAGATCCTCGTTGGGGGCATCCTGCTTGAGGGCCGCATTGCGCTGGCGGAGCGCCTGGTGGTAGCGCCGCCAGGTCGGCAGGAAGGAAGGTTCCACGTGGAACACGCCCCAGTCGAGAAATCGCCGGCGCCGGCCGGGACCTTCTTCCAGAAGCTTGTGAATCTCCGGATCGATGACCTGCGCGGGAAACTGCTCCGCGAGGTCGGCGATGCCTGAAGCGACCGCACCGCCCAGATGCCATTCCGTTCCGGTGCGGCTTGCCCGCACACCGAGCACCGTCGGAGCGGGCGCCGCCTGACTTCGACCGGCCAGGAGAAACGCCTCTTCGCCGTAGCGAATGAGCGCTTCGCGCCGGCGGCTCCGGAACGATCGGCCGCGGCTCAGGAAAAACGCCGCCTCGAGCAGGCTGGTCTTGCCCGAGGCGTTTGGCCCGACGAAGAGATTAGCGCCTGGATCCAGCTCCAGCTCGACCCCGGCAAGACAGCGGAATTGCTCGGCGCGAAACCAGCCGAGGGGCATGGAGCCCTTAGAGCCGCATCGGCATCACGACATACCGGGCGCTCGTCGCGCCCGGCGCGCGCACCAGGCAACTCGAGTTGCCGTCCGTCACGCCGATTTCAACCTCATTGCCATCCACCGCGGCAAGCGCATCCAGCAAATAGCCGACGTTGAAGCCGACCTCCAAGTCGTCGCCCTTGTAGTTCACTTCCACCTGTTCCTCCGCTTCCTCCTGCTCCGGGTTGTGCGCCTGCAGGGTCAGCGAGTTCTTTTTCAGCGCGAGGCGGATCCCGCGGTACTTCTCATTCGCCAGAATGGAAGTTCGTTGCAGAGCGGAGCGGAGGACTTCGCGATCGGCGACGATTGCCTTCGGCGGTGCGCTCGGAATCACCCGGCCATATTCCGGGAATCTTCCGTCAATTAGCTTCGATGTGAAGCGAACGTCGCCGATCTGGGCTCGAATGTGATTGCTCCCGATGGTGATTGCGACATCGCCCTCGGTACCCAGAAGTCGTTGTAATTCCAGGACGCCTTTCCGCGGAATGATCACCTGTTGGCTCCCGGCCATGGACGGAAGATCCATCTCGCACAATGCCAGACGATGGCCGTCAGTCGCGACTGTTCGCAGCATTTTCCCGTCCGTTTCCAGCAACATTCCGTTCAAGTAATAGCGCACGTCCTGCTGCGCCATCGAGAAATGGGTCTTGTCCAACAAGCGGCGCAGATCCGATTGCGCGAGTTTGAGGGCCTGTTGTTGTGCGAGCTCGTCGATCACCGGGAAGTCGGCTGCGGGGAGGGTGACCAGTACGAAGCGGCTTCGCCCCGCTTTCACGGTGACCTTGTCGCCGTCCTGGGTGAAGTTCAGCGTCACGCCTTCGGGAAGTGAGCGGCAAATATCGAGCAGCTTGCGGCCAGGCAAGGTAAGCCGGGCGTCAGCACCTGACTTGATCTCCGCCTGGGCAACGAGCTCGACCTCGAGATCGGTTGCCGTGATCGAGAGCCTCCCTTGCTCCACGGACAGGAGCAGATTCGCCAGTATCGGCATCGTCTGCCGCCGCTCCACGACACCGATGACCGACTGCAGGGCGGCGAGCAGGCTTTCGCGTTCGGCACTGAATTTCATCTGTGCACCCGAAGTAATTGGCCGTTGTTCAGTTTTTGCAGGAATCATTTCTTATAACTGTAGTGATTACAGAGCAGCCCATTTTCCGTGGATAAGCACGGAAAAGCGACAGGCCGCAATGGTTTGTGCCAGGCACAAGCCCGTGTCCCGACTGCCTCGTTCCTATGCTACCCCTGTGGAATCGCTGTGGAACGAAAAACACTCCAGAGCGCCCCACACATTATCCACATCAGCTGGTCAGGATTCTCAAGAGGTTGAGATAGTCTTCGCTGGCGCGACGCTCGATTTCGCGCAGATCTTTCACGCGCTCGCAGGCGTGCATCACGGTGGTGTGATCACGGCCGCCAAAGGCGTCGCCAATTTCGGGAAGGCTGTGATTCGTCAGTTCGCGCGCGAGCGCCATGGCCACCTGCCGCGGCCGCGCGATGGAGCGGCTGCGGCGTTTCGAGAGTAGATCCGCGACGCGGATCTTGTAGTACTCCGCCACGGTCTTCTGGATGTTCTCGATGGTAACGAGCCGCTCCTGTGCGGCGAGCAGGTCCTTGAGTGCCTCGCGGGCGAGCTCGAGCGTGACCGGTCGGCCGGTGAAGCGCGAGGTGGCGAGCACGCGGCGGAGCGCCCCTTCGAGCTCGCGGACGTTGGAACGGATGCGTTTTGCGATGAAAAAGGCCACTTCTTCCGGCAAATCGCCGCCGGCGGCCTGGGCTTTCGCCATCAGGATCGCGACGCAGGTTTCGAGCTCCGGTGGCTCGATGGCAACCGTCAATCCCCAGCCAAAGCGGGATTTCAGCCGCTCTTCGAGGCCGGTCACCTCCTTCGGATAACGGTCGCAGGACAGGATGATCTGCTGCTGGCCCTCGAAGAGCGCGTTGAAGGTGTGGAAAAACTCCTCCTGCGAACGGTCCTTACCGGCGAAGAACTGAATGTCGTCGATCAGGAGTGCATCGAGCGTGCGATAGGTCTGCTTGAACTCGGCGATCGTGTTGTGCTGGAGCGCCCGCACCATTTCACTGACGAATCGCTCGCTGTGAACGTAAGCGATGCGCGCTGCGGGATTGCGCTGGCGCATCAGGTTGCCGACGGCGTGCATCAGGTGAGTCTTGCCGAGGCCGACGCCGCCGTAGATGAACAACGGGTTGTAAGCGCGTCCAGGGTTTTCCCCGACTTGCATGGCTGCCGCCCGTGCGAGCTGGTTGCTCTTGCCCTCGACGAAGCTCTCGAACGTGAAATCCGGGTTGAAACGGCCGCCGACCTGCTGCGGTTCCCGTGGTTTTGCCGGGGGAACCGCGGCTTGGGGCGATTCGGCTGCGGGCGTTTCGTCGCGCCGCGAGCCGACCTCAATCGTGACCCGCGGGCTCGCGCCGTTGCCGGCGACGACAATCAACTCCGCGATGCGCCCGTACAGATTCTTCTCGATCCAGGAGACGACGAAACGATTCGGAGCGAGCAGGTGCAACGCGCCATCGCGTTCGACGGCCTGCAACGGCCGAACCCAGGTGTTGAACTGCTGCTCCGGTACCTCTTTCTCGAGATGTCGCAGACAGTGATGCCAAAGCGAGCCCTGCACGAGCTGATCCCCGTTTCAAAAATGCGGCGCCGGAACGGACCCGAGTCTAAGGCCGCCGTCGCCGCCGCGCCAGAGTTATCCACAGCCCCTTGCGGTTGACAGGAGGGGGCCGGCTCCGTAACCTTGCCGCCCTTTCCAGCCTCTATAGCCCCTTTAATTTCAAAGGTTTGGGACCGCCGCCATGAAGCGCACCTACCAGCCGAGCAAGATCAAGCGCAGGCGCACGCACGGCTTCCGCGCGCGCATGGCAACCAAGAAGGGCCGCCAGGTCCTCAAGCGCCGCCGCGCGAAGGGCCGCAAGCGTCTCGCCGTGACCGAAGTCCGCTGACGAGTGAAATTACGTCCCGGCGTCACGGGCTGCGGGCCGGCCAGAAACTCCACACCGCCGCCGACTTCGAACGCGCGCGCAAGGGGCGCGAACGGCATACCGATGCGTTTTTTGTCATTCAATGCACGAAGAATGACGCTGGCCAGGCCCGGCTCGGCATGGCAGTCGGCGCGCGCGCCGCGGGCAATGCGGTCAATCGCAACCGGCTGCGCCGGCTGATACGCGAGTCATTCCGGATGCACCGACAGGAGATGCCGGCGGTGGATGTGCTCGTGACGGCGCGCGCGGCGGCTTCCGCTGCGCCAAATCGCGAGATCTTCGCGAGCCTCGCCAAGCTGTGGCGGGAAATCGGGGCCGGGACATGAAGCGGCTGCTGCAGTTGCCGATCCACCTGTACCGGTGGTTCCTGAGCCCATTCCTCGGCAGCAACTGCCGCTTTCAGCCGAGCTGTTCCGCTTATGCCCTCGAGGCGATCGAACGTCACGGCGCCTGGCGGGGGAGCGGTCTCGCGATCAAGCGGATTTGCCGCTGCCATCCCTGGGGCGGTGCGGGACACGATCCGGTGCCGGAGGCGCGTCACGCATGAACCAGGCTCGCATTCTCCTGTGGGCCGGGCTGATCGTCCTGCTCTGGCTCAATGCCCAGGCCTGGATGAAGGACTACGCAGCGGTCGCGCCGACGGAACCCGGGACGCCGGCCGCGGCGACGGATTCGCCGGCTGCGCCGGCCAACGGGCTGGCGGACGAACTGCCTTCCGTCACGAGCGACGCGCCGCCCGCGGTCGAGGGCGGATCGCCCGCGCCCGCCGTCGAGAAAGCCCCGATGGCGGGGCCGGGCAGGGTCCGCATCGTCACCGACGTGCTCGACGTCGACATGAACCTTGCCGGCGGCGAAATCGTCCGCGCGGATCTCACGAAGTATCCGCGGCACAAGGACGACCCCGCGACACCGGTCCGTCTTTTCAACGTCGACTCGAAGGACACGCAATTCGTATTCCAGTCCGGACTGACGAGCGGGGAGGCCGGCAGAATCGAGCCGAATCACAAGGCGCTTTTCGCCGCTTCGGCCTCAAAATTCCGCCTCGCAGAGGGCGAGGACACGCTCGAAGTGCCGCTCCGGTGGTCGGACGGCGCCGGGCTTTCGGTCACGAAGACCTACATTTTCCGCCGCGGCTCTTACGAGGTGGACGTGCGCTACCGCGGCGTGAACGAAGGCGCGCAGCCGGTGAAGCTCGCGTCCTATGCGCAGTTTCTGCGTCATTCGCAGGGCAATGAGCGCTCGATGTGGGACCCGGAAACCTATTCGTTCCGCGGCCCGGCGTACTACGACGGCAAGAGCTACGAGAAGCTCGACATCGAGGATTCAGACGATCGGGCGCTGTCGCGCTCGATCAAGAATGGCTGGGTGGCCGGCCTGCAGCATCATTTCGTCGCAGCGATCGTGCCGGCAGCCGGGGCGACCTACCAGTACGAACTGCGGGTCAAGGACCTCGACTACCTGCTGCGGGTCGTCGGCCCCGCGCAGACGATTGGCCCTGGCGGCAGCCTCGACATCACGGAGACGCTGTTCGTCGGCCCGAAGCTGCAGGAGCAACTGAAGAAGGCCGGCCCGCGCCTCGAGCTGACCGCGGATTACGGGCTGCTCACGATTCTTGCGGAGCCACTCTTCTGGCTGATGTCGTGGATCTACGGATTTGTCGGCAACTGGGGCCTCACGATCATCATCGTGACTTTCCTGATCAAGCTCGTGTTTTACAAGCTGTCGGAAACGAGCGGCCGCTCGATGGCGAAGATGAAGACCGTGGCGCCGCGGCTCAAGGCGCTGCAGGAGCGTCACAAGGATGATCGCGAGGGGCAGGCTCGCGCGATGATGGAGCTGTACAAACGCGAGAAGATCAATCCGGTCGCCGGCTGCCTGCCCGTGCTCGTGCAGATCCCGTTCTTCCTCGCGTTCTACTGGGTCCTGCTCGAGAGCGTCGAAATGCGCCAGGCGCCGTTCGTCGGCTGGATCCAGGACCTGTCCTCGCGCGATCCGTATTTCATCCTGCCGATCCTGATGGGCGGCGCGATGTACCTCCAGTTCAAGCTGAATCCCACGCCGCCGGATCCGGTGCAGGCGAAGGTCTTCGCGCTGATGCCGATCATCATGACGGCCATGTTCATGTGGTTCCCGGCCGGGCTCGTGCTGTACTGGTTGACCAACACCGCGCTCTCGATCGCCCAGCAATGGAAGATCAACCGGGTGGTCGAGGCCGAGGCGAAGAGGCTGCGGACCGGCTGACGCCGAAGCGATCCGCCGTGGAGACGATTCGCACCGAAGCGCTGGTTCGCCACTATGCGATGGGGCGCGCGGCGATCCCTGCCCTGCGCGGCATCGACCTGATCGTCCGCAAGAACGAATTCGTCGCAATCATGGGACCTTCGGGCTGCGGCAAGTCGACGCTGATGAACCTGCTCGGCTGTCTCGACACGCCGGATTCCGGCCGCTACTGGCTGAACGGCCGGCTCGTTTCCGAGCTCGATGGCCGCGAGCTCGCGCGCATCCGGAACCGCGAGATCGGCTTCGTGTTCCAGACCTTCGCGCTGTTGCCGAGGCTCACGGCGCTCGCGAATGTCGAGATGCCGCTCGTCTACGGCGGCATCCGATCGGCCGAACGCCGAAAGCGCGCGGTGCGCGCACTCGAGAGCGTCGGTCTCGGCGACCGCGCATCGCATCGGCCCGCAGAGCTTTCCGGCGGGCAGCGCCAGCGCGCGGCCATAGCGCGCGCGCTCGTGACCAGCCCCGCGCTCCTGCTTGCGGACGAACCAACCGGAAACCTCGATACCGCGACCGGGGCGGAGATCCTCGCGCTGTTCGACGCGCTGCATCGCGCCGGCAACACCCTGGTGCTCGTGACCCACGAGCGCGAGGTGGCGGCACGCGCGCAAAGAACGATTCAGCTTCGCGACGGTCTCGTAGTCGGTGACGCGCCGAATACCGGGGGGGCGGATGCCGCTGCGTAAGAGTCTTCCTGCCGGCAGAGCGGCGGCCGCAGCGCTTGCAATTGGCGCGATGCTCGCATCCTGCGGCGAGGGCGCGGGATCCGCGCCGCAATACGAAACGGCCAAGGTCGAGCGTGGCGACCTGCACGTCACGGTGGAAGCTTCCGGGACGATCGAGCCGGTCGCGAGCGTCGCGGTCAAATCGAAGGCCTCGGGCGAGATTCTCGAGCTCACGGCGGAGATCGGCGACACCGCCGAGGCGGGGCAGCTTCTCGTCCGCATCGATCCGCGCACCGCCCGCAATCGCGTCGCGCAGACCGAGGCCGAGGTCAATGCCGCGGCCGCCCGCCAGTCGACGGCGGAAACGCAGCTGGCGCGCGGCGCGAAGCTCCGGGCGCAGGCCTGGATCAACGAGGCGGAATTCGAGGCGCTCGAGCTCGAGGTGGCCAGCATGCGCGCGCAGTCGGTGGCGGCCCGCGTCGCGCTCGAGAACGCGCGGATCGCGCTCGAAGATACGGAAGTGCGCGCGCCCTCGTCAGGCACGGTGCTGACGCGGCTCGTCGAGCGCGGGCAGGTGATCTCCTCGCCGACGCAGGACGTCGGCGGCGGCACGCTGCTTCTCACGATGGCGGACCTCAAGCGTGTGCGCGCACGGGTGCGCGTGGATGAGACCGACATCGGCAAGCTGTCGGCGGGCGTGCCGGCACGCATCCGGGTGGCGGCGTTTCCCGCGCGGGAATTCGCCGGGGTCGTCGAGATGATCGAGCCGCAGGCGGTCATCGAGCAGAACGTCACGTTGTTCGCGGTCCTGATCGGCATCGCGAACGAGGACGGACTCCTGCGCCCCGGCATGAACGTGGACGCGGTCTTCGACGTGGCCGGGCGCGAAGCCGTCCTGACGCTGCCGATGATGGCGCTTCGCGCCGTGCGCGACATCGAGGCGACGGCGGAGATCCTCGGCATGAGCGCCGAGGAATTACGCCAGTCGCTCGACGCCGCCGGACCGGCCCAGGAACCGCGCCGGAGCCCGCAGGCACTCCGCCGTCCCGGAGAGTCGGCCCTGCAGCTCGGTCGCGGCCTGTGGGTGATCGCGATGCGCGACGGCCGCGAGGTGCCGACGCCGGTCGAAACCGGAATCACGGATCTCGACCGCGTCGAAATCACGGGCGGGGTCGCAGAGGGCGACTCCGTCCTCCTGCTGCCGACCGCGAGCCTGATGGAGATCCAGCGACATATTCAGGATGTCGCCAGTCGCCGCGGCGGGATTCCCGGCCTGACACAGCGGCCGGCGCCCGCTCCTGCGCCGCCAGTTGCGCCCGCGCGGGAATGCTGAATGCCTTTCTGGGAAACGGTCCGCCTGGCACTCGACTCGCTGCGCGGCAACGCCTTCCGTTCCGCGCTGACGATGCTCGGCGTCGTCATCGGCGTCGCGGCCGTGATCGCCATGCTGGCGCTCGGCCGGGGCGCGCAGCGCGCGGTCGACGAGCAGCTCGCATCGCTCGGCGCCGACGTGCTGACCGTCACAACCGGGATGCGCTGGATACAGGGAGTCGCGCGGGACCAGCAGACGCTCACCGTGGAGGACGCCGAAGCGCTGGCAGAGAATGCGCGGCATATCGAGGCCGTGGTGCCGGAGCAGAGCGGGCGACAGCAGGTCCGGCTGGGGGCGAGAAACCTCAACCTTCATGTGATCGGCACGCTCCCGGACCACGCGCGCGTGAACGGGTACGAAATCGCGCACGGCCGCATGTTTAGCGCCGCGGACGACGCGGCGCGGCGGCGGGTCGCGGTGCTCGGCGGCGAACTTCCCGAGCTCCTCGAGGTTCCCGCGGCCAGCCTCGTCGGCGCGACCGTGATCGTGAAGAACCTGCCATTCGAGGTGGTCGGCATCTACCGCCGGAAAGGCGCGTTCGGCTATGGCAATCCGGACGACGACGTCTACATTCCTCTCGGCACTTCACGGCTGCGCATCACGGGTGAGGACCAGGTGCAGACGATCTCGGCGCAGGTCGCCAAGGGCAGCGAGCTGGCCGCGGCCATGGTCGAGATCGAGCGCGTGCTCAGGCGCGAGCATGCACTCCTGCCCGGCCGCGACAACGACTTCACGCTGCTCGACCGCAGGCAGTTTCTCGCGACCCAGCAGGAAACCACGCAAATCCTGGGATTCCTGCTGGCCGGGATCGCGGGCGTGAGCCTCGTCGTCGGCGGCATCGGCATCATGAACATCATGCTGGTCACGGTCACCGAGCGGACACGCGAAATCGGGATCCGCAAATCAGTCGGCGCGACGCGCGGCAACATACTCCGGCAGTTCCTCGTCGAGTCCGTCATTCTCTGCCTGGCGGGCGGCGTCGCGGGCCTCCTGCTCGGAGTCGGCGTCGCCACGCTGCTGTCGCGCGTGGCGGGGTGGCAGACTGCCGTGACCTGGGAATCGCTCGCGCTCGCTTTCGGTTTCAGCGCCGGCGTCGGACTGCTGTTCGGCCTGTGGCCGGCCCGCCGCGCGGCAGAGCTCGATCCGATCGAGGCATTGCGCCACGAATGAGGCGCGGGCCGCGGCGGCGGGCGCGGGTACAATGACTTCATGGCGGACACCGGCACGGATGCCCGGCCGCCGTCGTTGCCGGCGCGCGCTGCGTTGTACCTCGATTTCGACGGTACGCTCGCGGCGTTTGCGCCGCATCCCGACGGCGTCACGGTCGATGAATCGCTTCCGGCCCTCCTGCGTGGCCTGCGTGCGCAGTTGGGCGGCGCGCTCGCACTGGTGACGGGCAGAACCCTGGCGTCGCTCGACGCGCTGATGGCGCCGGACCGATTCCCCGGGGCCGGCCTGCACGGTCTCGAATTGCGGCTGCCCTCCGGCCGCAGAGTCGTCACCGGCGATCCGGCCGCCGCGGCGCCGCTGGCGCGAAACCTCAGGGAAATGTTTGCGGAGGACCCGCGGATCGTGATCGAGGAAAAAGGCCCGGCCGTCGCGCTGCATTACCGCCGCGCGCGGGAGCGGGCGGACGAGTGCATCGGCGCGATGCGGGAACTGGCGGAGGCGACGGAACTGCAGGTGATCACCGGTCATGCGGTCGTGGAGGCGCGGCCGGAAGGTGCCGACAAGGGCAGTGCGCTCCGGGCACTCGCGGCCGAGGCGCCGTTCGCGGGACGGCCACCCGTCTTCGTCGGAGACGACGCGACGGACGAAGATGGGTTCCGCGCGGCGGCCGAGCTGGACGGTTACGGCGTCAAGGTGGGCGTGGGCACGACCGTCGCGCGCTACCGCATCGACGCGGTGGGCGCGGTGCGCGATTGGCTTCGCGCGAGCCTTGCTGCACTTGAGAAAGGAGAGGCGCGGTGAGTTCTCCTGCGACGCTCGATCTCGGTGTCACCGGCAACTGCATCATCTCGGCGCTCGTCGACCGCGAGGCGCGCGTGGTCTGGAGCTGCCTGCCGCGGCTCGACGGCGATCCGGTGTTCCATTCGCTCATCGACGACTCGAGCGCAACGGATGCGCGCGGTTTCTGGTCGATCGAGCTCGGGGGCTACGAGCGGAGCGAGCAGGAATACGTCGGCAACACCGCAGTTCTCTGCACGCGCCTCTACAGCACGAACGGCTCCGCGATCGAGGTGATCGATTTCTGTCCGCGCTTCGAGCGGCTCGGGCGCATGTTCCGCCCGCAGACGGTGGTGCGGCGCGTGCGCACCATCGCCGGCACGCCGCGCATCTGCGTGCGGTTGCGCCCCTCCTTTGGTTACGGGGCGCTCCTTCCTGCGATCACGCACGGCAGCAACCACATTCGTTACGTGAGCCCCGACCGCGTGCTCCGGCTGACGACCGACGCGCCGGTCAGCTACGTGCTGTCGGAGACGCCATTCATACTCGAGACCGCCGTGAACTTCGTGCTCGGCGCCGACGAGACGCTCACCGAGAGCGCGGAGCAGACGGCCCGGGCGTTCCAGGAGGAGACCGAGACCTACTGGCGGCAGTGGACGCGCCGGCTTGCGATTCCGCCGGAATGGCAGGACGCCGTGATCCGCGCCGCGATCACGCTGAAGCTCTGCACGTTCGAGGAAACGGGGGCCATCGTCGCGGCGATGACGACGAGCATCCCGGAGGCGCCGGACAGCGGGCGCAACTGGGACTATCGCTACTGCTGGCTGCGCGACGCCTACTTCGTCGTGCGCGCGCTCAACTCGCTCTCCGAAGTCGACACGATGGAGCATTACCTGCGCTACCTGACGAATATCGTCGGCCAGGCGCCGGACGGGCATCTGCAGCCGGTCTATGGCATCGCGCTCGAGCGGCGCCTCGAGGAGCGCGCGATCACGACGCTCGCGGGTTACCGCGGCATGGGCCCGGTGCGGATCGGCAACCAGGCCCATGAGCACCTCCAGCACGACGTCTATGGCAACGTCGTGCTCGCGACTTCGCAGTCCTTCTTCGACCGGCGCCTGCTGCGGCCGGCGACGATGCAGGATTTCGTGCGCCTCGAGCGCGTGGGCGAGCAGGCCTACCAGGTGTACGCGACACCGGACGCGAGCATGTGGGAATTGCGCACGCGCGAGCGGGTCCACACCTCCTCGGCGCTCATGTGCTGGGCGGCCTGCGACCGCCTCGCGCGGATTGCCGCGCACCGCCAGCTTCCGGCCCGTGCCCGGGTCTGGCAGGACCGCGCCGCGGAGATGCGGCGCGTCATCGAGGAGCGGGCCTGGGACGGCGGCCGCGGCAGTTTCATGGACAGCTTCGGCGGATCCGACGTGGAAGCGGGCCTCTTGCTGGCGGCGGAAGTCGGCTTCCTGGCGGCGGACGATCCCCGCTTCATCGGCACCATGCGCGAAATCGAGCGCCGCCTGCGAAGAGGGGCGTATCTCTTCCGCTACGCGGCAGCCGACGACTTCGGCGTGCCGTCGACCGCCTTCAACATCTGCACGTTCTGGTACATCGACGCGCTCGCGCGGACCGGCCGATCGGACGAGGCGCGCGAGCTCTTCGAGCACATGCTCGCAAGGCGCAATCACGTCGGGCTCCTGTCGGAGGACATGGGTCCCGAAAGCGGCGAGCACTGGGGCAACTATCCGCAGACGTATTCGCTCGTCGGCATCATCAATGCCGCGATGCGTCTCTCGGCCGGCTGGGAGGACGTCGTGTGAGCCGCCGGCACCGCCTGGTCGCGGCCTCGAATCGCGTCGGCCCCGTCAAGGGCGCGGCCGCCGCGGGTGGGCTCGCGGTCGGGCTCGTCGACGCCCTGCGCGAACGCGGTGGAGTCTGGTTCGGCTGGAGCGGGCGCACCGCGGCCTCGGGCAAGGCGCGCCTTCGCACCGAGAAAGCCGACGGCATGACGCTCGCCACTCTCGACCTGACGCAGCACGAGCTCGACGGCTACTACAACGGCTATTGCAACAACTGCCTGTGGCCGCTCCTGCATTTCCGCATCGACCTGACCAAGTTCGAGCGCGGCCAGCTCGAAGTTTACCGGCGCGTCAACTGGCGTTTCGCGCGTTCGCTCGCGAAGCTCCTGCGGCCGGACGACCTCCTCTGGGTGCACGACTTTCACCTGTTCCCGCTCGCTGACGAATTGCGCCGGCGGCGCGCGCGGCAGCGCATCGGCTTCTTCCTGCACACGCCCTTTCCGCCCACGGAGATCCTGAGCACCCTGCCGTCTCACGCGGAGCTGATGCAGACGCTCTTCGCTTACGACCTGATCGGGTTCCAGACGGACGAGGACGTGAGACGATTCCAGGAGCACGTTCGCCGGGCCTACGGCGGCAGCGGGCGCGGCAACTCGGTCTCCGCCTTCGGGCGGGAGCTTCGGGTGGGCGCGTTCCCGATCGGCATCGACGTCGAGAACTTCCATCGCTACGCGTTCACTGCGCCCGGCAGCGGGGAGTTCACCCGCATGCGCCACGTGCTGCGCGGGCGCCACCAGTTCATCGGGGTGGACCGGCTCGATTACAGCAAGGGCCTGCTGCGGCGCATGGATGCCTTCGGCCGCTTCCTGGAAAAGCATCCCAGGGCGCACGGCAAGGTGATCCTGCTCCAGGTCGCGCCGGTCAGCCGCGGAAGCCTCGAGTCCTACCGCGACTTCCGGCTGGAGCTCGATCGCGGGGCGGCGCGCGTCAACGGGCGCTTCGCGCGATTCGACTGGACGCCGGTGCACTATCTCAATCGCGCGCTCCCGCGGCGCACGCTTGCCGGCCTCTATCGCGCGAGCCGGGTCGGCATCGTCACGCCGATGCGCGACGGCATGAACCTGGTCGCGAAGGAATACGTCGCGGCGCAGGACCCCGCCGATCCCGGCGTGCTTGTGCTGTCGCGCTTCGCCGGC
>Ga0302046_10001062_pt1 | contig 26130 bp, 29 predicted proteins | sample RVTome_11_FD_200261 | JGI IMG/M metagenome (GOLD analysis project Ga0302046, IMG submission 200261) | Soil microbial communities from uranium-contaminated site in the Upper Colorado River Basin, Wyoming, United States - RVT147D111 (version 2) ... | reverse complement strand
ATTTGCGGTGACGCTAACCGTCGGTATCCTCGCCTCGATGTTCACCGCCGTGACCGTCACCCGGCTCATGGTCGCCTATTGGCTGCGCTGGGCGCGGCCTCAGCTCATACCGATTTAGGGAATAGCCAAATGTTCCGCGGCTTCCATTTCATCCCTCCCGACACCAAGATCGATTTCGTCGGCTTGCGGACGATCACGTGGATCGTCTCGGCGCTGTTGACCGTGGTCCCCCTGATTCTCGTTGCCACCATCGGCCTGAACATGGGTATCGATTTCCAGGGCGGAACTCTGATCGAAATCAAGACCAAGGAGAGCCCGGCCAACCTTGCCGACATTCGCGGCAAGATCAGCGGGCTCGGCCTCGGGGAAGTTCAGATCCAGGAATTCGGCGCTCCTGATGCCGTCCTCATTCGCATCGCCTCCCAGCCGACGGAACAGGAGCAGCAGGTGTCGGTCGCCAAGGTGAAGCAGGCGCTCGGCACGGAGGTCGAATATCGCCGCGTTGAGATCGTCGGTCCCACCATTTCCGGCGAGCTGATCGCCAGCGGCACCATTGCCGTGGTCGTGGCGCTGCTCGGCATCCTCATCTATGTCTGGTTCCGCTTCGAATGGCAGTTCGCCGTGGCAGCCATCGCCTCTCTGATCCACGACGTGACCGGTACCATCGGTCTCTATTCCTTGTTTCAGCTCGAGTTCAACGTGTCGAGTATCGCCGCGATCCTCACCATCATCGGCTATTCGCTCAACGACAAAGTCGTGATCTTCGACCGGGTCAGGGAGAACTTGCGCAAATATAAACGTATGCCGCTCGTCCAGCTGCTCGATGTCTCGATCAACGAGACCCTGGCGCGCGCCGTCTTGACCCATGTGACGACCTTCCTCGCCATGTTACCCTTCCTGTTCTTCGGCGGGGAGACGATCTTCGGTTTTGCGCTGGCCATGTGCTGGGGCATTGTCATCGGCGCCTATTCGTCGATCTTCGTGGCCTCCCCGCTGCAGCTCATTCTCGGCGTGAGACGCGAGGCGTGGAGCGCCGCGCCTGCGCCGGCCAAGGGAAGGGGGCCGGCAGCGGCCCGCGCTTGATCCTGACGGTTGAGGCGAGCGGACTTTGCTTGAAGCCGAGCGAGGCGACACCGTAAGACGCATCGCGCGGTCAGGGGATCCCGATCGCGCCCTTGCCGCCCTGTTCGCGCCGCGCGAGGCGCGCGGCGATCTCTTTGCCCTCTGCGCGTTCAACGTCGAGCTCGCCCGCATTGCCGAACAGGTGAGCGAGCCCGAGCTCGGCGCCATCCGCCTGCAATGGTGGCGTGAGGCGCTCGAGCGTGCGGCAAAGGGCGAGGCGACCGGTCATCCGGTCGCCGACGCGCTTGGCGTCACGCTTGCGCAGGGCAAGCTCTCGCCCGAGCGCATCGCAGCCCTGATCGATGCCCGCTTCTTCGATGTCGCGACCAAGATCATGCCCGACGGGAGCGCGCTCGAGGCCTATCTCAGGGACACAGCCGGAGCGCTGTTCGCCTTGAGCGCGGAAAGCCTCGGCGCAGGCGGGCCTTCCCTTGAGCCTGCTTCATCTCAGGCCGGCCTTGCTTACGGGCTTACCGGATTGATGCGGGCTTTGCCGGTCCATGCGACGAGCGGCCGCGTCTATCTGCCGGCCGACGCGCTTTATCGCCACGGAACATCGCCTGAGCGCGTCCTGGCCGGGAGGACGAGCGAAGGTCTTCTCGCCGTGCTTGCCGAGCTGAGGGGAAGGGCGAAAGACGCGCTCGGCGAAGCGCGCCGTCATGTGGCGCAGCTCGACCGCTCCGCCCAGGCGGCCTTTCGGCCGCTGTGTCTGGTTGAGCCTTATCTTGCGGCCTTGGAGAAAGCCAAGCGGGATCCCTTGCGCGAGATCGCCGGCATTAACCCGCTTTACCGGCTGTGGCGCATGGCCACCTGGCGCTCCCGATCTTAGCCGCGCGAGTCTCTATTCCGCGGCGACCGTGGTGGGATGGGCGAGCCATCGGTCGAGATCGGCCAGCGCGCGGACGGCAAGCGCCCGTTTCCTCTCGAACGTCTTGCTGCTGCGCGGACCCTTTGCGCGCGGGGACGAGGGCGCCGCGAGCGGCGGGAACAGGCCGAAATTGATATTCATCGGCTGGAAGCTTCGGGCGCTCTCTTCTCCGCCAGCACTCAAATGACCACCGGTGATGTGGTTCAGCAGCGCGCCCAACGCCGTGGTCGGCGGTGGCGGTGATGCTCTAAGCCCAAGCCGCTCGGCAGCGGCGAAGCGTCCGGCGATCAATCCGATGGCAGCGGACTCGACATAGCCCTCGACCCCGGTGATCTGCCCGGCGAAGCGGAGCCGCTTATCGGCCTTGAGGCGAAGGGTCTCGTCCAGCAGCTTCGGGCTGTTGAGAAAGGTGTTGCGATGCAGCCCACCAAGTCTTGCGAACTCGGCCTGTTCGAGCCCGGGGATGGTGCGGAATACCCGCACTTGCTCGCCATGTTTGAGCTTGGTCTGAAACCCCACCATGTTCCATAAGCTGCCGAGCGCATTGTCCTGGCGGAGTTGCACCACGGCGTAGGTCTTTACGCCTGGCCGATGCGGGTTGGTGAGGCCGACCGGCTTCATCGGTCCGTAGCGGAGTGTCTCCGGCCCTCTCTCAGCCATCACCTCGATGGGCAGACAGCCCTCGAAATAGGGCGTCCCTTCGAAGTCTTTGAACGCGGTCTTCTCCGCGGCGAGCAGGTTTGCGATGAACGCGTCGTATTGGTTCTTGTCGAGTGGGCAGTTGATGTAGTCGGCGCCGCCACCGCCGGGACCGGCCTTGTCGTAGCGCGACTGGCGCCAGCACACTGTCATGTCGATCGAGTCGGCATGGACGATGGGGGCGATGGCGTCGAAGAAGGCAAGCTCCGCCTCGCCGGTTAGCGCCTGGATGGCGTGCGCCAGCGCGGGCGAGGTGAGGGGTCCCGTGGCCACGATCATGCTGTCCCAATGCCGAGGCGGCACGGCGATCTCCTCGCGGGCGATCTCGATGAGGGGATGCGCTTCAAGGGCCCGCGTCACCTCCGCGGCGAAACCCTCGCGGTCGACCGCCAGCGCGCCTCCGGCCGGCAGCTTGTGGGCATCGGCAGCCTTCAGGATCAGGGAGTCGGCCCGGCGCATCTCCTCATGGAGGAGACCGACGGCATTGGTCTCCCATTCGTCCGAGCGGAAAGAATTCGAGCAGACAAGCTCGGCAAACGCCCCCGTCTTGTGCGCCTCGGTCTGACGGTCCGGGCGCATCTCGTGGACCACGGCCGGCACGCCGCTTCCCGCGAGCTGCCAGGCCGCCTCGCTCCCGGCAAGGCCGCCGCCAATCACGTGAACTTTGCCTGTCATGGCTGACCCTAGGCCGGCAAGGCTCAAGCGTTCAAGTCGGCAAGGAGTCGTGCAAAATCATTGCGCTCCTGGCTATGAATTGGGCAAAACGATGAATCGGTGTTCAAAATGGCACAGTTTTCGACTATGATTTGGGCGGAAGCCGAATCACCTTGGTAACAAAATTAGCTTCCGCTCCATTTGAGCCGGTGGACCGCCGGCACCTTCGGCGCATCGGCCCGCTCTTCCACGAAAGGGGGGTGAGATGTCCTCGAATACAGCACTCGCTATCAGCGTTGGTGTGCTTGGCGCGATCGCCACATGGCTCTTCCTTGGGCCGCTCGGCGGCGCGCTTGCGATCTGGGCAGCGTTCATCGCCTGGGGTTGCTACTTCCATTGCGGTGGCAAGGAGCAAGGCCTGCAATCGGCCATCCTCAACAACGCGGCCGGCGCCGTTATCGGCGGGTTGACCCTGCTGGCAGCTGGCGCAGCCATCGGCGGAAGCTTGCCGGCGGCTGTCTGGCCTGCGATCTGCGTCGGCATCGGCGTGGCGGCCATGGTGCTGCTGGCCAATGTGCCAGTCTTCTCGGTCATCCCGGCGCAAGTCTATGGCTTTGCCTCGGTCGTCGCCTACACGTTGATGAAGGACGCGGGCGGAAGCCTGACTGCGGCCTCCATGGAGAACCCGGTCGTCGTCATCATCTTGTCGATGATCATCGGCGCGGTGTTCGGCTATGTGTCGGAAAAGGTCGCCGGCATGCTGGCGGACGCAGGTCATCCGCGTCACGCCAAGGCTTAAGCGACGACACCAGTCTCGCTGACGCGCAGGGCCAACCGGGCCCTGCGGCTAGTACGGTCTTGAGCGGCGTGGTCCCCCATCTGGGCGGCCACGCCTCTCTCCTTTGCGCTCCGGAACCGTTCAGTGTCCACCTCGGCCTTTCCTCCGGCCGGCGATGGCGAGCGTGATCATCCAGCTGTTCCGCACTGAAGCGCCCATGCGGCCGCTGCCGTCGCGATGAGCGCATACGCGCTCTGAACTTCATCCTTAAGAATGCGGCGTTAACCTGCGCTCGCTACGGTCACTATATCGAGCCCGCAAAACCGCATAAGTGAATTTCGAGGCAACCCTTTTCAGGGACATGGCTTGCGCCCCACGTCCGGCAGGGGCAATGTCCCTTTTTTCTTAGCTCCATCGTCAATACGGGGACTAAAGCCCATGGCCTCCGTTGCCGTTGTCTGGAAAGGCAACTGCCACGATCCGCGCACCGGCTACCGGCTGCTCGGGCATTTGCATCGCCTCGCGGCCCGCAGCGACGAGTATCTTCGCCTGGGGCAGCCCGAGCGGCCGCGCATCCTGGATGTGATGAATCAGCAGCGCGGCGGGACTCTGCGGGCTCGGAGCAATATCGAAAGCATCGACCAGGACATCTCGGGCTCGATCCTCATCTCGAGCTTTATCAGCTCCGATCCGAAGGCTCTCGCCGCCAGCGCGCGCGAAGCTGGCATCACCCTCGTCGAAGATCCCAAGGCGAAGGACGCGGCCTTGATCGCGATCAGCAACGCGCGGCTCCGCGGCATCGACTTCAAGCTGTTCGATCCGCGCGGACTTTACCCCGGCGCCGACCGCATGAGCTTCGTTTTCCTCGAGTGCCCCGAATATCCGTTTCTCGATGGCAGGATCGTCGAAATCGCCACCAGCGAGGATTGCGTGGCCAGCGGCGCCGAGGCGCTGCGCGGCGCCGACCTCTATCTCTGCGCTCCCAGTGTCCACCTCCGCTATTACCTGGAGGATTGGACCGACTGCCTGTTCTCCTGGATCAAGTTCTTCTTCATCGGCGATTTCTGGTGGCATCGCTGGGAGGAGATGCAAGGCTACGCCGACTACCGCCACGTGTTCGAGGATTTGCAGGCCGACCGCGGCACCGAAGCCGCCGAGCAGGCGGCCTTTGATGCCGTGCTCGCCACCTTCTCCCAGCACGCCGAGCATTGGATCGGCGAGGTCGAGGGCTGGGCCAAGAGCGAGCAGGGCTAACCCCGCAACTCCGGACGCATGCCTTCCAAAAGGTGCTGCTGCACGCGGCTGGCCGCCTCGACCTTGGTGACCACGCCATCGCTATTTACATCCAGCCCTTTGTTCTGCTGGTACTGCTTCGATCCCTGGGCGAACAAGATGTAGGACGCAGGCCTGCCGACGGCGCGTGGCCAGAGGATCGCCATGTACACGTCGCTCAGGTCTCTGAGCTTGCCCTTGCTCGGCAGGAAATACTGCCTGACGAAGTCGAGCTGAGCCAAGGGCGTCATTTTCTTCAAGGCAGCCGTCGACGTCCCCAGCCCTTTCGCCGTGGCGGGCATGAACTGAATGAGTCCGACCGCTCCGCTAAGGGAATTCTGAATGTTGGTGCTGAAGGTTCGAGCGCTTTCGAACGCCATGGCCGCCATGAGGAAATTGGGATCGATGCCAAGCTCGGCAGAGATCTCGATTACTTTACGCTTGAATGCAGCATTCACCTTCTTGCCCCACGCGAGTTCGATGTCCTCGGCGGCTCCAGCGGCGAAGGCCATCGCGAGTCCTTCGAGCTCCGCCTGGGTGAGTTGCCAGTCGCGCCGGTCATCGAACTTTGCCTTCTGCGGTAGGACCGAAACGTGGACGTGCTTGGTGTGCGGGTTCTCTCCGGAATATTTGCGCCACGTCCATGGCCGGACCCCTGAGCTGCAGATTTGCCGGTTCCAGATGATGTATTTCACGCGCGGGTCTCTCGAGGCGACGATCGAGTCGGCGATCTTCTGGGCGTCGCATCCGTTTTTCGGATCGTGGGTGATGTCGCGCGCCGTGACGACGCCGATATTGCCGTCAATGACCCAGGGATTGTGGTCGGATTCGCGGCCCTGATGCCGAGGATCGCCGATTGCACCGTCGCTCGCCTTGCTTCGCCCCGGGGCCATCTGGTTCACTTGCTCAAGCAGTCGCTGCAGGGATTCAGCGACACGCCATCCCCGGACTTGCCGCATGAGCAAGCCGCCCTTGCGAGCGCCGGTCTGTGCGGCGGCGGCTTCGCTGTCGTCGTAGCGGTTTGGCGTGACCTCGTTCTGGAAGAGAATCTCGATGATGCGGGCTAGCTTGGCTGCGGCAGCGCGGCCGTTTTGGCGGCGACTTGCCTTCTTGCTGCGACTTGCCTTCCTGCTGCGGCTCGGCTGGGCTCGGCTGGGCTTCTTACTGCGCTTGGGCTTCTTGGTGCGGCTCATGGAATTCCTCCCCAGCAGTTCGAATAGGTCGCGTGCGAGACCAGAAAATCTGGACTTCCGAAACGTCCCGGCGCGAGTATAACTGTCAAATACAAGCTACGGTAGTAGTCGAAGAAGGGCATGGTGAGCCTGCTTCGCTCTATGCGCGCGGTTTGGCGGGCTTCTTGCCGAAGGCCTTGCGCAGCTCGTTCTTGGCCTTTTCCAGGCGCACGCGCTCGGCCGCGCTGAGGTTCTTGCCGGCGCGGTTGATGTAGAAGACGAGCATCGACATGGCCGAGCGGAAGGGGTCCGCCTTCCGCCGCGTGCTCGCCTCGGCCGAGCGCTTGAGCGAGGCCGCGATCTTTTTCGGGTCCTTCAGCGTGAATACGCCCTGTTCGAGATCGAGCGCATCGGAGCGCTCGGTTATGTCTTGCGACCAGCGTCTGGTGCCGGCCTTTGTCGTTGCGGTCCTTTTGTTCGCCATGGGTGCGACCAGATGCGCTTTTGGCATCATCTTAACGCCACAACCGCGCTTTAGGTCATGAGCCGGGCAGTGAAGGGAGTAAACCAATGGCCAAGCTCACGCTTTATCACGCCGCACCATCGCGCTCGTCGATCGTCCGCTGGATGCTGGAGGAGCTTGGCGAGCCCTACGACATCCATCTTTTGAGCCTGGCCAAGAGCGAGCAGTCGGCGCCTGGCTATCTTGCCGTCAATCCCATGGGCAAGGTGCCTGCGCTCCGTCACGGCGACGCTGTCATCACCGAGGCGGCCGCCATCTGCACCTATCTCGCCGACGAATTCCCGCACGCGCGGTTGAACATCCCCGTCGGCGATCCACGCCGCGGGTCCTACCTCAAATGGCTATTCTTCGCCCCCGCCTGCATCGAGCCTGCCATCACCGACCGCGCTTTCCCGCGGCAGGAAGAGCCGCGCCGGAGCACGCTCGGCTATGGCGATTTCGATACGGTCATGAACGTGGTGGCGAAGGGGATCGAGCCCGGGCCTTATCTCATGGGCGAGCAGTTCACCGCCGCCGACGTGGTCGTGGGCTCGACGCTGCGCTGGGGCATGATGTTCGATCTCCTGCCGAAGCGGGCGGAGTTCGTGGCCTATGTCGGGCGGCTGGAGCAGCGGCCCGCCTTGCAGCGGGCCACCGCTCTCGATCAGGAGCTCGCCGCGGCCTAGCGGCCGAAGGCTTGCCTGAGCGCGATCTTGGTCTGGTCAAGCTTGGCGCGCTGCTCGACGGAGAGCTTGTCACCGGCACGATTGACGTAGAAGTCGAGCATCGACATGGCGGTGCGATAGGGATCGTCGCTGTGACGCGCCGGATCCTCGGCCGATTTCTTCAAGGCGGCCGCGATCTGCTGGGCAGAGCCATTGGCAAACAGGCCGGGCTCCAGATCGAAGGGGTGATCGTGGGCCGTGACCTCCGCGGACCATTTCTTGGCTGACTTGGCCATGACAGGTCTCCTCTGGTTGGGGGGCACGACGGTTGCAGGAGAAAGTGAGGATCAGGCGAAACAAGCCGATGCAATTTGCCTCAATCTGAGGGCATCGGTGGGGAGGCGAACCCGGACGCGTCCTACCGGCGCGCCACAGGCGGCACTTTCAGAAGAAGCGCGGTGCCGAATCCCCAGGCGCCGTTCACCAGGAGAGCGGCAAGAAAGCGCGGCCACAATTCCGGGATCGGCTCGCCCTTGATCGGCGGCACCACAAAAAAGGCGACGAGCGTGAGCACCACCGAACCCACGAGGACCCAGCCCCCCCAATAGGGGAGGCCGCGCAGATTCTGCAACACCGGCGCAAGGACCGCGCCCCACACCCCGCCCCAGAAGGCTTTGGAGATGACCGACGGCACCCCGTAGGGCGGAATGGGATCGAGCGGCCAAGCCGGACGGTCGGGCGGAATGAGGCCGACCAGGTTGAGGACATACCAAAGACTTTGATGGAAGATCAGCACGGCAAGAAAGCCGGCGATGAAGCCGAGGATCAGCGTCTTCAGAAGCGGCATCGTCGTGCCCCCTTCTCTCCATAGTCTGACGCTTTTGCTTACTGGATTCCCCCTTGGCGGGAATGACAATGGCGCGCCATGAAGATCATTTCCGGCGGCCAGACCGGCGTCGATCGCGCTGCGCTGGATGCCGCCATCGAGATGGGCGTCCCTTATGCCGGCTGGTGTCCCAAAGGCGGCTGGGCCGAGGATCTGCCGCGCGCGCCTGGGCTCCTCACCCTTTATCATGGCTTGCGGGAGACGCCGCTTGTGTCGCCGAGGCAGCGCACCAAATGGAACATCCGCGACGCCGACCGGCTGATGGTGCTGGTCGACACGGCCGGAGTGAAGGTGTCGCAAGGGACCGAGGCGGCGCGCGATCTTGCCAACCGGCTCGACAAGCCGCACATCGTGCTCGATCTCGATGCGAGCGACGCTCTGGAGCGGGCGCTCGCCTGGCTCGGCCAAGGGGAGCCCGCAACGAGCCTCTGTATCGCCGGCCCGCGTGAAAGCGAGGCGCCCGGCATTTACGCCAAGACGCGGGACTTCCTGCGCGCGTTGTATCGGCGCATTTCGACTTGAATGCTGACCTCGGTCGATACCAAGCCGAAACCGGAAATCGCGGGAGGCCGCTTCGTGCTAGGGTGCGAGGATTAGGCTCTCCGGGATCATCATGGAGGAATGGCCGATGGCCCCTGCAACCAAACCGACACCTGTTTCTGTCGTCGCGTCCAACAAGCTCCCGCGCACCAAGGTGTGGGGCGAAACCGACCAGGCGGTGAGCTGGGCCGGCGCCTTCGCCGTCTATGGCGGACACGGGGCGACCGCGTCCTCGACCATCGTCTACGAGATCGAGCCGGGCAAGCGGCTCGGCTGGCACACCGACGCCACCGAGGAGACGCAATACATCATTGCCGGCACCGGCAAGCTCTATCTGGAGGACGGATCGACCCATCCGGTCGGGCCCGGCAGCGTCTTCGTCCTGCCGACGCCGATGCGCCACGACCTCGAGAACACCGGCAAGGAGACCTTGCGCGCCGTCGCCTTCTTCGCCGCGGCCATGTTTACGCAAGACTTCGACCAGGTGATGCTGCCGCCCAAGAGCCACATCCTCGGCACGCCCAACCGCACCGGATAATGCCCCGGCCGGGAGAACTGAAAATGCTGCGGCGCCTTTCTCGATTTTGCGTGATGGCCATCGCCGTACCGGCAAGTCTCGCAACTGCGCTGGCCCAGTCGCCAAATGGGGTCAAAACGCTCGATCCCCCTGGCGCCATCAAGGCGGAGGGGACCTGGAGTCTCGGCGCCAGGGCAGGGGATTTCGTCTTTGTCGCCGGCATGCAAGGCATCGATCCGGCGACCAACACATTGGTAGAGGATCCTCAAGCCCGAATTCTCCGTGCCTTCCTCAACATCAAGTTGATTGCTGAATCGGAGGGCGCGAGCCTCAAGGATTGCGTGCGGCTGACCGTTTACGTGAGCGACCTGCCCCGCTTCGCGCCGATGGTGGAGAAGGCGCAAGGAGAGCTGTGGGGCGGCCCGCCATATCCACCCCGGACCATGGTCGAGGTGAAGCGCCTGTTCGACGACGACATCGTGGAGATCGACAGCGTCTTCTACGCCCCAGTGAAAAAGTGAGCGAGTCCCGCGCACCCAAAGTTCGAGAATCCCGGTGGCGACTCGTGCTAGATTGGGCGGTCGCTAATGGAGCGAAAACGGGGGGAAACCATGCTGGAAGCACTCATCGTCGCGCTTGTGGTTGGGGGAATTGCCGGCTGGCTCGCCGGCCTGTTGGTGCAAGGAACCGGCTTCGGCCTGGTCGGCGATATCGTCGTCGGCATCCTGGGGGCGCTGATCGCGGGCTTCCTGTTTCCCGCTCTCGGCATCGTGCTGACCCTTGGCGGCGGCCTGATCGGAGCGATTCTCGTCGCCTTTATCGGGGCGGTTATCCTGCTTCTGATCGTCCGGCTGATAAAGCAGCTCACCGCCTAGATCTTCTGATCGCGCTGGACTTTGCCGATCAGAGCCTCGCGCTGCTTCAGAAGAGCCTCGAGTTTCGCCTCCTGATCGGCGATGCGCTCGGCGTTGCGCTCTTCGTCCGCCGCGCCTGAATAGGCCGCGGCCTGCTCCTGGAGCTGGCGGAGATTGTCCTCGACGATCTGGATGCGTTTCTCGATTTCCGCTAGGGCTGCTGGGTCGGTCATGGAGGCCTCAAGCTTGGGAGGAGTTGGAGCTAGCGCATCCCACAATAATCTTGCCGCCGAAGCAAACAGCAAAATGGCGTGCGTCATCGCCTCGCCACCACAAACTCCATCCCTCCCCTTCAAGGGGAGGGATGAAAAAAAACAGGCGGCGCGAGCCTTTCTCCCGCCCTCGGCGCGCTGGTCATGTCGATCCTCGACCGTTGAACCTCTTGCGCCGTCATTGCGTCGAATCCTCCGAGAACAGGCGACAAGCCTATAGGAGGCGGCCATGAACGGCATCGATCTCGTCGAGAAATTAGCTGAGATGCAAAGGCAATATGCCGACGCGCATAGGCCGGTGCGGCCCATCGAACACTACCGCGAACGCCACGCTCGGCGTCACGCTGAGCGGAATTACGACGGCGAAAGGCACGTTTCGCAGTATCAGCCAAGGCACTGAACGCCGCCGCTCCGCGGGCATGACAAACACTTGATTTGTCCCGGCCATCCGCGATTTGCACATTCGGGGCATGATCAAATCTGTTGCGTGGCTCGTTCTGCCAGTCGTGCTGCTTGGCGCCGCCGCGGTCGCGCCGGCGCGCGCCCAATCCGAGTACACCGGCCAGCGCTTTCCCTATCAGGCGTTCGACCGTCTGCTGGCGACACAGATCAAAGTCGGCGGCGCCACGCTCGAGGTGGCATTCGCGCCGGGCGAATTCGCGCTGCCGCGGAACGCGCTTCAAGCCTGGCTCGAGACATCGGCCAAAGCCGTCTCGGTCTATTACGGCAGGTTCCCGGTCGCCTCGGTGCGGGTCCTGATCGTCCCGGCGCCGGGCAGCGGCGTCAAAAAGGGCACGTCGTTCGGCACTCGCGGCGCTGCCATACGCCTGAGCGTCGGCAGCGACTCGACCGAGGTCAATCTCGTCCGCGACTGGGTCGTGGTCCACGAGATGACCCATCTCGCGCTGCCCGACGTGCCCGACCCGCATCTCTGGCTGGCCGAGGGCATTGCCACCTATGTCGAGCCGATCGCGCGCGTCCAGGCCGGCGATCTGACCGCGGCAAAAATCTGGGGCGACATGGTGCGCGACATGCCCAAGGGCCTGCCGGAGCAGGGCGACCGCGGTCTCGACGGCACGCCGACCTGGGGGCGGACCTATTGGGGTGGGGCGATGTTCTGCCTGCTGGCCGACGTCGAGATCCGCAAACAGACCGGCAACAAGGCCGGCTTGCAGCAGGCGCTACGCGGCATCGTCGAAGCGGGCGGCAATATGGAACAGGTTTGGCCGATCGAGCGCATCTTAAAGATCGGCGACGACGCCACCGGCACCAATGTCCTGGCCGATCTCTACGCGAAGATGGGCGAGGAACCCTATGCGCCCGATCTCGACGCGCTATGGCGCGAGTTGGGGATTTCCGTGGGCGAGGGCCCGGTGACGTTCGATGACAGTGCCCCGCTCGCGCCCATCCGGCGCGCCATCACGGCCGTGCCGGCGGGGTAAGTACGCACAGAGCATTGGCGCTTCACCCCAAGCTGATCCCAGCTGACGTGAATAAGATCACATTTCGAGGCGGCGGCGACACGATCTTGTCCAGAGCGATTTTGAGGAACAGCAGTGCGCGTTGTCGAAAGAATTTGGTGCCCTTAGCTTGTCAAAGAATACGAGGTCGATAGAGTTTGGACGTCATGTACGCTGCTGGCGGGGAGACGAGTGGCCTCTGCGCCCGCGAGCGTCGTGATGAGATCGGGGGCGAATGATTTCGAAATCCCAACGCCTAAACGTTCGCAACCAGCGGAAACAATTCGATCGGGGCCCTTTCCATGTGGGACGACATACTTCTTTACGTCATCATAGGCTTCGTCGCGCAAATGATCGATGGCGCGATCGGCATGGCCTATGGCGTGACGGCCAGCTCGGTGCTGCTCGGACTCGGTGTTCCACCAGCCACCGCGAGTGCTTGCGTCCATGCAGCCGAGACGTTCACCACCGGCGCCTCGGGCTTCGCCCATTGGCGCCTCGGCAATGTTGACCGCAAGTTGCTGGTGCGTCTTGCCATACCGGGCATGATTGGCGGCGCAATCGGCGCCTATGTGCTCGTCGGGCTTCCCGGCGAAGCCTTGAGGCCTTTCATCAGCCTCTACCTCCTTCTCCTGGGCGTGTTCATCGTATGGAAAGCGCTCACCACCCGTCCCCTTGAAGCACCTGCTCCGCGCGCAGTCGCCCCCCTGGGATTGTTTGGCGGCATGGTCGATGCCATCGGCGGCGGGGGATGGGGCCCGATCGTGACCTCCACACTTCTTGGCCAGGGCGCGACACCGCGCTACACCATCGGCTCGGTCAACATTGCCGAGTTTTTCGTCACTCTGACCATATCAACGACTTTCTTTCTCACCGTTGGCCTGAGCCTGTGGCCCATCATCGCCGGTCTCATCATCGGCGGCGTCATCGCGGCGCCATTTGCAGCGATGGCGACCAAACACATCCCGGATAAAATCCTAATGCTTCTGGTCGGCTGCGTTGTAGTGCTCCTAAGCCTCCGCACGATCCTCATGGCGCTCGCACCAGGTCCGTGACAAGTCGCGGCATGGATGGCCGGGACAAGCCCGGCCATGACGCTGTTGGAGGTGAGGCCGAAGCCCTTGCATTTGGCGCGTCCGGCCATATCTCTTAGGGGTCGGTCCCCCAAAACCCGACCCTTTACGGGGAATTGCAATGGCGAAATGGCTTCTGATCCTGGTCCTGCCTCTCGGGCTTGCAGGCTGCGTCACCGAGCAGAATTCGATGCTGCCCATGACGTTGGGGCCCAGCGATGCCGCGCAGGCCACCTGCCTGACCTATGGCGACACCCCCGCCTATGGCTGCAAGGGCCAGGGCGCGGTCTCCATCTCCCAAGACACGAAATAGCGTAGGCGTCACACCGCGTCTTTGGCAGCCTTCACCGGACGGACCTTCAGCGTCTTCCGCGCCGGTTTCGCCTTGAACACGGTCGGCTCCTTGGTGAACGGATTGATGCCGGCGCGTTCCGGGGTGGCCGGCTTCTTGACCACCATGAACTTGGCAAAGCCGGGCAAGACAAAGACGCCGGCCTTCTTCAGCTCCTTGTAGCCGACGGCCGCCAGCGACTCGACGACCGCCTTCACGTCCTTCTTCGCCACCGAGCACTCCTCGGCGATTTTTTGAATGAGTTCGGATTTCGACATCATGGGATTGGTCCTCCTGAAAAAAGTCGTCGGCCGGTTTGGCGGCTGCTTTTGCCCCTATCTCCCCTGACGCTGGCCGATTCGGGCCTAATTGTCTGCAAATATGCCACCGAATCCTGTGCGTAGCGCAAGATCCGGGGTCTGCGGGAAGGGGGGCGCCTCGCGTCTTACTCGGCCGCTTGGGTCTCGGCGGGGCGCTTTGTTTTGCTGCTCGGGCGGCGTTCCAGCACCTGCTTGAGATAGTGGCCGGTGTAGCTGGCAGGGTTGGCGGCGATCTCCTCCGGCGTGCCGATGGCGACCACATATCCGCCGGAATCGCCGCCCTCGGGGCCGAGATCGATAATCCAGTCGGCGGTCTTGATCACTTCCAGATTGTGCTCGATCACCACCACGCTGTTGCCCTGGTCGACCAGCTCGTGCAGCACGTCGAGCAGCTTGGCCACGTCGTGGAAATGCAAGCCCGTGGTCGGCTCGTCGAGAATATAGAGTGTGCGGCCGGTGGCGCGCTTCGACAGCTCTTTGCTGAGCTTGATGCGCTGCGCCTCGCCGCCCGACAGCGTGGTCGCCTGCTGGCCGACATGGATGTAGCCTAAGCCGACGCGCTTCAAAGTCTCCAGCTTGTCGCGCACCGACGGCACCGCCTTGAACAATTCGGCCGCCTCCTCCACCGTCATGTCGAGCACGTCGGCGATCGACTTGCCCTTGAACTTGATCTCCAGGGTCTCGCGGTCGTAGCGCTTGCCCTTGCACACGTCGCAGGTGACGTAGATGTCGGGCAGGAAGTGCATCTCGATCTTGATCACGCCGTCGCCCTGGCAGGCCTCGCAGCGCCCGCCTTTGACGTTGAAGGAGAAACGTCCGGGCTTGTAGCCGCGCGTCTTGGCCTCGGGCAGCTCGGCGAACCATTCGCGGATGGGGGTGAAGGCGCCGGTATAGGTGGCGGGGTTGGAGCGCGGCGTGCGCCCGATCGGCGACTGGTCGATGTCGATGACCTTGTCGAGCAGCTCGATGCCCTCGATCTCGTCGTGCTCGCCGGGCATCTCGCGCGCGCTGTTCAGCCGGCGGGCGACCGCGCGATACAGCGTCTCGATCAGGAACGTGCTCTTGCCGCCGCCCGAGACGCCGGTGACGGAAGTGAACAGGCCGAGCGGGATGTCGACGGTGATGGATTTGAGATTGTTGGCGCGGGCGCCGACGACCGTCAGGCGGCGGCCGCGTGTGGGCTTCCGCCGCTGTTTGGGCGAGGGGATCTGCTTGAAGCCGGTGAGATATTGCCCGGTGAGGCTTTCCGGGTTGGCCATCACTTGGTCGGGCGTGCCTTCGGCCACCACCTCGCCGCCATGCACGCCGGCGCCGGGCCCCATATCCACCACATGATCGGCGGTGAGGATCGCCTCCTCGTCATGCTCGACCACGAGCACGGAGTTGCCCATGTCGCGCAGCGATTTCAAGGTTTCGAGCAGCCGCGCATTGTCGCGCTGGTGCAGCCCGATGGACGGCTCGTCGAGCACATAGAGCACGCCGGTGAGGCCGGAGCCGATCTGCGAGGCGAGCCTGATGCGCTGGCTCTCGCCGCCCGACAGCGAGCCTGAGGCGCGGGACAGCGTGAGATAATCGAGCCCGACATCGTTGAGGAAGGCGAGCCGCTCGCGGATCTCTTTGAGGATGCGGGCGGCGATCTCGTTCTGCTTGGGCGTGAGAAGCGCCGGCAAATCCGCGAACCAGCGCGCCGCCTCCCTGATCGACATGTCGGTGACCTGGCCAATATGCAGGCCCGCGATCTTCACGGCCAGCGCCTGCGGCTTCAGCCGGTAGCCCTTGCAGGCCTCGCAATATTGGTCGGACTGATAGCGCGACAGCTCCTCGGTGACCCAGGAGGATTCCGTCTCGCGCCAGCGCCGCTCGATATTGTTGATCACGCCCTCGAACGGCTTGGTGGTAGAATAGTGGCGCACGCCGTCGTCATAGGTGAAGGTGATCTCGTCCTCGCCCGAGCCGTACAGCACGATGTTGCGGAACGCCTCGGGGAGCGACTTCCACGGCTTGGTCATGGGCTGGCGATAGGCGCGCGCGAGCGATTCCAGCGTCTGTTGATAGTAGGGAGAGCTGGCGCTGGTGCGCGCCCAGGGGGCGATGGCGCCGCGGGCGAGGCTCAAGGTCTCGTCGGGCACCACCAGGTCCGGCTCGAAGAACAGCTCGGTGCCGAGCCCGTCGCATTCCGGGCAGGCGCCGTAAGGGTTGTTGAAGGAGAAGAGCCTGGGCTCGATCTCCTCGATGGTGAAGCCCGACACCGGGCAGGCGAACTTCGCCGAGAAGATGACCCTTTCGCCGTCCTGGTCGGCGAATTCGGCGATAGCAATGCCTTCGCTCAGGCCGAGCGCCGTCTCGAGACTATCGGCGAGCCGCGAACCCATGTCGGGACGCACCACGACGCGATCGACGACCACGTCGATATCGTGCTTTATGTTTTTGTCCAGCGCCGGCGCCTCGGCGATCTCGTAGAAGCGCCCATCCACCTTGACCCGCTGGAAGCCCTTCTTCTGCAGCTCGGCGAGATCCTTCTTGAACTCGCCCTTCCGCCCGCGCGCGATCGGCGCCAAGAGATAGAGCCGCGTGCCCTCAGGCAGCGCCAGCACGCGGTCCACCATCTGGCTCACGGTCTGGCTCTCGATGGGAAGACCGGTGGCCGGCGAATAGGGCACGCCCACGCGCGCCCACAAGAGCCGCATATAGTCGTAGATCTCAGTGACGGTGCCGACCGTCGAGCGCGGGTTCTTCGAGGTGGTCTTCTGCTCGATGGAGATGGCCGGCGACAGGCCGTCGATATGATCGACGTCCGGCTTCTGCAGCATGTCGAGGAACTGCCGCGCATAGGCCGACAGCGACTCGACATAGCGCCGCTGGCCCTCGGCATAGATGGTGTCGAAGGCGAGCGATGACTTGCCCGAGCCCGACAGCCCGGTGATCACCACGAGCCTCTCGCGTGGCAGGTCGAGCGAGATGTTCTTGAGGTTGTGCTCGCGCGCGCCGCGGATGGAGATGAATTTGGAGGTCATTCTTTGGGCAATGTCGGAAGGACCGGGGCCGAGCGCAAGGCTTAGCCTTCCCGGGGTGGAGCGGCAAGGGGAGGGGCCTAGACCCCTAAATCAGCGCCAGCTTCTTGAGGCGGGACCGTATGGCGCCGGGCTTGCGGCCGAGGCTTGCGGCAATCGCCTCCACCGTCTCGCCGTCATCATGGCGGCGCTTGAGGTCTTGCTCCTCGGCTTGAGTCCACGGGGCATAGGCGTTGCCATGGGTTTTCCTCATGGCCGCCACATCGTAGCTCTTGGGGTAGCCCGAACCTCTGGGCTGGCGGGGCAGGGCCGCTTCGCCCGGCTCGGCGCGCGCGCCACAGGCGGCGCGGAAAGCCTCGTGCCTCCGGCCGAGCTCGGCCAGATCGAGGCGCGACGCGGCCCCGCGCGCGGCCTCCGACGCCGCACGGAACTCGGCGTCCTTCGCGACCGCGTTGGGGTGCACGCGCAGCGCCTTCTCGTTCAGGCCCAACAGGTGAAGCCCCGCCAGGCTGCGCAAGCGCGATAGCGCGACATAGCCCTGGCCATATTCGAAGGCGCGGGCGAGGTCGATGACGGCTTCATCGAGCGACATGCCCTGGCTCTTGTGCACTGTGATCGCCCAGGCGAGCCGGAGCGGCACCTGCGTGACGCTGGCCCGCTCGTGGCCTCCCTCGTCGATCTTCCAGGTGGTGGGCTCGGCCAGGATGCGCTTGCCGCCGCGCGTCCGCACCATGGGGTAGCCGTCATCCGGGTCGAACCCCTCGACCACGCCGAGCGTGCCGTTGACGAAGCGGCCGGCCGGATCGTTCTTGGTGAACATCACCACGGCGCCTTGCTTGAGGGCGACGATTTCGGGCGACAAGCAGCCGCGCTTCAGCGCCTCCACGAAGGGCGCCGGGCCCTTGGCGAGCATGGCGAACTGGTGCATCTCGCCGCCGAGCTTGGTGAGTTCGCGCTGGTTGATCTCGTCCACCGCGGCATTGTGCGTGAAAAGCCGCGTGCAGCCGCCTGGCAGGCAGTCCTTGTCGATCAGCCGCGCGGCGAGGTGCTCCCGGTGCAGGCCGGTACATGCGTTGGAGCGGATGGCGGCGAGCACTTCCAGGAACGACGTGTCGCTTTGCCGATGCTGCTCGGACAAATAGCAGACCGTTGGCAAAAGATCGCGCCAGGCGGACGAGGCATGCGCAAACTCGGTACCGAAAGCATCGGAGCCGTCGCCAAGCGGAAGCATTGGCCGCTCGGCGTCGCGGCGGACCACAGGCGGCAGCTGGAAGAAATCGCCGACGAGAACCACCTGGAGGCCGCCGAACGGCGCAGCGCTTCCCCTGATATGGCGGCAGACGGCGTCGACCAGGCTTAGGCTCCGCGCCGGGAGCATCGAGATTTCATCGATGATCAGGACGCTCGTTCGTTCGATCCGGGCGGCGAGGCGGCGATTGGCGGCGAGCGTGTCGAGGTCGCGCCGGTCGAGTGTTTCGCGCACCCCGATCCCGCTCCAGGCGTGAATGGTAACGCCGTGTCCGTGGGTCGCCGCGATGCCGGTCGAGGCGGTGTAAGCGTATTCGATCCCTAAGAGCTGAAGGGCCTTGATGTAGCGTTGGACCGTGTGGGTCTTGCCGCTCCCGGGCTGGCCGGTGAGAAAGATACTGGCGCCGGTCTTGAGCAGAGAGAGCGCTTCGTCCTGCGTCATGATTGCAATGCCCTCTGGCTCAGCGCCCGAAGCAAGCCTAAGCGACCGGGAGGCGCGATGCTACGCTTTGGTTGGCGTCCGATCCTGTGCTAAGGCTGGCCTATGACGAAGCTTATGGAAAAGGCGCTCGAAGCGGTGCGCGACTGGCCCAAGGAGCGCCAAGACGAAGCCGCCGCCCTTCTGCTGGCTCTCGATCGTCTCGGCACGACCCCCTATCGCGCCACGGAAGATGAACTCCGCGCGATCGATGAGGCGCTTGAGCAAATGGGGCGCGGCGAACGGGCAAGCGAGGCGCAAGTGCAAGAGGCGTTCGCGCGCTTTCGCAAGTGAGGATCTCGTACAGCCCGAGGGCTGTCGCAGACTTGGCCGAAATTGGAGGGTATCTCGCAGAGCGGAACTCAAGGGCCGCTGCCGCCGTCGAACAGCGAATTCGCATCATCATTGAGCTCGTTGGACAGTACCCGGCAAGCGGACGGGTGCTTGAGGAGCGGCCGGGCGTTAGAGCAATCCCGCTCGGCAACTACCCCTATCGAATCTTCTACACCGTATTCGGCAACGAACTGATCATCCTGCACATAAGGCATACCGCGCGAGAGCCGATCGATCCAAGCAGGCTTTAGGGCCTCACGCGCCTTCTTGATTCCCGACGAGAGATGACGGCGGGGCGATTCTCGGACATAGATGCGCGCCCGATGAAGCTCAGCCCCACCCATATCGCGCTTCTGGCCGCCATCGTCGCCGCGGCGGCGCTGGCGCTTTACCTGATGGGCCATCCGCTCATCTGCAAATGCGGCTACGTGAAGCTCTGGCATTTCGACGTCGAAAGCGCGGAGAATTCCCAGCACCTCATCGACTGGTACACGCCCTCCCACGTCATCCACGGCTTCATCTTCTATTGGCTGCTCTGGCTCGCGTCGCGGTGGGTGAAGCTGTCGTTCGGGATGCGGCTCGTGCTTGCCGTCGCCATCGAGGCGTCCTGGGAGGTCGTCGAGAACACTGATTTCGTCATCAATCATTATCGCGAGATGACGATCTCTCTCGACTATTACGGCGACAGCGTCATCAATTCGGTGAGCGATGTTCTGTTCATGGTGCTCGGCTTCTTTCTCGCCGCGCGCCTGCCGGTCTGGCTCACCGTGGTCCTCGCCATCGCACTGGAAGTCTTCATCGGCGCCATGATCAGGGACAATCTGACCTTGAACGTGCTGATGTTCCTCTGGCCGCTCGACTCCGTTTTGCAATGGCAGCAGGGGCGGTAGGGCGCAACGCTGCCGCCTCGCGGCGAGGTCAAATCCGAATGGTGATGCCGAACACCATGACGATAATGAGCCAGAGATAGACCGCGACCGTCGGATAAAAAGTGATGCCGAAGCCGAAGGCCCGCACATATGGATTGTAGTGATAGCCCACCCAGAACAGCACGCGCCCCAGCAGGAAGAGCGCCGTGAGGATGATGAGGGCGCGCGCCTCCTCGGCCGGACAATAAAGCGCCAGGCCCGCATTGCCGATGAAATAGGCGATGAACTGCTCGAAGGTGTTGAGGATGAAGCGGGTGTTGATGTCGAGGGCGGAATTGGGCTTGGCCGTGCGGCCGACCCACATCGAGGGATCGAGGCGCTGTGCGGCGACGATGCAAATGGCGAGTACCGCCGGCAGAATGGCGATGACGGCATCCTTGATGACGAGCGCGATACGGTCGCCGAGGGTCCAATCGGTCGGCACCCAGTCCCACAGGAACTTGGCGAGAGCGAAGAAGGCAGCCGCGAACAGCCAATTGCCGACCAGGACGAAGATGAAGGGCCATTGCCGCGCGGTGAAGCCGAAAGACTGGGCGTGAGGGTGACGCCGCTCGCTGAGGCGGCGCTTGGGTGCCTGCCGCTGCTCGACGGACCGCTGCATCTCTTCCGTATCCCCCGCTTCAGGCGAGCGCGTTGACGCGCCGCCGGTGACCCACCCGGTCTAGTCCCTAAGGCATAGGGCGCGCGTCTCGAAATCTCAAGATGTCAGGGCTAGACGATGGAGAACAAAACGTGTACAAAGACTCTGTGGCTCGTGGCCTGTGGACAGCGATTTTGCCGTCTGGCAGGCGGCGGCTTGCGGGCAGTAGAGTGTGGGGCAGGCGCTAAGCCGCTGAAGCCCCGCATGGAGGTCTCGTCACATGGCCGGATCGGTCAACAAGGTCATTCTGATCGGCAATCTCGGTGCCGATCCTGAAATCCGCCATACCCAGGATGGCCGCCCCATCGCCAATCTACGCGTGGCGACGAGCGAGAGCTGGCGTGACAAGGCGTCCGGCGAGCGCCGCGAGAAGACCGAATGGCATCGTGTGGTCATCTTCAATGAGAATCTCGCGAGAATCGCCGAGCAATATTTGAAGAAGGGCGCCAAGGTCTATCTCGAGGGTTCGCTCCAAACGCGCAAATGGGAGGACCAGCAGGGGCAGGAGCGTTACACCACCGAGGTCGTGCTCCAGGGGTTCAACGCCCAGCTCACCATGCTCGACGCGAAACAGCGCGACGGCGCGGGCGAGAGCGAGCAACGCGGCGGTGGCGATTTCGGGCGATCCGGTCCGTTTGCCGGCGGGGGCGCAGGTGGCGGGAAGGGCGGCGCCGCCTTCGACAAGGAGCTTGACGACGAGATCCCGTTCTAGGAGAGCCCCGCTTGGCAGATCGATGCCACCGCATTAAGCACGAAGCTTAACGCTGTTTGGAGCCTCACTGTCGCCTGATTTTTGCCTCCGGTACAATCCTTGCTTGGGTCGAGTGCGCGAGGCCACAGCAATAGCCGCACGGATTCGTTAGCGGGAGTAGCTCGCGGGATGGGCCTATGGCGAACACGATCGCCGCTCTGCTTCACGGCAGAGACAACAATTTCAATCTGATCAGGTTCCTCGCGGCCTCGGCCGTGATCGTCGATCACAGCTTCACGCTCGTCGCGCACGACCAGACGGCGGACGCGCTCATCGACGTCGAGAGGCTCGAGATCGGGCGCCTGGCGGTCGACGTGTTCTTCATCATCTCGGGCTTTCTCGTCACGCGCAGCGTGATGACGCAACCGACCCTCGTCGATTATGCCGTGGCGCGCTTCCTTCGCCTGTTCCCCGCCCTTCTCGTCGCCTGTATCGGCATTGCCTTTGTGCTCGGCCCGGTCGTGACCTCGGCCTCGCTCGGGGAGTATTTCACCGATCCGCGGCCCTAGCTGTTCGTGCCGCTGACTGCGTCGCTCGTCACCCATTCGATGACGTTGCCCGGCGTGTTCGAGCAGGTCCCTGAAAGCGGCGTGATCGATCCGCCGCTTTGGACCTTGCGTTATGAGACCGTGTGCTACGTCTTGCTCGCGCTCTTCGCTCTCGTCGGAGTGCTGGCGACACGATTCCGCGCCACGCTGACGCTCGCCGTGATCCTCGGCCTCTATGCCTTCGTCACCTTCGCCACCTCCTGGCGCACGGACATTGGCGCGATCGACAGCGCGACCCGTTTCGTCCTCGATTTTTTCCTGGGCGGCGCCTTCTATCTCTTCGCCGACAAGATTAGGTTGGATCTCAGGGTCGTGCTCGTGCTGGGCGTGGCGGCGGTGGCGACCTTCGGCACGGCAGCCTACGAGGCGGCGTTCAGAGTGGCGCTGACCTACGGCCTCCTCTGGTTCGCCCTGGTGCCGGGAGGGCCGATTCGGCGCTTCAATCTGATCGGCGACTACTCCTATGGCCTCTACATTCTCTGCTTTCCCATCCAGCAGACCTTCGTCATGCTGAACCCTCTGGTCACGCCGGGGTGGCTCTTGGTGTCCAGTTTCCCCGCCGTGCTCGCCTTGGCGATCCTGTCGTGGCACTTCGTCGAGCACCCGGCCCTAAAGCGGAAGGCCTGGGCCGGAGACTGCGTGGGCAGCCTCATGCGCGGCGCGCAGCAGCGGTTCACGACCCTCTTGGGACTGGGGGCAGCGCCTAAGCCGCAAACGTCCGCGAGCGAGCGCTAAAAAGCCCGGCCTGCCTTTTGCCGGCAGGCCGGGCTCGGAACCCCTACGCTCGTGACGTTAAGGGGACTCTCCATACGCGTTACGGGCTAGGCTGGTCGCCAGTGTCCTCGCGGTCGCCCTTATTGGAACCCACGGCGACCTGCTGCTCGGCCAGCGTCTCGTAATCGGGCGCCGAGGCGAGCGTGTCTTGGTTGAGATCGGCGATCACCTTGATGCCGTTGTCCTCTTCGCGGACGAGCCTGAGGTCCTCGAAACGGATAGCCACGTCCTTCTCGCCCATGCCGAGGAAACCGCCGGCGCCGATCAACACGGCGACGACCTTGCCGCTCTCGTCGGTGATGAGGTCGTTGATGCCGCCAATGGCCTCATCCTGACCGTTGTAGACCGACTCGCCGATCAGATTGCTCGCCAGAACATCGCCGCTCTCCTGCTTCGTGAGGAACTGAGCGCCACCGGAAGCCTCGGCCGACTTCGGTGCAGCTGGTTCAATCGACAGCGGCGCCTCTGAGGATTGCGGCGGAGGCAATGCTTCGCCGGGCTGTGCCGGCGGTTGCGGCGCCTCTGAGGATTGCGGCGGAGGGGTTGCCTCACCGGGATCCGTCGGCAAAATCTGAGGCGACATCTCCGAGGAGTCGCCCGGGATCGGGGCTGCCGGGTCTGAGGGCTCAGAGGGCTCAGCCGGCATGGCCTCGGAAGGCTGCGCCGGTTGCTCGACGGCAGGCGGGGCCTGCGTGTCGTCGGCCGGAAGCTGGGGCTCGGCCAGTGCCGGCGAAAGGCCCAGCACGAGGCCGAGGGCCGTGCATGAAAGAAATCGATTCATCGTTTCACTCCGTCTGTTGTTCATCGGGGGTAGGGGGTATCGCTTCGCGATCCGGGCCGCGACGTCACGGCGCGTGACCGCCTCCCTGAACAACGTCTCGGCGACTCGTTCGTTCCCCTATTTTTGCTTTCGGCGCGACTCTCCGGCGGCTGACGAATCGCTCTCTTGTGCAACGCGGAATTGTCGCCCCGGTGTCAAGTTAAGTCTTTGGAAACGTGGCTGAAATCAGATGCCCTTTGCCCCCTCTGCGCGGTTGCGAACACGCCGCCAAATCAGCTATAGAGAAGCGTCTTACTTCCATCGTTTTCGGTCTCGCGCGTGACAGGCTTTCGCCGTTCCGCCGCCGACGGCATGGGCTTCGCTCACCTCTTTAGAACAGGCTTCCTCCTTCCTTGGCTGACAACGACAAGACAGAGGTCGAGGGCCCGGTCCCCTCTGACATCAGGCCCATCTCGCTCATCGACGAGATGAAGCGCTCCTATCTCGATTACGCCATGAGCGTGATCGTGTCGCGCGCGCTTCCCGACGTGCGCGACGGGCTGAAGCCCGTGCATCGCCGCATCCTCTATTCGATGCACGAGAACAATTACACGCCGGACCGCGCCTACAACAAATCGGCGCGCGTCACCGGCGACACCATGGGTAAGTACCATCCCCACGGCAATCAGGCGATCTACGACGCGCTGGTCCGCCTGGCGCAGGAATTCTCGATGCGCCTTCCCCTCATCGATGGGCAGGGGAACTTCGGCTCCGTCGACGGCGATCCGCCCGCGGCCGAGCGCTACACCGAGGTCCGGCTGGCGCGTCCCGCCATGACCCTGCTCGACGACCTGGAGAACGACACGGTCGATTTCCAGCCGAACTACGACGGCCGCGAGCGCGAGCCGGTCGTGCTGCCGGCGAAATTTCCCAATCTTCTGGTCAACGGCGCCGGCGGCATCGCTGTCGGCATGGCCACCAACATCCCGCCGCACAATCTCGGCGAGGTGACCGACGCCTGCATCGCCTATCTCGACAATCCCGCCATCGGCATCGATGAGCTGGTGGAGATCGTCCCCGGTCCCGACTTTCCCACCGGCGGGCTCATTCTCGGCCGCACCGGCATCCGCTCGGCCTATTACAAAGGCCGCGGCTCCGTTCTCATGCGCGGCCGCGTCACCACCGAGACCGTCCGCAAGGAGCGCGATGCGCTCATCATCACCGAGATCCCTTATCAGGTGAACAAGGCGGCGATGGTGGAGAAGATCGCCGAGCTTGTGCGCGAGAAGAAGATCGAGGGCATTTCCGACATTCGCGACGAGTCCGACCGCCAGGGCATGCGGGTGGTCATCGAGCTGAAGCGCGACGCCATGGCCGACGTGGTGCTGAACCAGCTTTACCGCTTCTCGCCGCTGCAATCGACCTTCGGCTGCAACATGGTGGCGCTGATCGGCGGCAAGCCGGAGCAGCTCAACCTCAAGGACATGATCCGCGCCTTCACCGAGTTCCGCGAGGAGGTGGTCGGGCGGCGCGTCAAGTTCCTCCTGCGCAAGGCCCGCGATCGCGCTCATGTCCTGGTGGGCTTGGCCATCGCCGTGGCCAATATCGACGAGGTCATCGCCGTGATCCGCAAGGCGCCGGATCCCGCCACGGCCCGCGAGCAATTGATGGCTCGCGACTGGCCGGCCAAGGACGTGGTCGCGCTGGTCGAACTGATCGCCGACCCCCGCCACAAGGTTTCCGCCAAAGGCACCTACCGCCTGTCCGAGGACCAGGCCCGCGCCATCCTCGATCTCCGCCTGCAGCGGCTCACCGCGCTCGGCCGGGACGAGGTCGGCGACGAGCTGAAGACGCTCGGCGAGCAGATCGGCGACTATCTCGACATCTTGCGTTCGCGCGCCCGCATCGTGTCGATCGTCAAGGACGAGCTGACAGCAATAAAGACCGAGTTCGGCACCCCGCGCCGCACCGAGATCACCGAAATGGAAGGCGAGGTTGAGGACGAAGACCTGATCCAGCGCGAGGACATGGTCGTCACCGTCTCCCACAAGGGCTACATCAAGCGCGTGCCGCTATCCGCCTACCGCTCCCAGCGCCGCGGCGGCAAAGGCCGCGCCGGCATGGCGACGCGCGAGGAGGATTTCGTCACCCGCATCTTCATCGCCAACACGCACACGCCGGTCCTGTTCTTCTCCTCGCGCGGCATGGCTTACAAGATGACGGTATGGCGGCTGCCGCTGGCGGCGCCGCAGGCGCGCGGCAAGGCGCTGGTCAATCTCCTGCCGCTCGGCAAGGACGAAACCATCACCACCATCCTGCCGCTCCCGGAGGACGAGGCCACCTGGGCGAAGCTCGACGTGATGTTTGCCACCAATTACGGCAGCGTCCGGCGCAACAAGCTCTCCGACTTCATTGAGGTGCGCCAGAACGGCAAGATCGCCATGAAGCTCGATCCCGGCGACCGCATCGTCGGCGTGGATGTCTGCAACGAGCAGCAGGACGTGCTGCTGACCTCGGCCGAAGGCCAGGCTATCCGCTTCCCGGTAATCGATGTGCGCGTGTTCAAGGGCCGCGAGTCGCCCGGCGTGCGCGGCATCAAGCTCGAGCGCGGCGACCAGGTCATCACCATGGCGATCCTCAACCATATCGAGGCGTCGCCGGCCGAGCGCGCCG
>Ga0302046_10001059_pt1 | contig 26185 bp, 22 predicted proteins | sample RVTome_11_FD_200261 | JGI IMG/M metagenome (GOLD analysis project Ga0302046, IMG submission 200261) | Soil microbial communities from uranium-contaminated site in the Upper Colorado River Basin, Wyoming, United States - RVT147D111 (version 2) ... | reverse complement strand
CGGAGCGCGGCGGTCGATCCCGCGGGACCTCCCCCGACGACCACCGCGTCCCAAGCAGCTTCCCCGACGTGGCTCATGGCGCGCTGCCACGGCGGCGAGTGGGCAAGTGCTGCGATCATGAGCTTGGGCTGCTGGGAGTGCCGTTGCGCGGCGAAACAGAGGCCACGGAGCGCACGATCCGTACCACTTGCTCACGGTCTCGCGAGCCCGTGCGTCCGGACCGCCCCACCGCCCCGTCGCGCTGACCGTCTCGCGCACGCGTCAGCGTCGCGGTGACGAGTCAAGCGCGACCGGGGACAAGTCGGCGACGCCGCTCGAGCTCACCGACCTGCACCAGGCAGATCAGGCCCCGGAGATCTGCGATGAACAAACGGGTCCGTCGATACGACGGTGTCTGCTTGCCACACGCCGAGGGCCTGGTGCGTGTAAGGCAGCGGATGGAGCACCCGCGGACGGCCGAGACCCCGGAAGGTCGGCGCGATCGACCGGCTGGAGCCGATACGCGGGAGCCCGGAAGCGGGCGACGGAGATGGAGCCGCGCACCCCGGGGGTGGCACGCGCCTTGCGCGAGGTAGCCCGGAGGGAAAGCAAGGCGGAGTCCGAAGAGGCGGGAGACGGGAGCATGCCGAAAGCCTGGAGCGGAAAGGACGAGCGGCAGTACGAGCACATAAAGGAGAGCGTCCAGGAACGAGGGATGTCGACGAAGCGAGCCAAGGAGATCGCCGCGCGCACCGTGAACAAGCAGCGTCGCACGGAAGGGCGCACGCCGAACAAGTCGACGCAGGGGACGGGCAACCCCCGGACCGCTCCGGAGGACAGGAACGTCGAGGAGTTGCGCAACATCGCGTCGGACCTGGAGATCGAAGGCCGCAGCAAGATGCGCAAGCAGGAGTTGGTCTCCGCCATCCGCGAGCGTCGCTGACGGCCCACGGCCTGCGCCCAAGACCCATGGCCGAAGAGGTATTCAGAACCTTCGCCGAACCGCTCCCGACGTGGGACGGGGCGACCTACACCGCGCGAATCTGCGGCCGACCGACGGACGGCGGCCGCTGGGAAGCTTGGATCGAGTTCGTCCCCGAGGCGGGCGCGCCCGTGCTGCGATCACGGCGCGAGACCACGCAGCCTGACCGCCGTAGCCTGAGCGGATGGGCGGCGCGCCTGAGCCGAGTGTACCTCGAGGGATCACTCGAGCGGACCCTCGACCTGGAGCGCGTCCGTCCTCGCGACCCGGATCCCGTGCACGTCCGACCGCACTTCGACGGCCCGGCGCCGTACCCGGGGAGCCCCGTGGCTCCGGACGACGCGGCGCTCAACCCCTTCCTCAGCTACCGCGCGGGGAGTGACGAGCTCCTGCGGCAGCTGCGGCTCCTGTCGGCGTCGGAGCTGCGCACCGTGGTCAGGGCGTACGGCTTGGAGGCCTACGCCCGAGGTGATGTCGAGACCCTCGCGACCCACGAGCTCGTCGACCTCGTGATGGAGGCGGTGGTCGCGCGGATGGGCAGATGAGCGTGCGGACGAGTCAGCCCTCGAGTCGCGCGTAGGTGCGGCGCCAGTAGAGCAGCGGCCGCTCCTCGTCACCGAGCGTCACGGCCTCGACCCGGCAGATCACCACTCGACTCTCACCATCGGTCCGGTGGACCTGCCGCACCGTACACGCGAGCGCGGCCGCCGCACCGGGAACGACCGGCGCGCCGTCCGGCTGCCAGGGCGCGGCCCCGACGGGAAAGGCGTCCGCGAACACGGTGGCCCACCTCGATTGCGACTCGGCCAGGACGCTCACCCCGATGGCGTCGCCGACATCGACGAACGGAAGCACCTGTGCACCGGGGCCCAATGCCACGAGCACCTGTGGGGGGTCCGCGGCGACCGGTGCGAACGAGCTCACCGTCGTGGCATGGACCGCGCCCGTATCCGCGTCCCGCACCGCGACCACCGTCACCGTCGACGCCCAGCGAGCGAGCGCCTCACGGAAGCGCTCGGGGTCCACTCCCGCGAAGGGCCGCCGATCCGCGTCGCGGGCGCCCGCGCTCGACCGGGCCTGAATGGGACGCCGCTTGCGCGCGCTCAGACGGCGACCCCGTGCTCGCTCGCCGCGCCGGGGAGCCAGAGCGTGAAGCACGAGCCCTCGCCCCGCGTGCTCGTCACCGTGATGTCTCCCGACATCATCCTGGCCAGCCGGCGGCTGATCGCCAGGCCGAGACCCACGCCGCGATACTTGCCCGACAGGCCGGGGCCGGCCTGAACGAACGGTTCGAAGATGTAGGAGAGTTGGTTGGCTTCGATTCCGATGCCCGTGTCGACCACGTCGATCCGCGTCCACGGGCCGCCACTCTGCTTCGGGGCCGGCGGACCGTCCGGGTCGTGGGCGCACTGTACGATCACCGTGCCGCTGCGGGGGGTGAACTTGACCGCGTTCGACACGAGGTTCATCAGGATCTGCTGGACGCGACCTTGATCGCCCACGAAGGTGTGCTGGCCGGCACAGTCGGCCGCCACCTCCACGCCCTTGGCGGCCGCCTCGGGCTCGATCGCCTCCAGCGTGGCTCGGATGGGCTCGCTGATCCAACCGCGCTGCGACCCGACCCGGATGTGGCCGGACTCGATGCGCGAAAGGTCGAGCACGTCGTTCACCAGGGAGATGAGGCGGCGGCTCGATCGTCCGATGCGCTCCATGAACTCCCTTTGCTGCTCGGTGGGCGCGTCCGGGATGCCGGCGCTGAGCAGCTCGTTGTACCCGATCACGGCGTTGATCGGCGTGCGCAGCTCGTGGCTCATCGTGGCCAGGAAGTCCGACTTGGCCCGGTTCGCCGCCTGCGCCTCGTCCCTCGCGTGCTCCGCCGCGAGGTTGGCCTCTACGAGCCGCAGGGAAAGAGAGCGCGCCTCCTCCAGCCGCTCCCGGAGCTCCTCGTGCGAGTGGGCGACCTGCTCGGCCATCGTGTTGAACGCGCGGCCCAGACGCGCCAGCTCGTCGTTGCCCCCGGCCGACACCCGACGCCCGTAGTCGCCGCCGGCCATGCCGTCCGCCGCGCTGGCCAGCGCGAGTAGCGGCTCGGTGATATGGCGGCTCATGATCGACGAGATCACGATGATGGCGAAGATGAGAACCGCGCCGACGAGCAGCATGCGGCGGGCGAACACCCGCGGCCGGTCGAGCACGTCGTCCGCGGACATCTCGAAGAAGCCGATCCAGTCACCCCCGAGCGGTTGCGCGATTGCGAGCGCGTTCGTGCCGTCCTCGCGGGTGAACGTGAACGTCCGGCCCAGCGGAAGGTCGCCCTCCGGCGTCTCGTGTGGAGGCCCCCCCACCCTCGCCCACACGTCGTGACCGCGCTGGCCCACCGAGATGTGGACGTTCCGCCCGATCAGCGCCTGCCGTTGGATCCCGATCTCCGGGTAGCTTATCCGCCGCCTTTGGGCGATGCTGCCGAGGCGCTCGCCTTCGGGGTTCCGGACGGGAACGGTCACCCAGTAGATGAAGTCGGTTCCGACCTGCCGGAGGCGGCCGACGCCCGTGGCAGCGACGGCCGGTGCCGGCTCCGGGTCCGAGATCGATGCGCGCATCCCCCCGATCTCGACCACCATCAAACCATCCGCGGTCAGCAATCGGACGGGGAGGTTTCCGTCCGAGTACGTCCGCAGACGGTCGAGCTCCTCGGTGAGCCGCAGCGTATCCGTGGGAAGCCCCCGAAGGGCGCGTTGAACCTCTTGGCTCGCCACGACTTCCGCGGCGATCCTGTCATGCTCGGAGTCGTTCGCGGCGCTCAGCTCCACGAGCTGCTGGGCGATCGACTCCAGACGTGACAGGGCAGCCGCCCACGCCGCGCCCCGCACCTCCTCGTAGGCCAGCCAGCCCGCGATCAGCAGCGCACCGGCCGCCAACGACGACACGAGCAGTGGGACCTTTCGACGAAGCGACAAGCCGCCCACGAGTGACATCCGACCCTCGGTAAGGGAGGGGAGATACAACCGAAGCTTGGAGGGAGCGGCGCCTCCGACGGCCGCGGCCCATCGAACTCCCCGCCAAAACCACCTCGCGCCGTGCACGGTCGCGCCTTCTTCGGGAACGCGCAACGGCCGATTCTCGTCCAGCGGTGCAAGGAACATGCCCGCGATAGTCGTGCTCGCTATCCATCATCAGCGTGCGAATGAGCGGCGCGACTGTCAAGCCGAGGCCGCGACTGTCAAGCCGAGGCGACGATGGACTTCAGGCTGCGCGCCGAAGCACCCCGACCGCCACGGGAACGGCCGCGGCCGCGGCCGCGGCGGCGATCATCGCCAGCAGCCGTCGCTGCGGCGCCGATCTCTTCGCCGCCCTGTAGGCCAGCAAGGCTGCGCCGCCTCTCAGAGGGTGGCGAATCAGGAGCGTTACCTTCGGTGCTTTGACGTAACCGACCGCGGTCAGGACCTTCGAGAGCATTCGATGCCTCCGTAGCCTTTGATTCCGGTATCTCGCTCAGGTACGGGCCCCACGCCGCCGCGTGGACGGACCCCACAACGGGCCAGGCGCAAGCTCCATGCCACCGGCGCGGGACCGCGCCGGGTCACCGGCAAGTCGCTACGTTTGAGGTCGGCGAGCGACGCGGGAGCGCCGTGGCCGTGACTCCGTCCCGCGCTTTCCGGAGGCGACCCCATGCGTGCAGCTGTCCCGTCCACCCTCCTCGTGCTGGCCCTGGGCGCCCTGGCTCCAGCCGCAGCCGGCGGCCAGGAGTACTACCGAGACATACGCCCGCTCCTGGCCGAGCGCTGCGCCGGCTGCCACTCCGATGCCGGGGTCGCCTTTTCCATGGAGGACGCCGAGGCCACGTTTCGCCGGCGGCGGGCCATCGCCGAGGCGATGCTGGATCGTAAGATGCCCCCGTGGCTGGCCGAGCCTGGGCATCAACGGTACGTGGGGGACCTGTCGCTGGATGACGAGCAGCTCGCGACGGTCACCCGATGGGCCGAGAGCGGCTATCCGAAGGGCGAGCCGCGCGAGGCCGTGGCGGCCAATGGCGACCGCATCTCCGGGGGGGCATACGACCGCGGCTTCACGACCGACCTGTCGCTGGACGTCCTGGCCGGCCGGCCCTATCTGCCGGACCAGGAGAGGCCGGACGACTACCGGTGCTTCGTGGTCGACTGGCCGGCGGAGCGCCCCGCCTACGTCACGGGGTTTCGCGCCGTCCCCGGCAACCTGCGGGTAGCCCACCACGTGGTGGTGCACGCCGTGGACGCGGACATGGTCGATCGGTATCGCGAGCTCGACGAGGCGGAGGATGGCCCCGGGTACCAGTGCTTCGGCGGCGCGGTGCCCGACAGGCTCGGCGAGCGCGCGGAGCGAGACGCGTACGAGGCCAGGCACCCGGACGGCGTGGCCGAGCTGAGCCGGGGCAGCTTCTGGCTCGCCCACTGGGCGCCCGGCATGGACGGCCACACGTTCCCCGAGGGCACTGGGATCCCCCTGGAGCCGGGCGCCGCCTTGGTTGTACAGATGCACTATTACTCGCGCCACGCGCCCGGCGAAGCCGACCAGGCGAGTCGGGTCGACTTCCAGGTCGCCGAGCACGTCGAGCGGCCGGCGTTCCATCTCCCGCAAACGCGAGAGGCCTGGCTGGAATCCGACGAGAACGGCTCCATGGTGGTGCCTCCCCTCGGGCGGGCCACGTACGAGGTCTCGGAGAACCTCGGCGACCTGCTACCCTACCTCGCGCGCGTCACGGGTGTGGACGAGGAGCGTGTCGAGCGCGTGGAGGTGCACTCCGCGAACCTCCACATGCACGGCTTCGGCCATTCGGGAGTGATCACGCTCACCGACACCGACGGCCGCAAGCAGACGCTGCTGTCCGTGCCTTCCTGGAACCTCGCCTGGCAGCGGGACTTCACGTTCGCGGAGCCGAAGGTGTTCGGGGCGGACGAGCTCGACGGAACCTACATCACCGTCGAGTGCACGTTCGAGAACACGACCGACCGCGTCGTCTACGGTGGCTACGGCTCGGACGAGGAGATGTGCTTCAACTTCTCCTACATCGCCGTACAGGCCTCGCCGGACGCGACGGACGGCTCCCCGCCTCGAGGGCGGGGGCCCGGCTCGTAACAATGGCTCGTAACTCTTTGCCCCGTTCTCCCGTCCAAGTAGGGAAGTGCCGATCCACGGGTGAGCACGGGAGGGGGCGGTGCAGCGTTCCACGGTTCTTGCGGTCTGTGCAATCCTACTCGCGGCGCCGCGCCTGGGGGCGCAGAGTCCGCGCGCGAACGACAACGGGGCAGCGCCCGCGGTAGCGACGGCGGCGCGCGCGGCCGAGGCCGTGCGCATCGACGGGGTCGACTCGGACGCCGTATGGCGATCGGCGCCCCGCTTCGACGACTTCCGCCAGTTCGAGCCGGAGCCCGACGCCGAGCCCACGCTGCGCACCGAGTTCCGTGTCGCCTACGATGAGGACAACCTCTACCTCTTCGTGCGGGCGCTCGATCCGCACCCCGACAGCATCATGCGCGCGTTGAGCCGCCGCGACGTGCGCGGGCCCTCCGATCAGATCGGTGTGTTCGTGGACTCCTACGGCGACCGCCGGACCGGCTTCAACTTCTACGTGAACCCCGACGGGGTGAAGCGTGACTTCGCGATCTACGACGACACGAGCCAGGACGGCTCCTGGAACGGCGTGTGGGACGCAGCCACCCAGGTCGACTCGCTCGGATGGACGGCCGAGTTCCGCATCCCGCTCTCTCAGCTCCGTTACGTGGACGCGCCGGAGCATACGTTCGGCTTCGGTGTGCGGCGCGAGGTCGAGCGCTACAACGAGCGGGTCAGCTGGCCGCATTTCAGCCGGACCAGCACGGGCCTCGTCTCGCAGCTCGGCCGCCTGGAAGGCCTCCGTGGCCTCGGATCGTCGCGCCGCATCGAGCTCACCCCCTACGCGGTGACCAAGAGCGTCTCGCGCTCGGACGCGCAGGGAGGCTTCGAGCGCGCCCAGCAGCTGTCGGCGGGGGGCGACCTCAAGGTGGGGCTGACGCCCAACGTCACGCTCGACGCGACCGTCAATCCCGACTTCGGACAGGTGGAGGCGGACCCGGCGGTCCTGAACCTGACCGCCTTCGAGACCTTCCTGAGCGAGCGCCGCCCGTTCTTCGTGGAGGGCACCGGCCTCTACGGGTTCTCGCTCAACTGCTACATCGTCGTGGACTGCAGCACGAACGAGGGGCTCTTCTACTCGCGCCGCATCGGGCGCAGCCCCGTGCTGCTCGACGACTACGGCGACGCGACCACCGCGACGTCCACACCCATCGCCGCAGCGCTCAAGCTGACCGGCCGCCACGCCAGCGGGCTGTCCTTCGGCGTCATCGATGCCGTGACCCGGCACGTCGGCGGCGTCGGCGGCAGCACCGTGGAGCCCCGAGCCAACTACGCGGTTCTGCGCGCGGAGCAGGACCTGAGGGGCGGGGACGCCGGCATCGGCTGGATCGCGACGGCGGTGAACCGTTCATTGGACCAGTGGAGCGCGCCCCGCCTCCACGAGAGCGCCTACGTGACCGGGATGACGTTGCGCAGCCGCTTCGGCGGCAGGAACTACGAGGTCGCGGCGTCGGTGGCGGCTTCGCGAGTGGCCGGGAGCGCGGAAGCCATCACGCGCACGCAGCGGAGCGCGGTGCACTACTACCAGCAGCCGGGTGACGGCCTGAGCCTGGACTCGGCGCAGACGTCCCTGAGCGGGTATGCGGCGCAGCTGAAGGTCGGCAAGTACGCCGGAGGCATCACGCGCATCGAGACCTCGCTCGTCCGCCAGTCGGGTGGCTTCGAGCCCAACGACCTGGGGTTTCTGCGGCGTGCGGACGTGCAGGACTGGAGCACGTGGGCGGCGCTCAGCTTCCAGTCGCCCACGCGCCTCTACCGCTGGGCGCAGGTCAACGCCAACACCTGGCACCATTGGAGCACCTCGGGCCTTCACCTCGAGAGCGCGGTCAACGGCAACGCGCACATGGGACTGCACAACAATTGGAACCTGCACGCGGGCGTCACCGTGGGGCGTCTGGCGAACAGTCGCTGTGATCGCTGTACCCGAGGCGGCCCGCCGCTGCGCCAGAGCGCCGGGATCTTCCCCTGGTTCGGCGTGAACGGCGACAGCCGTCGCACGCTGGTCCCGGGCATGTGGGTCAACCTCTCGCATGCGGACGGCGGGCGGACGAGATCGACCTCGCTCAGCCCATACCTCGAGCTCAAGCTCTCCACCTCGCTGCGCGTGAACCTCGGGGCGAACGTCTACCGGGCGGATAACCACACGCAATGGTTGGACAACTTCACGGACGACTCGGGTGGGACGCACTACACGTTCGCGCACCTGGACCAGCGCACCGTGTCGATGAACCTGCGTGTGAGCTACGCGCCCACGCCAGACCTCACGCTCGAGCTGTACGCGGAGCCCTTCACGAGCAGCGGCACCTACTCCGATGTCCGAGAGGTGAGCGCCACGCCGGACGCCGAGGCGTACGAGGAGCGCTTTCAGCCGTACACGCCGCCGGCCGGCACGTCCACGACGTTCTCGTTCCAGCAGCTACGGACGAACTCGGTGCTGCGCTGGGAGTACCTGCCGGGCTCCACGCTGTTTCTGGTCTGGGCGCACGGCCGGGAGGTCTCCGACGAGAACCGCCCCCGGGCGGGCTGGGAGGACGACTTCCGGAACCTGTTCGATCAGCGCGCCGACAACACGTTCCTGATCAAGGTGGCGTACTGGCTGAACCGCTGAGGGGCGGGCCGCAGGCTGGCGCGGCCCCGCAGCGCAGGGTTGCCCGTGGCGGAAAATGCGGCGGTCCAATGCTCCGCAGGTTACCCGCTACATGCTGATTCGATAGGGGAACCACGACGCGACGGGCTTGCCCTCCAGCACCGCCGGGCGGAAGACCCACTCCGCCGCCTCTCGGATCAGACGGCGGTTGAAGTCGCGGTCGCGCGTCGGCGGGTCGAGCCGGGTGGAGTCCGCCACGACGTGGCCCCGCTCGTCCACGAACACCCAGACCTGCACCTCCGTGCCCCGCAGCTCCTGATTGGCGGGAGGAATGATCATCCCCCGCGGTGAGGGCGGCTGAACGCGGAACAGCCCCTCCTCGGCGTTGCCCCCGTCGCCCTCCCCGGTCCCCTGATCGAGACCCGGCCCCTCGTCCAGCCCCGGCTTCTCGCCCAGCACCATGGCCGGATCGATCTCCTCCTGCTGAACGAACTCGACCGGCTGAACCTCCACCACCACCTCGATGGGGAGTGGAGGGGGGATGACCGGGGCCGCCGGTGGCGTCCGCACGTTCATGACCTGGAGCGAGCCGCTCGCCGCCCGATCGTCGCCGGCCCTCGGTCCCGCCGCCGCGAACGGGGAGAGCGGCAGGACGTCGCCCCGCCAGCCGAACAGGAAGGCCATGTGGAACAGCAGGGATACGAGTAGGCCGTTGCGCCAGATCTTCCGCTCCTGACGCCGTCGCTGCCGTGCTCCGATTCCGTGTCGTTCGTTCATCGTGGGGTGGTGGCGGCGCGAGGGCGCCGACCACGCAGAGTGTACTACTGGCCCTCGCGCTCAGGTGTTTCCCCGACAGGCGCTGGCCGGCAGGCGGAGCGGCCGCGCCCTCGGATCGTGCCCGAGGGGCGCCGCCGCGATCGCCGCCGTGAATCGCCGCCGCGATCGCACCGCCGCTGGCGGCTCGCTTGAAACCAGCGGAGCTATACATCGTATGGATTACCCATCCAGGTGGCGGAGCGGGCGGGTGCGTCCACAACGCCGCTGCCTGACACGGCCGGACCCGTCCGGCCCCGCGCGGAGGCAAGCGTGTGACCATCGTTCCGAGCGACTTCGAGCAGCAGGTGCTCCTGGTCGGGTGGCGTCTGGGAGACGGCGCCTACGGCGCGTCCGTCCGGGACGAGCTCGAGGCCCGTACGGGCCGTGAAGTCGCCCACGGCGCGGTCTACGTGACGCTGGTCCGGCTGGAGAAGAAAGGCCTCGTGCGCTCGCGCCTGGCGGACCCGACGCCGGTACGCGGCGGCAAGGCGAAGCGGTTCTTCGGCATCACGCCCGCGGGCGTCGCGGGGGTGCAGGCGGCGAAGGAGAGATTGGACAGGCTGTGGGAGGGTCTCCCCGAGCTCGCGGAAGGGTAGCGTGGCCACCGCGCGCCCTCCCGCCCTCGCGCGCGCTCCTGCGGCTGCTCCTGCCGGCAGGCATCCGCGAAGCGTTCGCGGGCGACCTCGAGGAGCGGTTCGAGCGGACGGCCGCGACCAGCCCCCGCGCGGCTCGACGAAGCTACTGGAAAGACGTGCTCTCCCCGACGGTCCTGCGGCTCCGCCGCGAGGCCCGGGGCATGCACCTGTCACCGGGCTCGCCTCCGAGCGCCGGACGAGGAGACGGACCCGTGAGATCGATCGTCACCGACCTGAAGTTCGCGCTCCGCATGCTCGCCAAGGCACCGGCGTTCACCGCGGTCGCGGTGCTCTCGCTCGCGCTCGGCATCGGGCCCAACACGGCGATCTTCTCGCTCGTGCACGCGGTCCTGTTCAAGGACTGGGGCGTCGCCGAGCCCGAGACGCTCGTGGACATCTACACGCTCACGTCCGACGGCCGGTACTTCTACAGCCATTACGGCACCTACGAGCTCGTCGCGGAGGGGACGGGTGACGTCTTCGAGGCGGTGACGCACCACAGCCTGTTCCCCGGCCGCATCGAGGGGCCGAGCGGCGAGGCCGAGCTCGTGCTCGGCGAGATGGTCGGGGGCAACTACTTCGACGTGATGGGCGTGCGCGCAGCCGCGGGCCGAACGTTCCTGCCGGAGGAGGACGCCACCCCGGGCACGCATCCGGTGCTCGTGCTCTCGGACGACCTATGGCAGTCGCGTTACGGCGGAGACCCGGGCCTCGTGGGCGAGGAGGTCCGCCTCAACGGGCGCCCCTACACCGTGGTCGGCATCGCGCCGCCGGCGTTTCGGGGCCGGTTCGCGCCCGGCGTCGGCACGGACTTCTGGGTTCCGTTCAGCATGTACCCGCACCTCAACCCCAGCATGGGCTCGGGGGACCTGACCATCAGCGGCCGCGTGCGCGACGGCGTCGCTCCCGGTCAGGCGATCGCCGCGGTCGAAACCGTGGCGGCCAGGCGTGACGAGCAGCTCAACGCGGAGAACCCGGAGCGGCGCGGCCGGTTCGCGCTCACCGGCGTCGCCCTCGCCGACGTGCGGCTGCACCCCAGCTCCGATGGCATCGTCAGCGCCATGGCCGCGCTCCTGTTCGCGGCCGTCGGGCTGGTTCTGCTGATCGCGTGCGTGAATCTGGCGGGTTTCCTGCTGAGCCGTGCCATGGATCGCAGGAAGGAGATGGCCGTACGCATCGCCATGGGCGCTGGCCGCGCCGCGATCGTTCGCCAGCTACTCGTGGAGTCGATGGTGCTTGCGAGCCTCGGCGCCGGGCTCGGCCTGCTCCTCGGGCAGCTCGCCACGCGCGCGCTGGCCCGCGTGGAGGTGCCGCTGCCGGTCCCGCTCGACCTCGAGGTCGGCCTCAATGGCCCGCTGCTGGCGTTCACCGCGGCGACCGCCGTCCTCGCGGCCGTGCTCTTCGGGCTCACGCCCGCGCTCGAGGCCACCCGCGCGCCCGTGGCCGCGACGCTCCGGGACGAAGCCGGCTCGAGCGGCGGTAGGAAGAAGGTCGGCGCCCGCGGGCTGCTCGTGGCCTCCCAGATGGCGCTCTCGACCGTGCTGATCTTCGGCGCGGCGCTGTTCGTGCGCTCGTTGGACACGGCCGCCGACATCGACGTGGGGTTCTCCACCGGGCCGGCGGCGGTGGTCACCGTGGAATCCGTGTCGAACGGATACACGACGGAGCAGCGCCTCGCCTTCGTCGACGAGATCGAGCGGCGCCTGAGTGCGCAGGCAGCCGTCTCCGAGGTCGCCATCACGGGCCGCATGCCGCTCGCGCTCGGGGTCCGGAACGCGAGCTTCGACATTCCGGGCGTGGAGCCGCCGCCCGACCAGACGCGTCACGTGCTGGAGACGACTGCGGTCACGGCGGGCTACTTCACCGTGATGGACGTTCCGATCGTGGAAGGAAGGGCGCTCGAGCCCGGCGACCGCGAGGGCAGCCAGCAGGTGGCGATCCTCAGCCAGGCGGCGGCGGAGCGCTACTGGCCCGGCGAGAGCGCGCTCGGCAGGGTCCTCTACCGCGGCGGCGATCCCGAGGACGCGCTCGTCGTGGTGGGCGTGGCCGGGAACGTGAAGATCTGGAGCCTGAGCGAGCCGCCGCGGCCGTACCTCTACACCCCGTATCGCCAGAGCGGGGGGTTCGGAACGTTTTATGTGGTCGCGCGCGGGACCGTCCCAGCCGGAGAGCTAGCGGCGCTCGTGCGCTCGGAGGCCCGCGCCATCGATCCGGAGATCTTCCTCGCCAACGTCGGGACCATGGACGACCACCTCGGCTACATCTACTTCCTGCCCCGCATGGCCGCGCTGCTGTTATCGGTGGTCGGCCTGCTCGCGCTCGTGCTCGCGTGCGTGGGACTCTACGGCATGGTGAGCTACAGCGTCTCGCGACGGACGCGCGAGATGGGGATCCGCCTCGCGCTCGGAGCCGACCGAGCTGGCGTCATGTCGCTCGTGCTGAAGGGCGGGCTCGTGCTCGTGGCCGCCGGCGGGCTCGTGGGCATGGCCCTGTCGCTCGGGCTCGGCCGCCTCGTGGAACGCTTCCTGTACGGCGTTGGCGGGCTCGACCCGCTCTCGGTCCTGGCGGCGCCGCTGCTTCTCACGGCCGTCGCCGCGCTCGCGGCGTACGTACCCGCGCGGCGCGCCAGTCGGGTCGATCCGGTCCGGGCGCTGCGCAGCGAGTGAGGGAGGCTACAGCCGTAGCCGTGTGATCCCGGGCAGGTCGTCGAACCCCGCGTCGAACGACATGATCTGTCGACGAGGATCACGTGGCGCCGCCGAGGTAGCCGCGCTCGATCTCGCTCAGCATCGGCTCGATGTCACCCGTCGGGAACGAGTGCGTGGCCGCCGCGCGCACCGTCTGAAGCTTGCGCTCCGTGTCCCGCACGGGCTCGCGTCGCCGCGCCGCCTGAGTCAATCGCGCCACCGGGCGATCACCCTGCTCGTGGCGAGGATCGCGAACGCGAACGCCACGGCGGCCATGCCGTAGGCGACGACGCGCGGGAGCGCCACGAGCAGCACGCCCGCCCCGGCCAGTCCGAACGCCGCGGCTCCGATGAGCGAGCGCCGCGCGCCGCCGGCGACCTGCCGCACGGTGCGGACCGCCCGGCTGGGCAGCTCGCGGGTCGGGACGCGCCCTCGCGCGGGTCGGTCCGTCGCTACGACCTTGCCCGGCAAGCGCCCGGCGAGCCCGGCGGGCACGCGCTTCCGCAGCACGATCTCGACGGAGTTCGCCAGGTCGCGGCGGAAGACCTGCGCGGCCTCGGCCCCGAGGGCCGGATCGTCCACGAGCACGTCGAGCTCCCAATTACCCCCCAGGCTCGACGGGTTGAGGTTGCTCGACCCGATCTTGAAGTGGCGCCCGTCCACGAGCGCGGTCTTGCTGTGCAGCATGGCGCCGTGCCACTCCCAGATGCGCACGCCGGTCCGGAGCAGGTCGCGATAGCCTACGCGGGTGAGCGCGCGCACGACGGGCAGGTCCGTCTGGCCTGGAAGCAGCAGCCGCACGTCGACGCCGTCGCGCGCCGCGGAGGTCAGCGCACGCAGCAGGGTCGGGGGTGGCACGAAGTAGGCGTCGGTGATCCAGATCTGGTGGCCGGCCGTCGCGGCCAGGAACTCCACTGCTCGGTGCAGGCGGAAGCCGCCCGGTATGCCCTCGATGACGCGTAGCTCCGCCTGGCCGGCGGGAGTCGGCTCGAACGCGGTGACCGCCTCGCGCCATAGCCGGCCGAAGGTCGTCTCCAGGGAGCCGACCGCCGGTCCCCGTACGTCCAGCGCCGCATCGCGCCAGGCTTCGCGGCCGCGCGCCGGATCCCCCGCCCATTCGTCGGCGATGCAGACGCCTCCCAGGATCGCACGCTCTCCGTCGACCGAGCACAGCTTGCGGTGATTCCGGCGGAGCAGTCTCAGGAGGTGCGCCGGCGTCACCGGCTGGGCGGGCCGGACCGCGCAGCCGGCCTCGGAGAGGCGGCGCCAGTAGCGCCGGGGCGTCGTCCGGCAGCCCATCTGGTCGTACAGCACGCGCACGTCGACGCCGCGCCGGGCCGCCGCGGCGAGCGCCTCGGCGAACTGCCGGCCCGTGCGGTCGGCCTTGATGATGTAGTGCTCGAAGAGGACGCGGCGGCTGGCCCCGGAGATGGCGTCGAGCATGGCCTGAAGCGCGGTGGGAGCGTCCAGCAGCCGCACGGAGTTGTGCGCGAGCGCGCGCCCGCCGGTAGCGCGGTCGAGCGCCCGCGTCAGGGGGTCGCGATCGGAGCGCACGGCTCGGTGCTCGCGTCGTCCGATCTTCCATGGCCGCTCATGCGCATGGCGTGAACGTCTTCGGATGCGGGCGGGGCATCAAGGTGCCATGGATGTACCGCGCTCCGCGCCGTGCGGGTGGACCCGGTCACCGCGCCGCGGGCCTGACGCCGGCCGTTGCGGGTCGCACGGGCCTCGGTGACCTTTCGCCACGTCCAGTCGCCGGCGGCTCCGGGCCCGGTCCCCGCTCGCCCGCGACTCCTTCTCTGGTGGCCGACCCCCCACCCATGCGCGACGCACCCCCTCAGCTCGAAGCCCGAACGCGGCGCGGCAGCGCCAGAGCCTACTACGAGCTGACCAAGCCCGGCATCGCGAGCTACGTCATGATCACCGCCGGCGTGAGCGCGTTCGTGGGCTCGCGCGGAACGCTGGGGCTGCTGCCGGCGATCCACACGGTGCTCGGCACGGGCATGGCCACGGCCGGCGCGCTCGCGATCAACCAGTACATGGAGCGCGAGCCGGACGCCGTCATGCATCGCACCCGCGGCAGGCCGCTCCCGACCGGGCGGCTGAGCCCCACGCCGGCGCTCGCGTTCGGCGCCGCGCTGCTCATGGGAGGCATCGCCTACCTGGGGATCGCCGTCGGCACGCTTCCCGCGGCGCTCACCACCGTCAGCGCCGCGATCTACCACGGCGCCTACACGCCGCTCAAGACACGGTCCTACGTGGCCACGCTGACGGGGGCGGTGCCGGGTGCGCTGCCCATGCTGATCGGGTGGACGGCCGCCACCGGCGTGGTGGACCGGGGCGGTGTCGCGCTCTTCGCCATCGGCTACCTTTGGCAGCTTCCCCACGTGCTCGCGCTCGCCTGGATGCTCAGGCAGGACTACGCCGCAGTCGGCTTCAAGCTGATCCCGCCCGGGGGAGCCCGTTCCATCGGCGTCCAGATGACGGTCTCGGCGGCGCTGCTGCTGCCCGCGAGCTGGCTCCCGACGCTTCTGGGGTTGACCGGATCGTGGTACGCCGCCGGCGCCACCGCTCTGGGGCTGGCGTTCCTGCTGCTGGCGGCCCACGCTGCGCGTGACCTGACCGAGACCGCGGCCCGGAGGGTCTTCCTCGGCTCGCTGGTCTACCACCCGGTGCTGTTGGCCCTCATGCTCATCGATACCGTTCGTCCTTAGATGTGGGAGTCGTCGCCGTGCGCCATGCCGCCCTCCTCGCCGCTCTACTCATCGCCTCCCCCGGCGTGCTGAGGGGCCAGACCCCCGAGCGCCCCCGTGCCCGCGACCTAGGCATCACGGTCGGCGTGTTCACGCCCGGGGAGCACAACGCGATCACCGACGTCGGCGGCGTGCGGGTCGGGCACACGACCGTGGTGCGGCCCCCCGACGTGCGCACCGGCGTCACGGCCATCCTGCCGCACGGCGGCAACCCGTACCGCTCACGCGTGCCCGCCGCGATCCACGTAGGCAACGGATTCGGCAAGCTGCTCGGGGTCACGCAGGTCCAGGAGCTCGGGGAGCTGGAGAGCCCGATCCTGCTCACCTGCACGCTGTGCGTGTGGAAGGCCGCCGATGCGATGGTGGAGTGGGTGCTCGCCGGGGACGACATGCAGGACGTGCGCTCGCTGAACGCGCTCGTGGGCGAGACCAACGACGGCGGGCTGAACGACATCCGCTCACGGCCCATCGAGCCGGAGCACGTCGTCTCCGCGCTGGAGTCGGCAGCGGCGGGCCCGGTCGCGGAGGGCGCCGTCGGAGCGGGCGCCGGCACGAGCGCCTTCGGATGGAAGGGAGGGATCGGCACCAGCAGCCGGGTCCTGCCCGAGAGCCTGGGGGGCTACGCGGTGGGCGTGCTCGTGCAGTCGAACTTCGGCGGGATCCTGCAGATCGCCGGGGCGCCGGTCGGCATCGAGCTGGGCCGGTACGCCTTCGCGGATCAGGTCGGAGGGGACGAGGGCTACGATCCCGAGCAGGACGTCCAGGAGTGGGGCTCGATCATGATGGTCGTGGCGACCGACGCTCCGCTCTCCGACCGTAACCTCGAGCGGGTCGCGCGCCGCGCCGTGATGGGGCTCTCGCGCACCGGCTCGTACGCGAGCAACGGCTCGGGCGACTACGTGATCGCGTTCTCGACCGCCAACGGGGTGCGGCGCCCCACCACGGATGGGGTCCACGCCTACGAGGAACTCGCCAACGAGAGCATGAGCGGCATCTTCCAGGCCACCGTCGAGGCCACGGAGGAGGCGATCTACAACTCGCTCTTCAAGGCCGAGACCGTGACGAGCAACGGCCGCACGGTCGAAGCGCTGCCCATCGAGGAGACGGTCGAGATCCTGAGGCGGTACGGGGTCATTCGCTGAGGGAAGGCAACCGCCCGGCGAGCCGTGGAGCGCGCGTCCCGTGAGCGCGACCGACGCGGTCATGCTCGGCGACCTCGACTGGGCCGTGCGCGCGGAGATCTACCGGGTGTTCGCGGAGACGGGCTCGGCTCCGACGCTGGAGGAGATCGCGCGGGCGGCCGGCGGGACGGAGCGCGGCACGCAACCCCAGCCGGACCTGAGCGACCCCTCCGGCGCGGCCTGCCCCGGGCTGTCCCCCAACGATGTGCGTGCGGCCCTCGGCAGGCTATACGCCGCGCACGAGATCGCGCCGCTTCCGGACGGCTCGGGCGTGTGGATGGCGAACCCGTTCTCCGCCGTGCGGACCGACTACCTAGTCGAAACCCGGCGCATGATCTGCTACGCGGCTTACGCTTGGGACGCGTTCGGGGTGCCCGCGATCCTCGGGGGCGACGCGTGGATCTCGACACGCTGCGCGGGAAGCGGCGAGCCCCTCGAGTTCGGTGTGCGCGAAGGAGCGTTGGCCGGCGCCGACGGCGTGATCCACCTCGTGACCCCGCTCCGGGACGCCTGGGTCGACATCGGCTTCACGTGAAGCACCTACCTCGCCTTCCGGTCGGAGGGGGACGTCGATGCTTGGCTCGAACGAACCGGCCATCCACGCGGCGAGACCGTCTGCTTCGAGCGCATGTGGGCGCTTGTGCGGCGGTGGTACCGCGGACGTCTGGAGCCGGAATGGCGCGGACGCAACGTCCATGAAGCCCAGGCGATCCTGGACGAGGTGGGGCTCACCGGGGGGTTCTGGCGGTTGGTGTGAGGGCCGGCCGTCGGCCGTGCGGGAGGCACGGCCTCGTCTTCATGTGAAGTGAATCCACCGTCGGCCCACTCCCGCTCATAGGTCCTCGTAAGGCCCCAGGAAGCGCTCTCCATCGAAGTGGATCATGTGCGTCGGGTCTTCGGCTATCCAGATTTCCGTTTCCCATGCGATGTCCGATAGGTACTTGCCGAAGGTGGGTCTATCAGCAAAGGCCGTGACGAATACCAGTCCCGGCGCCGAATCTGCAAACAGGTCTTTGAGCTCGAACATCCGCTTGGGGTTAATCGGTCCGTGACTTGTTACCGCCTCGACAAGAATGAGCCAGTTCCGGTCCCCGTCATGCACGACGATATCCGGCATCTGCCCATGCTTGTCGAAGGTTAGCCCAAGCTCTTCCAGGGCCGGTTCATCGAAATGGCCCACCTTCGCACCCGCGTCACCTACATACAGGATCCTTGGCTCGCGAATAAACTGTGGAACAAATTCCTCGACCACCTCCTTTATCAGTGGATTCTGACCACCCATTGTCAGCGCGACCACCAGCCCCGGGGCAATCTGTACGTCGATCACATTTTGTTCGCGTGCCTGCTTATATCGGGACTTGAGGGTGTCTACCTCCAGCAGAAACGCCTGCAGGCGTTCGCCCCACTGCCGCGTGTCATAGAGTCGAAGCAGCGACAAGACAGCCGAGTCGACCTGGTATACCGTATGAGGACTATTCACCGGGCGACCCGGATCGTCGGGGTTTCGGCGGACGATCGCCGCGTGCTCAAACTGGTGAAGCGTTTGCCGCCGAATGGTCTCCCTCGTGTTTTCGGCGTAACGGTGTCCGAAGGCTTCGTCGATCCATTCCATGATCGCGTGGACCCCAAGAAGCGGATCGCTCGCTTGCGACCAAGCGCGAGCAGGAGGCAAATCCAGGAGCGCGAGCAGCGTCCACGCGGACCGGTCGTTTTGCTGTGCCTTGGGAAGTCCGAGAAGTCGGAGCACTTCACGGGCGTCGGTGATTCTGCGCTCCGATGAAGCTGTCCGTGTCATCGGAGCATGCCCTCGGGCATCACCTCCCGTACCAGCGCATCAATTTCGCCCTGGCTCGGAAAAACATCGCCGACGTGAGCGCCGAGAGCGCGGATCTGATCCGAATCCGGATAGCGGAGCATTCCGAGATCCCTCGCGTTTACTTGAGTATGGCCCGAGAACTGCCGAAAGAAGCGATCTGCGATGGTGGAGTTGAGGAAGAGGGCTAGCCCTTTCGCAAACGACAGGGGCAGCCCGCGACCGCTGCGGTGCAAGTAATTGAGGTGATTCTCAAACCCGACGCCCTGGTGTTCACCGAGAGCCGCCACTCGAGTTGGATCGTAGAGCGCAGCCACCAGGCGCCGCTTCTCCTCCTTGGAGGTGAACCGCTTGAGTAGGACGTAGACTTCGTTAGGGACAAACTGGTCGCGCGTGGATTCGGTCAGAGCAAGCGCATTAGGCTTGCGACTGTTGACGGGCCAGGTAACGAAGCCTCGGTCGAAATGAGCCGGGTAGATCAGCGGCCTCGCGTCATGCTCCGGGAGCGAGCGCAGGTGGCCCTTCACCCGGAAGTCAACAACGCGCCCCGTACTCGGCTCAACCGCTAGGTCGGATAGCTGACATGGGAGATCCCGGATCGCCGCCGCGATGGCTTGAGAGTCGCGATCCTGCACGATGTGTATGAACCGCTCGCGGTCTCTCGGCCAAACCACCTCATCAGAGCGTACCACCAGGCTAGAGGATGAACCGGCGTCCGACCCGTCCGTGGTTGAGATCTTAACGCTGGATGGCTCCGCTCCGCGCACCCCACGCCAGATGATGTTCTCCTGTAGCACGTCATCATCGCGGAACGCTTCTTTGCGCGACTCGAAGATATGGATCTCCTCCAGCGACACGATGCCCAGCAACAACTCCCTGAACTTTCGAAAGTAGGGGCCATTGCAAAACGAGCGTGGGGTAATGGCGATGATCTCGCCGCCGGGAGCAAGAAGTTGCACCGCTACAGCGATGAAAGCGCTATAGAGATTCCCCGTCTCGATACCGGCAGCTCGGAGGGTGCGTCGATGTGCCGAATCGCTCCTGATCTTCCGGTAAGGTGGATTGGTGATGACAAGATCGAACCACGGACGCTCGTCGTTCCCAAATAGACTGGGGGCGAGCGTGCTCGCCTCTTGCTCGATGAAATCCCCGGACCGGGATTGCCCATCGAACTGGACACCACCCTGCCGACACAATTCATCGCAAAGCCAATGAACATGCTCAATCGTGTCCACTAGTTGGGGATCCACCTCATACGCGACCACGGAGATTCTGGATGGACGATCTGCCCTCTCGATCAGCTGGGCGACTGCGGCGGCGATGAGTGAGCCCGCACCGGCGCCAGGCTCGAGGATGCGAACATGCGGACCCCGCGCCCGGATCATCGAGGCCATCAGCCGCGCTACGGCGGGAGGAGTGAAGAATTGGCCGAGCTCCGCTCGACGCGTGTGCGCCAGATCTGATGACGCTTCAACTCGGAGTCGCTCCGCGGCCTCGATGAGGTTCATGGCGTCAAAAGTAGTCCCCGAGGGGCGACAACGGGACCGGAATAGCTAAAGAGGACGACCGTCGTTGCGATAGGGCGGCCGACTCCCCGTGCTCCCTCAACCCGCAACCGCGACACCCTCCCGAATCAGCCGGTCCACCTCGGCCTCCGTGTAGCCCGCCTCGCCGAGCACCTCCCTCGTGTGCTCGCCGAGGACGGGCGCGCCGCGAGCGCCACTCGCCCCGGCGGGGCCGTCGTGCTGGGCCACCTCGCCCGCCGGAGCGTCCGGTGCGTCCTTGCCGTCCGACCCCGACAGCTTCACGGGGCTCCCCAGCGACCTGAGGGTACCCAGCCGGCTGTGCCGCACCTGGATGACCATCTCGCAAGCGAGCGTCTGAGGGTGTGCGAGCATCTCACCGACGGAGGCCACCGGCCCCGCCGGCACGCCCGCGCGCTCGAGGCGGTCCAGCCACTCGCCGGTCGTGCGCTCCAGGAAATGAGGCGATAGCACGGTGACGAGCGCCTCCAGGTTGCCCATGCGGTTCGCGTTGGTCACGAAGCGGGGGTCCTCGGCCAGCTCCGGACGCTCGAGCGCCTCGGTGAGCCGCCGCCAGGTCGCCTCGTTCGACGCGCCGACGTTGATCCAGCCGTCGGCGGTGCGAAACGCCTGGTAGGGCGCGGCGAGCGGGTGCGCCGACCCCATGGGTCCCGGCGCGTCGCCCGAAGCGAGCGCGATGGCGCTCTGCCAGAACGTGTGCGTGATCCCGGCCTCGAGCAGGGAGGTGTCGACGCGCTGACCGCGCCCGGTCCGCTCCCTCTCCAGGAGCGCGCTCACGATCCCGAACGCTCCGAGCATTCCGGCGGTGATGTCCGTCACGGGCGCGCCGACCTTCACGGGTGCCCCGCCGGGACGCTCGCCGGTGATGCTCATGAGGCCCGCGTATCCCTGCGCGATGAGGTCGAAGCCGCCCTGCGCCGCGAGCGGGCCGGTCCGCCCGAAGCCGGTGATCTGGCAGTAGACCAGGCGCGGGTTGAGCTCCGCGAGCGCGTCCCAGCCCAGGCCCATGCGCTCCATGGTCCCGACCCTGAAGTTCTCGATCAGCACGTCCGCCCCGGAGGCCAGCCGGCGCACGACCGCCCCTCCCTCCTCGGATCGGAGGTCGAGGGCGATGCCGCGCTTGCCCCGATTGAGCATCATGAACGCGGCCGACTCGCCGCCGATCTCGGGCGGCACGTAGCCCCGCGACCCGTCGCCTGAGGGGAGTCGTTCGACCTTCACGACGTCCGCGCCCATGTCCGCGAGCAGCAGCCCGCAGACCGGGCCGGCCATGATGTGCGCCAGCTCGACCACGCGGACGCCCGCGAGCGAAGAGGAAATGCTCACGACCGGGGCCCCCGCTCGATCGGAGCGCTCACACGCCCCGGAAGTCGGGCGACCGCTTCTCCATGAACGCCGCCCGACCCTCCCGATAATCCTCGGTGTCGAACGCCTGGTGCGTCTCCTCGCGCTCGGCGTCGGTGAGCGGCGCCGGATGCAGGAGCCTGCGGACGAACCGCTTGTGCCAGCGGTTCACCAACGGAGCGCCGGACGCGACCTTGGCCGCCAAGGCGTACCCTTGCTCGACCGCCGATCCGTCCTCGAACACGCGGCTCACGAGCCCGACGGCCAGCGCGCGATCCGCGTCGATCAGCTCGCCGGTGAGCAGGACCTCGAGGACGGGTCCCGGGCCGAGCAGGTGCACCAGCGGCGCCAGCTCGTCGTACGACATCGTCAGGCCGAGCCTGGTGATGGGCGCGCCGAACCGGCTCGACGTCTCGCAGACCCGCAGGTCGCAGCACGCGGCGATCTCGAGGCCGCCGCCTACGCAGAGCCCCTCGATGACCGCGAGCGTGGGGTGAGGGCACGCCCACACCGAGCGCAGCGCCCGCGCGATCAGCTCCGAGTAGCCGCGCACGTCCCGGGGGCTCTCGCGCTGCTCGGCGAAGGCCGCGATGTCCGAGCCCGCGGAGAACGCCCGTCCTCCCGTGCCCCGCACGACGACGCAGCGCGCGCCGTCCATGGACGATACATCCCGGAAGGCCTCGGACAGCGATCGCCATCCCGCGGAGTCCAGCACGTTGTGCTTCGCGGGGCCGTCCAGCCTGACCGTCGCGACGGCGCCCGCCAGCTCCACGTGCACGAGCGCGCTCATCTGTAGAACACCTCCACCAGGGCCAGCGGGACGACCGGAACGTAGGTGACGAGCAGGAGCACGGCGAGCAGAACGACCACGAAGTACACGTTGATCTTGCTGACCTCCCAGATGTCCGCCTTGGCGACCGAGCACGCGGTGACCAGCACGGACGCGACCGGCGGTGTCTGCTGCCCGATGCCGAGATTGAGCGTGACGATCAGGCCGAAGTGCACGGGATCGATGCCCGCGATCTGCACCAGCGGCATGACGATCGGCACGACCAGGATGATCGCCGCAGCGGAGTGGAGGAACAGCCCGATCATGAGGAAGAAGACGTTCAGCAGCGCGAGGATCGCCCAGCGGTCCTGCGTGAGCCCCATGATGCCCTCGGCCACCCGCTGCGGCATGCGTACCTCGGTCAGGTAGTCGCCGAGCAGCGCGGACGCGGCCACGAGCAGCATCACAACCGCCGTCTGGACGCCCCCCTCGAGCATCGCCTTGCGCAGCCGGGTCAAGCTCAGCTCGTGGTACACGAGCCCGCCGACGGCGAGCGCCGCCACCACCGCCAGGCCGGCGCCCTCCGTGGCGGTCACCCACCCCGAGAAGATGCCGCCGAGGATCACGACCGGCAGCAGCAGCGCCCAGCCCGCCTCCTTGAACGTCCGCCACACCCGCGCGAGCTCGAACGCCTGGTCGCGCGGGAAGTCGTACCGGCGTGCGAGCAGGTACGCGACGAACATCATGAGCGCGCCGCCGATCACGCCCGGCAAGATGCCCGCCACGAACAACTCCACGATCGAGCTGCCGGACATCACACCGTAGATGATCATCGGAATGGAGGGTGGGATGATGACCGCGAGCGTGGCCGAGGAGGACGTCACGGCCGCGGCGAAGGACCTCGAGTAGCCCTGCCTGCGCATGGCGGGGATCAGGATGGAGCCGAGCGCGGCGACGTCGGCGACCGCGGAGCCGCTGATCTCCGCGAAGAACAGCGACGCGCTGATGTTGACCATCGACAGGCCGCCGCGGATGAAGCCCACCAGAGCCGAGGCGAACGCGATCAGCCGCCGGCTGATGCCGGACGAGTTCATGATCGCACCGGCGAGGATGAAAAGCGGGATCGCGATGAGCGGGAACGATGTCGCCCCGCTGAACATCACCAGGCCCGCATTGGGCAGTGACCCCACGCCTCCGGGCCCCATCACCATCGCGACCAGCGAGACGAGGCCCAACGCCACCGCGATCGGCACGCCGATCAGGATCAGCGCCAGCAGGACCAGCCCGATGCCGAGCAGGCTCACGCGCTCGCCTCCTCGTCCGCCTCGGTCCACTCGTCCGAAACCGGCACGTGGGGCCGCAGCGCGTCGGGGAGCGACAGCAGCTGAGCCGCCATGAAGAGCAACGCGCCGATGGGAATGACGGACTGCGCCACCGCCGCCGGCACCCACGGGAGCGATACCAGGGTCGTCCCCCCGAGCACCGAAAGAACCCGGACGCCCGCCCACGCGAGCACGCCGAAGAACGTGAGAACGCACAGCTCGCCCAGCAGCAGGACCGCGGTGCGCACCCGGCCGGGGAGGTGGTTCACCAGCGTGGGGATGCCGATGTGCGCCCGGTGCAGCGCGGCGAGGGCCGCCCCGTAGTAGGTGAGCCACGCCAGCAGGATGGACGCCACCTCGTCGTACCATACCAGGGAGGCGCCCGCCTTGCGGAACCCCACGCCCACCACGACGACCACCGCCAGCACGGCCATGAGCGCCAGCACGACGGCCTCCAGAACCTTTCGGAGCCCTTCCCGCGCCTCCGCGAGCCTCACGCGAAAAGCGTGCTCAGCGGGAGCCCGCCGCGGTCGCGCGCCGCACGAGCTCCGAGCCGCCCTCGACCGTGCGGGAGAACTCTTCGTAGATCGCGCGGCTCGCGCCGGCGAAGGCCTCGCGATCGGGCTCGTTCACGGCGACGCCGGCCTCGCCGATCCGCTCGCGGAGCTCCCTGTCCAACCGGGCGGCGGTCTCGTGCACGAAGGCGCGCGTCGCACGCGCCTCCTCCTCCAGCATGCCGCGCACGGCCTCGGGGAGCGCGTCCCAGCGCCCGGGGGACACCACCACGTACGCGGGCGTGTACACGTGCGCGGTGAGCGAGAGGAAGTCCTGCACCTCGTGGAGCTTCGAGGCCCAGATCTGGGCGAGCGGGTTCTCCTGGCCGTCGATCACGCCGGTCTGAAGGCCGATGAACACCTCGGAGAGCGCCATCGGCGTCGGGTTCGCGCCGAGCGCCTGGAACAGCTTCACGCGCCACACCCCGCGCGGCGTGCGCAGCTTCACGCCCCTGAGATCGGACGGCGTCACGATGGGCCGGAGGTCGTTCGTGACGTGTCGGAAGCCGTTCTCCCAGACCGCGATCATGCGGTATCGGGCGGCTTCGGCGAGCGGAGCGAGGTCCGGCCACACGACCTCGTCCTCGATGGCTCGCATGTGCTCCCGGTCACGCACCAGGTACGGCATCTCGAACAGGCCGAACGCGTCGATCTGCGAGGACATCACCGTGGACGGCAGCGCGAAGTCGACCGTTCCGAGCTTGATCTTCTGGAGCAGGAGCTCGTCACCGCCGAGCTGGCTGGACCCGAACACCACCACCTCCCACCCCTCCGGGAGCCTGCCGTTCGCGCGCCGCGCGAATTCCTCCGCGGAGAGCGCGAACAGCGAGCCCGGCTCGCCCACGTGGCCCAACGTCAGCTCCCGAGGCCCGGAGCCGTCGCCCGCGCAGGCCGCGATGCCGAGAGGAAGAAGCGCGGCGGCGATCCGGACGAGACGTCGGAGGCGGTGGTGGATCACGGTTCGGAGGGCCCTCGCGCGCGGCTCGGGTGCGACTCGGGACGGCGGCCACTACAATGCCGCCCTGCGGGAAGGGCCAACTTACATCCTCCGGAAGCCGCCGACACCACCGCCATGGCCGATTCGCCCGTCGCTCCCGGAGACGCCGCGCTGGAGGCGCGCCTCCGTGACGCGCTCCGAGGCGAGGTCCGATTCGACGCCCTCACCCGCGGGCTGTACGCGACCGACGCGTCCCACTACCAGATCGAGCCGCTCGGGGTCGTGTTCCCGAGATCGGTGGAGGACGTGGAGGCCGTGCTCGACGTGGCCCGCGCCATGGGCGTTCCCGTCCTCCCGCGCGGAGGCGGCACCTCGCAGTGCGGACAGACGGTCGGCCGCGCGGTGGTGGTGGACACCAGCCGGCATCTCACGGCGATCGGGGAGCCGGCGCTCGACGACGGCGGTCCCGCGAACCGCATGGACGACGCCGACCGCAGGATGGCAAGCGTCGCGGACACCGTCATCGACGTCGAACCGGGCGTGGTGCTCGATCGGTTGAACGCGCACCTGAGGCCGCACGGCCTCTGGTTCCCGGTCGATCCGGCCACGGGCAGCCGCGCGACGCTCGGTGGCATGGCCGGCAACAACAGCGCGGGCGCCCGCTCGCTCCGCTACGGCATGATGGTGGACAACGTCTCGGCGGCGGAGGTCGTGCTGCCGGACGGCCGGCGGCTGTGGCTCGGCACCGGTTCGGAGGTGCAGACCATGCCCAGGGAGCTCGCCGCATTGCGAGCGCTCTACGGGCGAGAGGCCGACGAGATCGCGAACCGAGCGCCACGCACCATGCGGAACGTGGCCGGCTACCGCCTCGAGCGCCTGCGGCCGGACGGCGAGAACCTCGCGCAGCTCCTGGTCGGCTCGGAGGGGACCCTGGCGTTCTTCTCGCGCCTCCGGCTGAGGCTGAGCCCCCTGCCCCGAAGCCGGGTGCTGGGCGTCTGTCACTTCCCGGACCTGACCCGGGCGCTCGACGCGGTGCAGCACGTCGTGCGGCTGGGCCCCACCTCCGTGGAGCTCGTCGACCGCAACGTGCTGCGGCTCGCGGCCGAGCGCGCCGAGTTCCAGCCCACGCTCCGG
>Ga0302046_10001058_pt1 | contig 26196 bp, 25 predicted proteins | sample RVTome_11_FD_200261 | JGI IMG/M metagenome (GOLD analysis project Ga0302046, IMG submission 200261) | Soil microbial communities from uranium-contaminated site in the Upper Colorado River Basin, Wyoming, United States - RVT147D111 (version 2) ... | reverse complement strand
TTGCGGCTGTAGATTCCCTCCTGGCCCGGCGAGCCCATGGCCCGCCCCAGCTCGTCAGCGCTGGCGAAGCGGAAGGGCGCGGTCTGATGGATGGGGACCGCGACACCCTGGCGCGGCACGTCCTGGCACTCGCCGGCGTGGACCGCCCGGGTCGCCGGGCGCGCCTCGTCGCGGTCCATCAGCCGCCGGCGGCGCCGAAGTTCTCCAGGATGTTGGGATCGAAGCGCACGTCGAGCTCGCGGCGACGCTCGGTGAGCATCGTCGCGAGCAGCTCCCCGAGCTTCTCGCCCTCGAGCCGTTCGCGGGTCGTCTGACGGGCCTCCTCGAAGGCCACCGCGTCGAACCGCGTCCGCTCGTCGACCTGGAAGACGACGACGCGGTCTCCGACCCGCACCGGACCGCCCAGCGAGCCGGGCTCGAGCTCGAGCGCGGCCTCGGAGAGGGCGGGGGCGCTGCCCAGACCCTGGACCGTGCCGCGCCGCCCGAAGGGCCCGGCCTCCTCGACCGTGAGCCCCCGCGACTCGGCGGCGGCGGCCAGATCCCCGTTCTCGCGACCGTCCTCGAGAACCTCCTGCGCCAGCCGGCGGGCCCGGGTCAGCCGCTCCTCCCGGCGCCATGCCTCCATCACGCGCTCGCGCACCTCGGCAAGCTCGGGAAGGCGCGGCGGCAGGATCTCGGCCGCGCGCAGGATGGCCCAGCCGAGCGTCGTGCGCACCGGCGCGGAGGAGGCCCCCTCCGCGAGCTCGAACGCGGTGACGGTGAAGGTCGTGGCACGGCCGATGCCGGGCACGTTGTCGTCGCGGCCGAACGGCTCGGTGGTGGTGAAGGAGACGCCGTCCTCGCCCTCGGCCAGTGCGGCCATGCCCTGTCCGTCGAGGCCCTCGCGCTCGACTCGATCGGCGATCTCCTCGGCCTTGCCCTCGGCCAGGGCCTCGGCCCGCTCGCCGAGCAGCCGGCCTTCGATCGCGGCCCGGACCTCCTCGAAAGGCTGCTGTCCGGCCTCGCGCCGCTCCTCGACCTGGATCAGATGCAGCCCGAAGTCCGTCTCCACCGGACCCGCCAGCTCGCCCGGCGAGGCGCCGAAGGCGGCCTCCTCGAAGGGGGCGAGCATCTCGCCGCGGCCGAAGAAGCCGAGCTCGCCGCCGCTGTCGCGGCTGCCCGGATCCTCGGAGAGCTCGGCGGCCACCTCTGCGAAGTCGGTGCCGCCCTCGATGCGGGCCGCGGCCTCCTCGAGCAGCCGCCGCGCCTCCTCCGGGCTGCGCTCGTCGCCGGTGCGCAGCAGGATATGCCGGGCGCGCACCTGCTCCTCGAGGCGGTAGTCGTCCGCGCTCCGGTCGTAGGCCGCTCGCACCTCGGACTCCTCGACGGTGACGCCGTCGCGCAGCTCGGCCGGAGAGACGGTCAACACGTCGACCACCCGACGCTCGGGCAGGCGGAGCTCCTCCCGGTGCTCGGTGAAGTACGTCTCGAGGACCTCGTCGGCGGGCTCCGCGATCTCCTCGAAGCGGCTGGTCGGTACCGCCGCGTAACGGATGGTGGCGGTCTCGGTGTCGTCGCGGTAGGCCTGCTCGACCTCCCCTGGCGAGACGTAGACCGACTGCGCCAGGACCGTGCGCACCTTCTCGGTCAGCAGATCTCGACGCAGCGACTCGTGGAACTGGTCGGCCGAGAGCCGGTTGGCGCGCAGGAGGCGCTCGTAGGCTTCGCGGCCGATGAACTCGCCGTTCTCCTGCAGGGCCGGCATCTCGACCACGGCCTTCTGGACCTCGCTCGGCGAGACGCTCAAGCCCATCCGCTCGGCCTCGAGCAGCAGGATGCGCTGGTTGACGAGCTGGTCGAGCACCTGCATCGGCAACCCCATCTGGGTGGCGCGCTCGCGATCGAAGTCGCCGCCGAAGGCCTCGCGATAGGCCTCCTCGGTCTGGCGATAGCTCTGCTCGAACTCCCGGTAGGAGATCTCCAGGTTCCCCACCGTCGCCGCCGCCTCGGAGGGGAGGTCCCCGCGCTGCACCGTGCCGCCGAAGTCGACGAACACGAAGAGGATGAAGACGAAGATGACGAGCCAGAGGACCCAGCTCAGATACTTGAGATTGTCCCGAAAGACCTTTAGCATCGCGGGGTTTCCTCTTCTCCCGGGAACGGGAGGAACCGTGCACTCTAGCAGCCTGTAGACGGCCGGGCAACAATCCGGAGAGGGACCAACCGAGGCATCTCGCGGCTCCGCGGGTGTGACGGGTTGGAGCAGTCATTTGCCGAGACCACAGAGTCCCCGCGGCTTTCGCGGCTGGTACAAGATCTCCGTCGACACCCTGCGGGGCTGGTTCCTGCTGGCGGTGATGGCGGGGCTCGCCTGGGGCGGCTACAGGGCCTACGGGCTGATCGAGGAGCGCTACATGGAGGGCAGGGTCTCGCAGGTCCTGCGCGAGGCCCGCGGCCTCGATCAGGCCGTGCGCGCCGAGGGGGGCGACGAGACCTACCGGCGCGAGTACGAGGCCGCGACCTCCCATCTCGGCGAGGCGCGCCGCCATCTCGACAACGTGCGCCTGCAGCCGGCGTTGCGCAGCGGCGAGAGCGGCCGCGTCATCCTCGCCTCCATCCTGCGCCAGCTCCACCGCCTGGAGAGCTCGGGAGAGGCCCATTTCATCACCGTGCAGGGCCGGGTGGAGTACCGTCGCGGCGAGCGTGGGGACTGGCGTGAGGCGCGTCCCCGCGACGTTCTCTATGCCGGCGACTACGTCAAGACCGACAGCGGCACCTCGGCCGAGATCATGGCGATCGACGGAACCGTGTACACGGTGCGCTCCGATACCGTCATCCTGGTCGGCCGCAGCAGCCTGTTCGCCGACGAAGGCACGACCGAGCGCAGCATCACCCTCGACCACGGCTGGGTCGACCTGTCGACCTCGCTGGCCCGCAGCACCGTCACCACTCCGGGCGCCCAGGCCCGGATCGAGCCCGACTCGACCGCCGTCGTGACCTGGGATGAGCGGAGACGCACCGGCCAGTTCGCGACCTACCGGGGCTCGATGAGCATCGACGGTGAGGGTGGCGAGAGCCGCTCCGTGGGGCGGCTCGAGCACGTGGTGCAGCGAGGCAGGAGCCTCTCCGAGCCCTCCCGCTTGCCGCCGGCGCCTCTGCCGATCGATCCGGCGGACGACCTGGAGATCCCGCTGTCCACGGCCGACCGCCTGGTCCTCACCTGGCAGCCGGTGGCCGGTGCGCGGCGCTATGCCCTGCAGGTCGCCCGCAATCGGCTGTTCGTCCACAAGATCATCGACGTCGACGATCGATCGACGACCGAAGCGACCCTGGGTCTGCGCGGGGACGGGACGTTCGTCTGGAGGGTCGCCGCGTTCACCGCGGACGGCGTGCAAGGACCGTGGAGCGCGCCGCGCCACTTCCGTGTCGTGGGCAGCCCTCCACCGCCCGTCGACGAGACCGCTTCTACCTCCGAGGAGAGCTGATTCTCGATGGCCTTCGCGTCCCTGTTTCGTTACTTCTCCAACGACCTCGCCATCGATCTCGGCACGGCGAACACTCTCGTCTACGCCCGCAACAAGGGCATCGTCGTGCGCGAGCCATCGGTCGTCGTCATCAACTCGGTCACCAATCGCATCGAGGCGGTGGGCAGCGAGGCGAAGGCGATGCTCGGGCGCACGCCCGGCAACATCCGCTCCGTGCGTCCGATGAAGGACGGCGTCATCGCCGACTTCGAGGTCACCGAGCGGATGCTCGAGTACTTCATCAAGAAGGCGCACCAGCGCAAGATGTACGTCCATCCGCGCATCGTCATCGGTGTGCCCTCGGAGATCACCCAGGTCGAGAAGCGGGCGGTGAAGGACTCCGCGATGCGCGCCGGGGCCTCCGAGGTCTATCTCGTCGAACAGGCGATGATGGCGGCCATCGGGGCGGGCCTGCCGATCACCGAGCCTTCGGGCAACATGATCGTCGACATCGGCGGCGGCACCACGGACGTGGCGGTGATCTCGCTCGCCGGGACGGTCTACAGCCGCTCCGTTCGCATCGCCGGCAACGAGATGGACGACGCGATCATCCAGTACCTCAAGCGCAAGTACAACCTGCTCATCGGCGAGCGGACGGCCGAGCGCGTGAAGATGGAAGTGGGCTCGGCCTGCAGTCTCAAGGAGGAGATCAAGGTCGAGATCAAGGGCCGCGACCTGGTGGAGGGAGTGCCGCGGACGCTGGTGACCAGCGACGAGGAGATCCGCGAGGCGCTCGCCGAGCCGGTGTCGACGATCGTCGAAGCGACGCTCCAGGCCCTCGAGCGCACGCCGCCCGAGCTTTCCGCGGACATCATGGACAAGGGCATCGTGCTGTCGGGCGGCGGCTCGTTGCTCAAGGGGCTGGACCAGCGCCTGCGGCAGGAGACCGGCTTGCCGGTCGTGCTCGCCGAGGATCCGCTCTCCTCGGTGGTGCTGGGGACGGGCAAGGTCCTCGAGAACATCGACCTGCTGCGCAAGGTCTCGATCCGCTGAGGACGGCCCGGAAAGACCCCCGATGACCGAGCGGCGGGCCCTCTGGCTGCTGCTGGTGGTGAGCGTGGCGCAGCTTTTCGCCCTTTCGGCCCGGGTGCCGGGCGAGGAGCGAGGGAGCGTTCTGCTGCACCGCCTGGCCATCCGTCTCGTCGCTCCCCTCGGGGCCGGCGTGGAGACCGCCAGCCACTGGCTCGACGGGCTCGGCGCTCGGCTGGCCAGCCGCAGCCGGCTGGCGGCCGAGAACCGGCGCCTCGGCGAGCAGAACCGGCAGCTGCGACGCGAGAGCCTCGAGCGCCGTGACGTCGCCCACCGCCTGGAGCTGCTCTCCGAGGCGGTGCGCTACGCCGGCGGGCTGGATGGATCCCTCCGGGCGGCCGACATCGTCTACATCGACCACACGTCGTGGCTGCAGAGCGCGCTGCTCGGGGTCGAGGAGGGGACGGTGCGCCCCTACCAGCCGGTGGCGACGCCGGACGGCCTGCTCGGTCGCGTCATCGTCACCTCGGGCCGCTGGGCCAAGGTCCAGCTGATCACCGACCGTTCCTCCAGCGTCGGCGCGATGGTGGCGAGAACGCGCCGGCAAGGGCTGATCCGCGGTACGGGCGGAGGCGGTCTGCAGCTGCACTTCATCCCCGTCCAGGCCGACCTTCGGGTCGGTGATCGCGTCGTGACCGCAGGCATCGACGGCATCTACCCGCGGGGCCTGGCGGTGGGCACGATCACCGCCGTCGAGCCCGGCGACGAGATCTACCACCGCGTCGAGGTGGCGCCGGCGGTGGACTTCACGCGCCTCGAGCAGGCTTACCTCCTGGACCTCCCGCGACCGCCGGCCGAGTTGGTGGACCACCCCCCGGGAGAGAGCCCATGAAGGCCGTGTTGCGCTTCGTCCTCGGGCTGGCGCTGACCTTGCTCCTCCACCTCGCCCTCGTGCGCTGGGTCCCGGCGGCGCCGCGCAGCGTCGACCTCCTCTTCGTCTTCCTGACCTACAACGCCATCGGCGTGCCGTCCGCGGTCGGCATGTTGGTGGGCCTCGCCTCGGGCCTGGCCGCCGATGCGGTGAGCGGCAACCTGTTCGGGCTGTTCGGGCTGGCCGGCACGCTGGTGGGGTACGGCATCGCGCGGCTGACCCAGCACGTGGTCATCGAGCGCGCCGGCTCCGCCTTCCGCCTGTTCGTCGCCGCCGCGGTGGTCCATCAGGCCCTGGTGGTAGGCCTGACGCTGCTCGTCCTGCCGCAGCCCAAGGCGCCGGACTGGGTGGCCGTCCTGGTGCGAGCCGCGACCGCGGGCGTGCTCGGGGTCGTCCTCTTTGGCCTCGGGCGCAGCGTGCGGCGGCGCCTCGGCTTCTGGCAGCAGGGACGGCCCTCCAAGGTACGATGGGGCCGATGAGAGAGGTCCGCGAGCGCCGCGAGGAGCTGGTCCAGAGGGTTCCTCGCCTGCAGTTGCTGTTCACCGCTTTGCTGGTCGTGATCGGGAGCTTCTACTGGTTCGCGCAGGTCGTGCGCGGGGAGTACTACCGCGAGCTCGCCGACAACAACCGCACGCGCAGCGAGGCCGTGCCTGCCCCCCGCGGCCTCGTCCTCGACCGCGACGGGAGGCTGCTGGCGGAGAACGCGCCGAGCTACAACCTGACCATGGACGCCAGCCGGTCGCTCGATCCCGCCCGCGCCCTGGCCTTTGTCGCCGGTGTGCTGGACGAGCCGGTCGCCGCTCTCGGGGTGCTCCACGCCGAGCGTTACGGGCAGCCCGGGGACCAGACCGTGCTGCTGGCGGAGAACCTGACGCTCACCGAGGTCGCCCGGCTCGCGGCCTTCGAGCTGGAGTTCCCGGAGTTCGAGATCGAGGCCGGCCATCGGCGTCTCTACCGACACGGTCCGCAGACGGCGCACCTGCTGGGCTACGTCGGTCAGGTCTCCCCGGCCGAGCTGGAGGAGCGCGAGGCGGAGCTCTCGGCCGGCAACCTGGTCGGGAAGCGGGGGGTGGAACGGGCGTTCGATCGCGTGCTGCGCGGCGCGGACGGCGAGCGCGTGCGCATCGTCGACTCCCGGGGGCGGACGCGCGACCAGTTCACCCGCGAGTCGGCCAGGCCGGGCCGCGACCTCGAGCTGACCCTCGACCTGGCGCTCCAGCAGGAGGCGGCCCGCTACTTCGAGGGGAGAGCCGGCGCGGCAGTCGCCATGGACCCCCGCAACGGCGAGATCCTGGCGATGGTCTCGGCTCCCTCCTACGATCCCAACCTCTTCTCCCGCCGCCTCGACCGCGAGCAGTGGCAGGCGCTGCTCACCGCCCCGGGCGATCCGCTGCAGAACCGCGCGGTGCAGAACGCCCACTCTCCGGGCTCGGTGTTCAAGATCGTCATGGCCGTCGCGGGTCTCTCCGAGAACGTCGTCTCGCTCCGAGACTCGGTGCACTGCTCGGGCTCGACGAGGATCTACGACCGCCAGACCCGCTGCTGGAAGCGGGGGGGCCACGGCACGGTCGACCTACGCCGGGCGATCAAGGAGTCGTGCGACGTCTACTTCTACCACCTGGGCCAGAAACTGGGCATCGAGAGGATCGCGGAGTACTCCCGCCGCTTCGGCTTCGGCACCGAGACCGGGTTCGACATCCCCGGCGAGCGCTCCGGCCTGGTGCCGGATGCCGCCTGGAGCCTGCGGGTGCGCAAGGCCCCGTGGTACCCGGGCGAGACGATCTCGGTGGCCATCGGCCAGGGTCCCATCCTCGTCACGCCGATCCAGATGGCCACGATGATGGCGGTCATGGCCAATCGGGGCGAGGCGGTCACGCCCCACATCGTCCGCGATTCCACCCTCTCCGTCCGCCGCCCCAGCCGTCTCGACCCGCAGTTTCTGGAGCCGGTCCGGGAGGCCCTCTGGGCGGTGGTCAACGAGTACGGCACGGGGTCGGCGGCGCGGATCCAGGGCTTCGACATCGCCGGCAAGACCGGAACCGTGCAGGTCGTACGGCAGGACACCTGGACCCGTAGCGAGGACCTCGAGGAGCAGTTCCGCGACCATGCCTGGTTCGCGGCCTACGGGCCCGTCGAGGATCCGCGACTGGTCGTCGTCGCCTTCGTCGAGCATGGCGGTGCGGGCTCGCGCGCGGCGGCCCCCCTGGCCAAGCGTCTCTATGAGGTCTACCTCGAGCACGCTGGCGCTGGCTGAGGAGCGGCGCTCCCTGCGCCGCTTCGCGCGCGTGCGCTGGGGCCTGCTCGTCGCGGCGCTCCTGCTGTCGGCCGTGGGGCTGGCGACGGTGCACAGCGCCAGCTCGGAGCTGGCCGTCGACTACCTGCCGCGTCAGGCGATCTGGGTGAGTCTCGGCCTGATCGCCTTCGTCCTGGCGTTCTCCCTCGACTATCAGCTGTTGGCCAAGTTCTCGCTCCTCATCTACCTCGCGAGCCTGGGGAGCCTGGTGGCGGTGCTCTTCCTGGGCTACCGAGCTGGAGGGGCCCAGTCGTGGTTCGCCCTCGGGGGAATCCAGATCCAGCCGGCGGAGTTCGCCAAGCTGGCGACGGCCCTGATGCTGGCGCGCTACCTCGGGGGGGTGAATCGGGACCGCGTGAGCGTCGGAGAGATCGCCGTGGCCGGATTGATCACGGGCGTGCCGATGGCCCTCATCGTCCTCGAGCGCGACCTGGGAGGAGCCGCGATGTTCGTTCCGCTCCTGGCCGGAGCGCTGCTCGTCGCCGGCGTGCGCTGGAAGCTGGTGGCCGCCGCCGCCGTCGTCGCCGTCGTCGCCGGTGTCGCGGCCTGGAACTTCTTCCTCCTCGACTACCAGCGCGAACGGGTGCTCACCTTCCTCGACCCCGAGCGAGAGCCGCAAGGGGCGGGCTACCAGCTGCGGCAGAGCAAGATCGCCGTCGGCTCGGGCCAGATGACCGGCCGCGGCTACATGCAGGGGACCCAAAGCCAGCTGCGCTTCCTGCCGGCGCGGCACACCGACTTCATCTTCGCCGTGCTGGCGGAAGAGCGGGGCTTTCTGGGAGTCGTCTCCGTGCTCCTCCTCTACGGGTTCTACGTCGCCAACGGCGCGCGGGTGGCGATGCGAGCCCGCGACCGCACGGGAGTCCTGCTCGTCGTCTCCCTCCTGTCCGTGGCCTCCTTCCACGTCCTCTACAACACCGCGATGGTCGTGGGCCTCGTGCCGATCACCGGCATCCCGCTACCCTTCCTCTCCTACGGCGGCTCGTTCACCCTCGCCAACTTCGCCGCGGCGGGGCTGATCCTCAACGTCGACTTCCGTCGGCACGTCAACCGCTGAGGAGTCATGACTCGCCGCCTGCTCATCGAGACCGACCCGCGCCAGACCCGCGTGGCGCTGTTGGAGGAGACGCGGCTGGCCGAGCTCCATGTCGAGCCGGTGGCCGGGGGCGGCCACGTGGGGGAGATCTACAAGGCCCGGGTCTCCCGCGTGGTGCCGGCGATCGACGCGGCCTTCCTCGATCTCGGGCTCGAGCGGGATGCGTTCCTCTTCGTCGACGACGCCCAGGCGGTCACCGGCGAGGAGCTCGACCGACGCGAGTCGTCGCGCCCGATTCGCGAGCTGGTGCGCAAGGGGCAGGAGATCCTGGTCCAGGTCGTCAAGGATCCGCTGCCCGGCAAGGGGGCGCGGGTCGCGACCCAGTTGACCCTGCCGGGGCGGTTCGTGGTGCTGTTGCCGGGCAGCGGCGTCGCGGCGGTCTCGCGGCGCATCCGGGACGAGGCGGAGCGCGAGCGGTTGCAAGGCCTTGCCGCCGAGCTGGCGCCGGAGGGTGTCGGCGTGATCGTACGCACCGTCTCGGCCGGCGTCAGCGCCGAGCTCCTGGCCGAGGACATCGCCGAGCTGCAGGCGCTGCACCAGGGGATCGCGGGCAGGGCGCTCGAGGTCTCGGCTCCGGCACGCCTCCATCGCGACCTGCCTCCGGTGCTGCGCTGGGTGCGCGAGCGCTTCGACGACCGCGTCGACGAGCTCTGGGTGGACGGTGAGGAGAGCTGGCTCGAGGTGCGCGACTTCGTCGCCGAGCGCCTGCCGGAGCTGCGCGATCGCCTGCACCACGAGAGCGCGCCGGCGGGCCTGTTCGTGCGCTTCGACGTCGAGCGCCAGATCGCCGCGGCGCTGGAGCCCCGCGTCGACCTGCCCTCCGGCGGCCACCTGGTCGTGCAGCCGACCGAGGCCCTGGTGGCGATCGACGTCAACAGCGGCAGCTCCCTCTCCGGCGGAGGGCTCGCGACGACGGCTCTGACGACCAACCTCGAGGCCGCCCGCGAGGTGGCCCGGCAGCTGCGCCTGCGCGACCTCTCCGGGATCATCGTCGTTGACTTCATCGACATGGAGAGCCTCGACTACCGGGAGCTGCTGCTCGAGCGGCTGCGCGAGGAGCTGGCCGACCATCGGGTGCCCAGTCAGATCACGCCGATCTCGGCCTTCGGACTGGTCGAGATCACGCGCCGGCGCAACCGGACCGACTTCCGTCGCAGCCTGACCCGGGCGTGTCCCGAATGCGGCGGCAGCGGGCGGGTGCGGGCGCTCGGTGAGGCCGCTTCCGAGCTCTGGCGGTCGGCCCTGCGCTCCCCGGGCCGTGACGGCCCGGGGTCCCTGCGGATCGAGGTGCATCCCGAGCTGCTCTCCCATCTCGAGGCGCGGGAGCGTGTGCTGGTCGACCGGCTGCGTCGTCGTCTGCCCTCCGGCCTCGAGCTGGTCTCCTCCCCGGCGCTGCCGCGGGGCTCGTTCCGGCTGGTCCCCGGCGGAGAGGCCCGGTGAGCGGAGACTGGGAGGAGCTCCGGCTGGCGACGGTGCGCGGCGAGGTCGCCACGGCCTGGCGCCCGGTCGATCTCCCGGCCGCGGTCGAGCGCTTGACCGACCCGGCGACGGCCCGCGAGACGGTCCACTGGGGGCGCAATTATCTCTACTCGACGCTGCTGGCGACCGAGGCTGGCGAGATCGAGGTCGTGGTCAAGCAGTTCCGCAACCGGGGTCTGAAGAAGCGGTTGCGGCGCCGCCTCGAAGGGAGCAAGGCGGAGAAGCACTGGCGCGCCGCCAGGGCGCTCGCGGCGGCGGGGATCTCCACCCCCGACCCCGTGCTCCTGATCGAATCGCTCGAGCCCGAGGGTCCCTCCTTCCTGGTCACCCGCAGGCTCGAGGGGGCGGTCGAGGTGCGCTACTACCTGCGCGCCGTCAACGCGGGACGCGACGATTTTCCGCAGCTCCGCGTGACCGAGTTCCTCGACGCCCTCGCCGGCTCGCTCCGGCGTCTGCACGACGCGCACATCTGGCACCGCGACGTCTCCGTCGGCAACCTCCTGGTCGAGGCCCGGGACGCCGAGAGCCTCCCGGTGGTCTACTACCTGGATCTCAATCGGGCGCGGCTGGGGAGGCGGCTCGGCGTCTGGACACGGACCCGCGACCTCTGCCGGCTGCGCATCTTCGACGGCGAGCAGCAGCGGCGCTTTCTCGCCGCCTACTGGGCGGGACGAGAGCGGGGGATGCCCTGGAAGCGGCTGCTCTACCAGCTGCTCCACAAGAGCTTCCTGTGGCGCACCGATTTCAAGGACTGGCTGCGGAAGCCCTTTCGCGGCATCGGTCCACGCAGCGCCCACGCCCACATCCCCGCCGCCGCCGCCGGATCCTCGGCCCGCGATCGGACGGTCTGGGATCGCCTTTCCGATCAACCCCACCAGCACGCCAGCCGGCTGCAGCGCCTCGGCGTCCGGCTGGCGGACGCGGCGTCGCATCTCGGAGAGACCGCCGCGTTCCTGCGGGCCTCGCCGCGGATCTGGCGGCGGTACCGCTCGCTGCGGCGCGATCTCTACGCTGCTCCCAGCCCCTGGAGCGGCGTCGGCGTCGCCGTGCGTCCCTGGGCGCGCGATCCGGACGGCCTGCTGGCGGCGGTCGAAGACCTCGGGGTGCGCGACCTCTACCTGCGTCTGGACACCTGGGACGAGTCCGCTCGCGACGGTGAGGAGGAGCTGGCGCGGGAGCTCGCGGCCCGTGGCCACGCCCTGACCTTCGGCATTCCGCAGGACCGCGCGCTGGTCAGGGATCCGGAGCGGTGGCGGGAGGCCCTCGAGGAGATCGCGCGCCGCTTCACGCCCTACGGGCGCCGGTTCCAGATCGGGCAGGCGATCAACCGGTCGAAATGGGGGATCTGGCGCTACGAGGAGTATCGCGAGCTGCTGGCGCGCGCCGAGACGGTCCTGCGCGGCCGCCCGGGGATCGAGCTGCTCGGTCCGGCGGTCATCGACTTCGAGCTCTACGCCACGGCGGCGGTGCTCAACCTGCCGTGGAACGGCTGCCGCCTCGACGGAGTCTCGAGCCTCCTCTACGTCGACCGGCGCGGCGCCCCGGAACGCGCCCAGCTCGGCTTCGACACGGTCGGCAAGGTGACCCTGGTCAAGGCGATCGCCGAGACCTCCCGCAACAGCGGTCCGGGAAGCTGGATCACCGAGGTCAACTGGCCGCTGTGGGAGGGTCCCCATGCTCCCGCCGGCCGCAAGGTGGCGGTCTCCGAGGAGACCCAGGCCGACTACCTGGCGCGCTTCTACCTGCTGGCGCTGGGCACGGGGCTCGTCGAGCGGGTGTTCTGGTGGCAGCTGGTGGCCCGCGGCTACGGCCTGATCTGCCCGGAGGAGAACGGCACCCTGCGCCGGCGGCCGGCGTTCCGGGCGATGCGCACCCTCACCGAGCGACTCGCCGGCGCCACCTTCCACGGCCCGGCGGCCGCGCGCTCCCCGGTCCGCCTCTACCGCTTCGAGACTCCCGAGCGCGCCACCCGCCTCGCCGCGTGGACGAGCGGCGACCCCGTCACCGTCCCCCTGCCCTCACCGGTCCGCGCCGCCGTCGACCGCGACGGCCGGCCCGTCGATCTCGCCGGCCGCCGCCGCGTCGAGCTCACGGGCTCGGTCCTCTGGCTGGACCTCTGACGGCCATCGCAGCGGCCGCTGGCTGTTAGCCCGTGGCCACCAGGCTGCGCACCTCCGAGACGTCGGTCTCGCGGGCCTCCCAGAGGTCGCGCTGCTTCTGCAGGTTGATCCAGAGCTCCGGGCTGGTGGAGAGCGCCCGTGCCAGCCGGTAGGCCATTTCCGGGCTGATGCCGGCGTGCTCGTTGAGCAGCATCGAGAGGGTCTTGCGCGAGACACCGAGCGCCCTTGCTGCTTCGGTGACCGAGAGCTCGAGCGGCTCGAGATAGAGCTCCCGAAGGATCTCACCCGGATGGGGAGGGTCGTGCATCATCAGTGGTAGTCCTCGAGGTCGACGTCGACGGCGTCGCCGGCGTCGAAGGAGAAGGTGATGCGCCAGTTTCCTGAGACGTCGACGGCCCACCGGCCCTTCCGATCTCCCTTGAGCGGATGCAGCCGCAGGCCGGGCGCGTCCAGATCGGACGGGGAGCCTGCCGCATTCAGCATGGCGAGGATCTGGCGAATTTTTCGTCTCCTCTCCGCAGCGATCCGCCGCTCGGACCTGCCGGTGAAGAACTCGCGCAGCCCGCGGTGACGGAAGCTGCGGATCGTCACGAGCCGACTGTAACCTGATACGTTTCAGGTGTCAATGATGCGTGCCTACTCGGGGGCTGCCTCTCCCTCGAACATCGCGCCCACCGGCGCGATCGTGACCGAAGTAGGGGCGACCTTGCGGGCCTGGATGGCCTTGTCGGCCTCGAGAATCGCTTCCGGCTTGGCGGCGTTGTACTCGATCGGGCTCGGCTCGTCGGCCTCGAGCCAGGCCTTCACGGTCTCGGCGTCGTCGGTGACGAGGACGGCCTCGTAGGCGTCGGTCGAGAGGTACTTGCGCACCGCGGCGTTGACGGTCTCGAGATCGAGGGCGGCCAGCCGCGTCTCGATCTCGTCGATCCAGTAGGGCATCCCGAGGTACTCGCTGTCCATCAGGAAGCCGAGCCGGTCGGGGAGCGTCTGCGCCCAGAGCTTGGAGTAGTTGACCAGGAAGGCGCGGGTGAGGTCGAGCTCCTCGGCGGTCAGGCCGCGCTCGATCAGCCGGTCGACCTCGTAGAGGCCGGCGCGTAGGGCGAAGTGCGCGGTTGGCGGCTGCACGGGGCGGATCCAGACCGAGAAGTACTGCCGGCGCCGGGCCACGCCGGGCGAGGGGGCGCTGGTGAAGGGGGGCGCCTCCCAGTGCTCGACGTAGGAGTAGTCGCCGTAGTTCAGGCCCCGCTCGCCCCGCAGCTGCTGCATGAGGCGGCCGTGGAAGGTGCGGTGCTCGCCGAGGTAGCTGTTGGCCACCATCAGGGGGTAGTAGTCGGCATCGGCGCGGGTCAGCGGCAGCGGGTGCCCGAAGTGGATCCCCACCGAGTCGGTCTTCTTGGCGATCAGGGTGAAGGAGCGGCCCTCCGGCCGCGCCGGCTCGGGGGCAGCGGGTCGCGCCGCCTCCCCGCCGACCGGCAGCGCCGCGAGCGTCGCGGCCAGCGAGGCCGGGTAACCCTCCGGGTGGCCGCCGGCGACCCCGACGGTGAGCCGGGCGCGGGTGAAGTGCGAAGCGTAGAACGCCTCGACGTCGTCGAGCCCGATCGCCGCCAGCCCCTGGACGGTGCCGGCCGGGGAGTGCTCGTAGGGATGGCCCGCGAAGAGCACCTGCTGCAATGCCTCGAGCCCCAGCAGCTCGTCGTTGGTGGCGCGCAGGGTGTTGGTCAAGTAGGCCTCGAGCTGCTCCTTGTTGCGGGCGAAGTCGCTCGCCGCGAAGCCCGGCGAGAGCACCGCCTCGGTGAGCAGAGCGGTGTAGGCGGGCAGGGTGTCGACGTGGACCATGCCGGAGATCACCGTCAGCTCGCGGTCGGTGCCGACGTCGATCGACGCGGCCATCGGATAGAGCGCGTCCACCAGCTCCGCGTAGGAGCGCTCGCTGGTCCCGGCGCTCGTCAGCATCATCCCGGTGAGCGCGGCCAGTCCCTCCTTGCCGGCCGGATCGTCGATCGAGCCGACCTCGAACTGGAGCTGGACCGCCACCAGCGGGGAGCCGGGGCTCGGCAGGGTGACGGTGCGCACCGCGGGCGCGGGCGCCGCGCCCTGGCCGAGCAGGGCCGCCGGCGGGATCGAGGCCAGAAGAGCTGCCCACAGGACCTTGCGTGTCATCGTCCCTCCTCCCCGCTCTCGGCGGCATCCGTCGCGGCCTCCTCGGCCGCGGTGTGGCCGAGCGTGACCACGGTGGTGCGCTCGGGAGTGAAGACCTCGCGCGCCACCCTCTGGATGGTCTCGGGGGTGATTGCGGCGTACTGCTCGTAGACCCGGTTGATCGACTGCGGGTCTCCGGTCAGGTTGAGGTAGCCGGCGAGCGTGAAGCCGACCGCCCCCGGGCTGTCGAGGCCGGTGGCCAGGGAGTAGCGCAGGTGGCTCTTGATCCGCTCCAGGCGCTCGGCATCGACCGGCTCGGTCTTGAGGCTCTCGAGGTGCTCGTGGATGGCCCCCAGGGTCTTGGCGAGCTCCTCGTCGGACTGGGCCCGCGCGAAGACGGTGAAGAGATAGGGATCGCGGTGGTCGCTGTAGCTGCCCTGGACGAAGTCGACCCACTGCTCGTCGACGACCAACGTCTGATAGAGCGGCGCCGACTCGGAGAAGAGCAGCTGGCTGATGACGTCGAGCGTCGCCGTCTCGGGGCTCGAGTCGGAGAAGGCGGGAGCCCGGAAGCCCATCATCAGGTGCGGGCGGATGGGGCTGGGCCACTGCAGCCGGGCCTCGTGCCGCTCCCCCTGCGGCGGTTCGGCGACGACGGCGGGGGCCTGGTAGCCGCGCTCCCAGCCGCCATAGTACGTCGCCGCCATCTCGAAGACGCGCTCGGGCTCGACGTCGCCGACCACCAGGAGCACGACGTTCTCCGGGCGGTAGAAGCGATCGAAGAACGAGAGGCTGTACTCGAACTGGTCGGGCATCGCGTCGATGTCGGTCAGGTAGCCCATCGTCGTGTGGCCGTAGGTGTGTCGATCGAAGGCCATCTCCCGCATCCGCTCCCACATCGGCAGAAACGGGCTCGACGCGTTCTTGTCGTACTCGCCGCGCACCGCCAGGGCCTCGGCCCGGAAGGCGTCCTCGTCGAAGCGCAGGTTCTGGAAGCGGTCCGACTCGATCTCCATCATGGTCGTCAGCTCGGCGGACGGGCCGATGATGTAGTAGCAGGTGTAGTCGTCCGACGTGAAGGCGTTGGAGTCGGCGCCCATGCGCTTGAGCACGTCGTTGTACTCGGCCTGGGAACGGCGCTCCGTGCCGCGGAACATCATGTGCTCGAAGAAGTGGGCGAAGCCGCTCTTGCCCGGCTCCACCTCGTCGCGGGAGCCGGTGCGCACGACGCTGAAATAGGCCACCGTCCCGGGGCTGTCGTAGGGGGCCGCGACCACTCGTAGGCCGTTGGCGAGCGCCTTCTCGTGGACGGGGTAGGGGAAGATGTCGTCCGCTGCCGCCGCGCTCGCCCCCAGGGCGAGTGTGGCGGCGAGCGTCGACACCCATCGTCTCGTTCTCATTCTCTCCTCCGTGGCTCCGGCCGGCGTCGTCGCGCCGGCCGTTCAGTCGTAGTCGAACGGCCGTGGCGGCGGCTCGTCCGTGTCGAGGTCTCCCGCGTTCTCCATCGCGGCGCGGAACTTCTCCTCCAGGAGGCGGTCGCGGTCCTCGATCGCCGCCACCTCCCGGGCGAAGACCTCCTCGGCCTCGGCGCGACCGCGGTCGAGGTCGTCGAGGAGGCTCTCGAAGCTCTTCCCGCCCCCGGACCGTGAGCCGGGTGGGCGGTGGGAGAGCACCTCGCCGGTGGCCTGGTCGACGAGCAGGCGACTGCCGCACTCGGGGCACGCGAGGGTGAGCTTGCGCGTCTTCGCCACCCCGCGATCATACCCCCGGCTCGCCTTGACACCCCGAGCGCGGGCGGGTTACAAAGCCGTCCTGCGGGCAAGCTCCCGACCATCAATCAGATAGGATAGGCGGCCCAGTCATGCTGCGAGCACTCGCGATCGGATTCCTGTCGGTGCTGGCCACCGCGATGGTGGGGTGTGCCGGCGAGAGGACCGTGCAGTTCGGCGCCGTCCTGCCGCTGACCGGTGAGGCCCAGATCTACGGCCAGCCGATCCAGCGGGGCATCGAGCTGGCCTTCGACGAGATCGTCGCCGGCGACGAGGACGAGGGCACCATCACCCTCTCGGTGCTCGACTCGGCCAGCGATCCGGAGAAGGCCGCGGCGCTGACCGCGCAGCTCTACGAGGACGGCGCGCTCGCGGTCATCGGCGGCGTCACCACCGCCGAGGCCCTGGCCATGGTGCCGGTGGCGGATCGGGCCGAGCGCGTGCTGCTCTCGCCGTCGGCCTCGAGCCCCGAGCTGACCGGCATATCGAAGTACTTCTACCGGGTGTTCATCTCGGACGCCAGGGAGGGGGCCACGATGGCCACCTTCGCGACGCAGAAGCGCAAGGTCGGCTCGGTGGTGATCCTGGCCAAGAGCGACAACCCGTACGCCATGGGCAACCAACAGGTGTTCCAGAGCGAGTTCGAGCGGCAGGGCGGACAGGTCCTCGACCTGATCGAGTTCCCGTCGGGCTCGGACCTCGAGGGGCTGGTGCAGCGCGTCCTGACCCTCGACCCGGAGGCGGTCTACCTGGCCGCCTACGCCGCCGACACGGCCGCGCTGATCCGCCAGGTCGACGCCGAGGGCTACAAGGGGGACATCTACACGACCTCCGCCTTCTCGACTCCGGACATCATCGCCGAGGCCGGGCAGGCGGCCAACGAGGTCTTCCTGACCCAGGCCGTCTTCGAGGCCGACAGCGAGGCCCCCGAGGTCCAGTCCTTCGTCGGGCACTTCCGAGAGCGCTTCAACAGTGCGCCCGACCTCTACGCGGCCCACGGGTACGACGCCATGAAGACCCTCGCGGCGGCCCTCGAGCGGGGGCAGAGCGGCGGCGCGCCGAGCGAGTTCTGGGCCTCGATCCGTTCCTTGCGCGATTTCTCGGGAGTCACCGGATCGATCCAGTTCGACGAGCGCGGCGACGTGCAGAAGTTCCCCCGCGTCTACGTCGTGGCGGACGGTCAGTTGCTGGACTTCGAGGCCGAGGTCGAGAAGCGGCGCAGGGAACTGATGGAGAGGCTTCGCAAGCTCGAAGAGCGCCAATCCAACGGCTGAGCGGTCCCCGGTCGACCGCGGCCGCGCCGAGCCCGCGCATGCTCGAGTCCACCCTCCGGCTGCTCTCCTTCCGCGGCCTCGTCTCGACCCTGGTCGCCCGCGAGCTGAAGGCGCGGTACCGGGGGTCGGTTCTCGGCTTCTTCTGGTCCCTGGTCACGCCGCTGGTGCTGCTGGCCGTCTACACCTTCGTCTTCAGCACCATCTTCCAGCCCCGCTTCGAGGGCGCCGATCCCTACGTTCTCTTCCTGATGACGGGCCTGTTTCCGTGGACCTGGATCGCCGGCTCGCTGCAGGAGGGTGCGGTGTCGCTGACGGCGAGCTCCGGCCTCATCCGCAAGGCCGTATTTCCGGCAGAGGTCCTGCCCATGGTGGCGGTGCTCTCGAACCTGGTGCACTTCCTGCTCGCGGTGCCGATCCTGGCGGCCGGACTCGTGGTCGGGCGTCTGGCGGGCTTCCCGGTGTCTGGCTGGGGGGCCCTGCTCTTCCCCGGCGTGGCGCTGCTGCTCTTCTTCACCCTGGGCGGCTTGGCGCTGGCGCTGGCGGCGCTCAACGTCCACTTCAAGGACGTGAAGGACATCGTCGCCAACCTGCTGGCCCTCCTCTTCTACCTGACGCCGATCATCTATCCGCTGCGCGAGCTCGGGAGCTACCCGGTCCTGGCCGGTCTGGTGCGCTGGGCCAACCCCTTCACGCCGTTCGTGACCGCGCTGCAGACCACGCTTTTTGCCGGCGCCGTGCCGGCGCCGTCCCTCTGGGGACACATGATCCTCTGGTCCGGCGTGTGTTGGCTCCTCGGCGGCTGGCTCTTCCAGCGCCTGGCGGAGAACCTGGCGGAGGCGGTGTGACGGCGGCCATCCGAGTGGAGGGGCTCGGCAAGCTCTATCGGCGCATGGCGCCGGGCTTCAAGCTGCGGACCCTGAAGAGCGCCCTTCTCGAGCGGAGCTTGACCGAGGGTCTGCGGCCGGAGGAGACCATTCTCGCGCTCTCCGACGTCTCCTTCACGGTCGAGCCCGGCGAGTCCTTCGGGGTCATCGGCTCCAACGGCTCCGGCAAGTCGACGCTGCTCAAGATCCTTGCCGGGATGCTGCGGCCGACGAGCGGCAGCGTCGTAGTGAACGGTCGTGTCGCGGCCTTGATCGAGCTCGGGGCCGGATTCCACCCCGAGATCTCGGGACGGGAGAACATCTACATCAACGGCGTCGTCCTCGGACTCACCCGGCGGCAGATCGACCAGCGGTTCGACGCCATCGTGGAGTTCTCGGGTCTGGGAGACTTCATCGACGAGCCGGTGAAGAACTACTCCTCTGGCATGTACGTGCGCCTGGGCTTCTCGGTGGCGATCCACACCGATCCCGACGTGCTGCTCGTCGACGAGGTGCTGGCGGTCGGGGACGAGGCGTTCTCCCACCGCTGCCTGCGCCGGATCGAGGAGTTCCTGGCGCGGGGCAGGACGCTGCTGCTGGTCTCGCACTCGCTCGGCCTGATCGAGGACTTCTGCGACCGCGCCCTCTGGCTGGATGGCGGCAAGAAGCGCCTGCTCGGGAGCCCCCGGCGGGTGGCCGACGCCTACCGCCAGGACGTCGCCGAGCAGGAGGGACGCGACCACCTGGAGGCGAAGGAGGAGCGCGAGCGGCGGCGCGAGGAAGCGGAGCGAGCCCCCGCGGAGCCGGTCGCAGAGCCACCCGAGGGGGCCGGGTCCGAGAGCGGGTCCGAGGCCGGGGAGGCCGAGGAGGAGCCGCAGCGCTGGGGCTCCCGCGAGGCGGAGATCGTGAGGGCGCGGCTGCTGGATGCCGGCGGCGCCGAGCGCTACCACTTCGCCAGCGGTGAGCCGGTGACTTTCGAGATCGAGGCCGTGGCCCGGGCGCCGCTCGCCGACGTGGTCTTCGGCGTCGGCGTCTTCACGCCGCGGGGCATCGAGTGCTGGGGCACCAACACCGCGCTGGCCGGTCGCGTCTCGGAGTCGATGGAGGGCTTCGCCACCGCCAGGCTGCGCTGCCCGGCCCTGCGGCTCGGCCCCGGCGAGTACCTGCTCGACGTGGCGCTCCACGCCAAGGACGGCTACCCCTACGACTACCACCGGCGCATCCTGTCGTTCAGCGTCACCGCTCGCGAGGGCGGTGTCGGCGTCTACTTCCCGGAGCACGAGTGGGAGTTCGACGGTGGCATCCGCTGGCGGGCGCGCCGGGGCGATTGACCGCAGGGGTACCGCGCGGCGCTAGAATGGCGTCTCCCGCAACAGGGGGGAGGTGAACCGTTGCGAGCCTCAGGCCGCTCTTGCCTCGCGAGGCGCGGTGCGGCATGGAGACGCCTGCTACCCGGGTCGGGGGTCCTCGCCGCCCTCGCGGCGACGGCGTGCGTTTCGGGAGGCGGCGGACAGGGTCCCCCCCAGGAGCTGCTCGACTGGGCGGCAGGCCCCGCCCGCTGGTACCTGCTGGCCGCCGAGCGCAAGATGCTCGATCAGGTGCGGAGCTCGGCCGAGGCGGTCAACTTCATCGAGGAGTTCTGGCAGCTGCGCGACCCCGACCCGCGGACGGCGGAGAACCACTTCCGCGAGACCTTCGCCAGCCGCGTCGAGGCCGCCGACCTCCTCTACGCCGAAGGGTCCACCCGCGGGAGCCTGACGCCACGCGGCCGCGCCCAGCTCCTGCTCGGGCCTCCCGTCCACCTCGTGGTGTCCACCGAGCCGGTGCTCATTTGGTCGTCGAAGAAGAACCGGCAGGAGCGGGTCGTCACCCGGGAGGTGGCGGTCGAGGTCTGGCGCTACCCGCCGGAGAGTCTCCCCGAGCGCTTCGAGGCCGCCCTGCGGGCGCGCGGCATCACCGACGGCGTCATGCTCCGCTTCTTTGTCGAGAGCACCGGCACGCGGCTGGTCGAGGGCGAGGAGCTCCTGCAGCTCGCGGCCGAGGTCGCCGTGGCGCCGGCCGCGACGAGCGCTCTGATCAGCCCTCGGCCATCGTGAGGATCCGCTGCTCGAGCTTGGCCGGGACCTCCATCACCGAGAGGCGGGGCAGGCGGACGAGCTGCCAGTCGGCGAAGGCGTCGTCGGCCTTGATCTCGGCGAGGGTGACGGGGCGGAGGAGGGGCTCGACGGGGGCGAGGTCGAAGACGACGAGCTTCGCGTCCCTCGCCTTCGGGTCGGGGTAGGGGTCGGAGGTGGCGCGGGCGCGGCCGACGACGGCCTTCTCCTTGCCGGTGTGGTAGACGAGGATTCCGTCGCCCTTGCGCACCTTGCGGATGTTGGCGAGCGCGGCGTTGTTGGTGACGCCGTCCCAGACGGTGCCGCCGTCGCGCTCGAGGTCGGCGAAGGAGTAGGAGTCGGGCTCGGTCTTCAGGAGCCAGGTGGTCATGGGGTCTCCTTGCGGTGGACCACCTCGCCCCGCTTGACGACGGCGGCGACCGGGTTGACGCCGAAATGGTAGGCGAGGTGGAGGACGTTGGGGGCGTCGAGGATCACGAGGTCCGCCTGCTTGCCCGGCTCGACGGTGCCGATGCGATCGCCGCGGCCCAGCGTGCAGGCGGCGTTGAGCGTCACCGCGGTCAGCGCCTCCTCGAGGAACATGCCGAGCCGGAAGACGCCCAGCTGGATGATGGTGACGAGCGACTCGGTGTGCGAGGAGCCGGGGTTGCAGTCGGTGGCCAGCGTCACCGGCACGCCCGCCTCGATCAGCCCCCGGGCCGGGGCGCGGGCGTCCTGCATCAGGAAGAAGCTCACCCCCGGCAGCAGGCCGGCGAGGACGCCGCTCCGGGCCAGCGCCTCGATGCCGGCGTCGGAGACGGCCACCAGGTGGTCGGCGGTCACGGCGCCGATCTCTGCGGCGAGCTCGGCCGCCCCCGAGTCGACGAACTCGTCGGCGTGGAGACGCGGGGCGAGGCCGTGGGCGATCCCGGCCGCGAGCACGCGGCGCGCCTCCTCGACGGTGAAGACGCCCCGTTCGCAGAAGACGTCGCAGGCCGTCGCCAGGCCGGCCTCGGCGGCCGCCGGCACGATCTCCTCGCAGACGAGGTCGAGGAAGCGGCCGCGGTCGTCCCGGTGCTCGGGCGGGATCTCGTGGGCCGCCATCAGGGTCGGGGCGACCTCGATGGGGTGACGCCGGTCCGCCGCCGCGATCGCCCGCAGCTGCTTGAGCTCGGCCTCGAGCGAGAGCCCATAGCCGCTCTTGGCCTCGGCGGTGGTGGTGCCGTGGGCGAGCATGCGGTCCAGCCGGACCAGTGTGTTGGCCGTGAGCTCCTCCTCCGAGGCCGCCCGGGTGGCGGCCACGGTCGAGAGGATGCCGCCGCCTTCGGCGGCGATCTCGAGATAGGTGCGGCCCGCCAGGCGCTGGCCGAGCTCGGTCTCGCGGCTGCCGGCCCAGGGCAGGTGGGTGTGGGCGTCGACGAGGCCGGGCACCAGCGTGCCGCCCCGACCCGAGAGTCTCTTTGCCTGCGGCGAGGCGAGACGGGCGACCTCCTGCGGGGCGGCGACCGTCGCGATCTCGCCGTCACGGCACAGGACGTCGACGCCGGAGAGACGCTCGACCCGGCGCTGGTCGGCGCCGGCAAGCGGCGCGCTGCCGCGCGCCGTGGCCACCTCCGTCAGGTCATGGATCCAGAGCTCGCTCATCACCCCGGCCTTCAGGCAGCGGACATCGTAGCGCGAGGCGCGAGCGGCACGGCGTCGGTCCTCATGGCCGGCTCCGTCCGGCATCGGCCAAGCCGAAGCGCTCGCGTGCGAGGGCGGCCACCGGGCCGTCGATCCAGCGCTCGACCTCCGTCCACTCGAGCTCGTTCGCCAGGCGAGGCATCGGCTCTCCCTCGGTCAGCGAACGGTCCGCCAGGCCCTTGAGCGCCTGCAGCGGGAAGTCGCGCACGTGACCGAACTTGTCGCCCGCACGCTCGAGCAGCGCGGCCAGCGGCAGCCGGCGGCAGAGGAGGAAGAGATCGACGAAGTCGCGCTTCGTGCCGCGGCTGATCACGGCGCCGAGCTTCATCAGGCCCAGATCCACCGAGGAGGCGACGGCGAGGCCGTCGAGCTCCGTCTCCGGATCGACCAGGGGATAGGGATAGTAGTAGAGGCGCAGCAGGGCGCCGGAGGCCATGGTGAGCGAGAGGTAGCCGTCGCGAGCCGTCTCGACCCGCGCCTCGGGATCGAGGGCGAGGACGTCCTCGAGCAGGCCGCGGCGCTCGGCGCTGGCCAGCCTCCGCGAGGCGCTCATCAGATCCAGATCGCGGATCGGCCGATGCCCGAGGTAGAGCGCCAGGGCGGCCGAGCCGGCCAGGTAGACGTCGGGGCCCCAGGAGCGCTTCGCCAGCCGAGCGACCAGGTCGCGGCTCTCCGGCTCCAGGAGGGCGGTCTCGGTGGGAGCCAGCGGCTCGCCCGCGCTCATAGGGGCCAGAGATCCGGTCCGAGGGGGTGCCCGGGCGCCGGTTCGACGCCGAGGATTCGACTCCAGAAGGCCCGGCTGCGACGCGAGAGCTGGCGGCCGCCGCGCGCCGCCAGCCAGCTCCGGATCCGCTGCTCCCCCAGGGATGCGAAGAGCTCCGCGAGGTCCTCAGAGTCGCCGTCCTCGAGCACCCTGGCGATCAGAAACGGTGCGTGGGTCGGGGCGTCGGGGAGGGAGTCGTAATGGTGAAAGAGACGGCGCATCGATCAGAAGGCGGCCGCGGAGCCCGCGAGGAGCGCGCGCAGCAGGAAGAGGAGGATCGCGATCACGCCGTCTCCCGCGGTCCGAAGAGCGCGGTGCCCACGCGAATGTGGGTCGCCCCTTCCGCGATGGCGACCTCGAAGTCGTGGCTCATCCCCATCGAGAGACCGGCCGGCAGGTCGCTCCAGGGTGTGGAGGCCCGCAGCGCCTCGGAGAGCTCGCGCAGGCGCCGGAACCAGGGCCGCGAGCGCTCGGGGTCCTCCTCGAAGGGAGGAATCGCCATCAGGCCCAGCGGCTGGAGGTGGGAGAGCTCCGCCATCGGCCCCAGGCGCTCGGCGAGCTCGGCGGCGGGGAACCCGTGCTTGGTCTCCTCCCCGCCGAGGTTGACCTCGAAGAAGCAGGGCAGCCTGCGCCCGCGTTCGCCGGCCTCGCGATCGAGGACGCGCGCGATCTTCACGCGATCGACCGAGTGGACGGCGGAGAAGATCTCGACGGCCCGCCGGGCCTTGTTGCTCTGCAACGGCCCGATGAGATGCCACGTTCGGATCTCGGGAAGCTGCTCGATTTTCTCCTCGGCCTCCTGCACCCGGTTCTCGCCGAAGACCTCGAGGCCGGCCCGGTGCGCGGCGCGCAGCGCCTCGATGGGCTGCCGCTTGGCGGCGCCCACCAGGGTCACCGAGAAGGGGTCGCGATCCGCCTTCCGGCAGGCCCGGGCCATGCGCTCGCGGACGGCGGCGAGCCTCCTCGGGACGTCGACCGAGGTCAAACCGGGATCTCCAGCTCGAACCACGCGGGGGCGGGCTCGCGCTGGTCGATCGCACGGTTGGCCAGCGCGTCCGCCTCGCGGTTCTGCTCGCGCGGGACGTGATGGATGGTGAAGCGCTCGAGCCGGCGCCGTAAGGAGAGCACCCTCAGGAAGATGGGGACGAGGTGTGCGGCCTTGACCCGGTAGGCACCCTCGAGCTGACGCACCAGGAGCTGACTGTCGCTGAAGAGCTCGAGCTCCTCACAGCCGCTCTCGACGGCGTGGGTCAGCGCCGCCACGAGGGCCGCGTACTCGGCGACGTTGTTGGTCGTGCGGCCGAGGAAGCCGACGATCTCTTCGCGGTGTCCGTCGAGATCGAAGAGGACGCCGAACCCGGCGTCACCGGGGTTGCCGCGCGAGGCGCCGTCGACCCAGGCCCGCGCCACGCTCACGCCACGTTCCCGGGCAGGTGGAGAATTCGCTTGCAGCTGTCGCACTGCACCACGGTTCCGTGGTTGCGGATCTCCACCACCGCCTGGGGGCGCACCATGTAGTTGCAGGCGCTGCAGTGCCACATCTGCGGACCCTTGCCCGAGCGCTCGACCTCGCGCACGTCGGCCAGGGCCCGGCCCTCGTAGCGGCCGCGCAGGAGATCGAACTGCGCGAGGATGGGCCGCGGCACCCGCTCGCGGAGGACCTCGACCCGACCGCTGAGCTCCTCGACGCGGCGCGCGACCGCGGGCTTCTGCTCCTCCCACTTCGCGAGCTCGGTGCCGTAGCGCTCGTCGAGGTCCCGGAAGGCCTCGCGAGCCTCCTCGAGCCGTTGCTGCTGCTCGTGCCGGCGCCCGTCCGCCTCCTCGGCCTTCCGCTCGAGGTCCCGGACCTGACCCTTCGCGGTGTCGATCTCCTGCAGCAGGGCGCTGTATTCGCGCTGGTTGCGGACCCGGCCGATCTGCTCCTGGTAGTGCTTCACCTTCTCCCTGGCGTCGGCGGCGCCGGCCTCGGCCTCGCGCTGCTCGCGGGCGGCCTCCGCGGCGATGCGCTCGATCTCGTCGATCTCGGTGGCGCGGGATCGGTGCTCCTCGTGCAGCTCGAGCATCCAGTCCGGCACGCCCGCGATCTGCGTTTCCGCGACGGTCAGCTCCGAGCATGCCTGTTGCAGCTCGACCATGGTTTCGAGAAGCTTCATCTGGGTTTCTGACTCCTGGTGTCCTCAACAAGCGAAGGGGTGCCGGAGCACCCCTTCGGTCGGTTCGCTGCGCCGCGCTCTAGGGTGGCGGCGTCCCCTTCTCGCGGCTCGTCGCTGGTCTCGGTTCCGTGCATTCCGTCGGTCGTCGTCGTCGAGTCGTGGGTCCACCTGGATTCGAACCAGGGACCTGCCGGTTATGAGCCGGATGCTCTCACCGCTGAGCTATGGACCCATAAGCCCCCCGGCTCGGGACCAGGGAGTATACGGGATTCGGCACGCCGCGCAGGTCCGCTCAGCCCGTCGGTCCGTAGAGCTGGCGATAGCTGTCCGCGAAGAGCACGATGCGCAGAACGTAGTCGCGCGTCTCGGCCAGCTCGAGGTCCTCGATGAACTCGTCGATCCTCTTGCGGCCGCGCGCTTCCTGCCACCAGCGCTTGATTCGGTAGGGTCCGCCGTTGTACCCGGCCAACGCCAGCTCGACGCTGCCGTCGAGCATGTCGAGGACCTGGCGGAAGTAGGTCGCGCCCAGCCGCGCGCTGTAATCCGGGTCGAGCAGGCGCTCCGTCGAGAAGGGCAGGCCCGCCTTGGCGGCCAGCTCCTGACCGGTCGCCGGCATGATCTGCATCAGGCCGCGGGCGCCGGAGCGGCTCACCGCGGAGCGGTCGAAGGCGCTCTCCTGGCGGATCAGGGCCATCAGCAGATAGGGAGAGAGGTCCTGACGGCGGGCGTTCTCGGAGACCACCTCGTAGAAGTCGAGGGGGTAATACATCTGCCGCGCATCGAGCGGCACCGACGCCTGGTGGGCCGTCCCCAGACTGGTGAAGGTCCGCCGCAGCGAGTGGATGCTCGAGCGCCGCTCGTCGCGCCGCTCCAGCACGAGGGCGCGCAAGCCGTCGACGGCGCGGGGATCGGCGCGCGGGGCCAGCAGCTCGAGCTCGGTCATCGCCGGGACGTCGAGCCCGAGGTCGGAGAGCAGTCGGGCACGCTCGAGGAGCGGGTCGTGCGGCCAGGGCTCGATCTCGGCCGCGACCGCGGCGGGCCGGGACGAGCTCGGCAGGCCGAGCCGCG
>Ga0302046_10001056_pt1 | contig 26216 bp, 19 predicted proteins | sample RVTome_11_FD_200261 | JGI IMG/M metagenome (GOLD analysis project Ga0302046, IMG submission 200261) | Soil microbial communities from uranium-contaminated site in the Upper Colorado River Basin, Wyoming, United States - RVT147D111 (version 2) ... | reverse complement strand
TCGTACGGGCCAGCCCACACCGCTTCCGCGAACCATTCCGGATGGGTTTCGACTCCAGTGCCGTGGCGGACCACGATCTCCCTGCTGCTCCGCCCGCAGATGGCCAGCCATGCCAGGGACGGCCAGTCGGGATCCGGTTCGTAGCGAAGCCGCATCATGACCGCCGCGCCGGTGCTCCTGCAGGCAGGAAGACGGGGGCGTCCGCGGGTGCCGTCCGGCGGGACGTCTGCCGCAGCACGTCGGCCAGTTCCTGGCCGTTGCGCCACATATCGAACTTCTCCTCCGTACGCACGCGTGCGCGCCGCGCGAGTTCCCGTTGGCGTGGGGAATCCGCCAGCAGCGCGCCGATCGCGTTTGCCAATTCGTTGGTATTGCGGGGCGGAACGAGCACCCCGCAGCGTCCGCCGTCGAGTGCTTCGGGAATGCCGGCGATGTGGGAGGCGATGACGGGCGTGCCGACCGCCATCGCTTCGCGGATCACATTGGGCAGTCCGTCGCCCAGCCCCGTCGACGGATGTACGAGAATGGTCGCATCCCGCATGGCCTTGGGAACCTCGTTGAACGGCAACCACCCCCGGAAGTTCACGAGGTCCGAGACGCCCAGATCGACGGCGAGGGCGCGAAGGTTTGACGCTTCCGGGCCGTTGCCCACCAGCTGAAGCTCCACGTCGATTCCCTGCTGGCGAAGCAGGTGGGTTGCGTGGACGAGGTCGCCGAACCCCTTGTCCCGGGCGAACCGTCCAACGGCGATCAGGCGTCGCGCCGGCCGGCCGTTGGCTTCATAGGACAGATCGTCGAGATCGAGGCCGTGATAGCTGACATGCAGCTTGTGATCGATGTCCGGAGCGAGTCGCGGAAATCGCTTGTTGAGATACTGATGATTGAACGCGCAACAGGTGATGATCCGGTCCGCGTACGCGATCTTCTCCTCCAGGTACACGGGACGAAAGTAGAGATCAGTGCCGGCGTGGAGCCACATCGAGAACGGGACCCGCGGATTGGTCAGGCGATGAAACGCGTACGCGCAGCTCCCCGCGTAGTTGCCCCAATAGGCGAGCACGTGATCGAACTGATTGGCGAACTGTCTGGCCCACGCCCACGCCTTCGGCATGACGTACAGGCTCTTGCCTAGCGGACCAAGGCCGTAGCGCATCGCCGAGGTGGCGATACGCGCGGTGTCCGCGGCAAAACGTCCGGCCTGCTGCACCGGCCACGGCCGGAGACTCCCCACCGCGCTCGGTAAACCGAGATGGTGGATCTTGTGGCGCGGCAGCACATCTGGCCCCAACAGGTCGAGCGTGTATTGCCACAGGTCGTTTTCGAGGGGGTAAATGGGAAAGATCTCGATGTCGACGCCCGCTTCGATCAGCGAACGCATGTCCCGCTCGAAGAATGTGGCGACCAGCGCCGGATATTTGCTCGTGAATACCGCGAGTCTCATTGCCGTTCCTCCACCTATCGTTGAAGCGCGTGCGCGCTTGGATGATCATTTCCTCGCCAGCCCGATCATGACGTACCGCCACGACGCGGGAACCATTCTCGTCAGCAACATGCGATCCAAGAGGCCCAGGAAATCTCGCTGGCGCGGTGTTCTGCCAAACGCGCCGGCAAAGCCAACCGTCCGGTACGTGAAGTACGCGAAGGGAGATAGGAACTCCCGCATCTCATCGGTGGATACGTAGCGCCAGGCGCGCGACCACGAGACAAAGTGATCGCGCAGGTACCGATGAATCGGCGCCGCGATCAGATTCTCGGCGAACAGGAGTTCGCCACCGGGTTTGAGCGCGTCGTACATCTGACGGATCGCGCCAGCTTGGGCGTCTTTTCCCTGATGTCCGCCCACCGCGCCGAGCACGGACTTAAAGACGATGATGTCGAACTGGTTCCGATACGGGATTTCTGTCGCATCTACCGAGGCGTAGGTGATGCGATTCGAGACTCCCGCCGCGGCGTGCTTCATGCCGGCGCGCCGGCTCGGTCCGCCGACGTCCGAGCATACGACGTTGGCTCCCTGATGGGCTAGCCAGAGCGACAGTCCACCGTGCCGGCTGCCGATTTCCAATGCGGAACAGCCTGCCAGCTCCTGAGCCGTTTCGTGTGCCCAGAAGTCGAGGGCCGTGCTCCAGTTGCGCACGTCCCATTCGATGAAGTCTCGAGTCGTGAGTTCGGGCCGCTGGGGTGTGGTTGCCGACGATTCGACGAAGGGGCGCGAATGGGCACTCACGGATCCAGCTCCGACCTGCGGGAGACCGGCCGCGTGTTCATGATGTTGCCCGGAATACCGCGGCTGATGCTCATAGCTTGTCATCACGCACTCCGGTGGACGTGGCACAGGCTTGCACCGGTCCGCTGTACGTTCTCGTGCTCCGGCGAACGTACATGCGGTACATCGGTGCGAGCGTGCGCCTGGCCAGGAGCTTGAGTTGCCGTTGCAGCATCGTCAGGACCCACCCGCGTCCCGCGAGCCGAGCGCGGAGCGCGTCGAGGGAAAGGTCTCCCTTCACCGTGAGACGGCCGAGGATGTGGCAGTCGCCAACACGATGTATTTGCAGCCGTGGTTCAGACGTGAATACGTAGCGCATGCCCGCGTTGGCGGCGGACTTCAACACGGTCCGCGACGTATCTCCACCCGGGATAGACGCGCTGATACACGGTTCGCCGAGGATGTCTGAGAGGATCTCGCCGCTCTGCTTCCACTCCGCCGTCATGCGACCCAGGGGGAGGTCCCAGAAGATGTCGGGGTGCGTGTGGGAATGACTCCCCACGTGGTGCCCCATCTGACGAATCTCTCGGATCTCCGACGGATCGAGGAACGTACGTTCGCCGATCTGTTCAGTGACGATGAAGAAATGACCAGGCCACCCCAGTTGGGCGAGACGCTCGGCGACGTGAACGGCGCTGCGGCCTCCGTCATCGAACGTGAGAAAGAGATGACGCTCGACGCCGCCCAGATCCACGTCATCGATCAGTGCGGGGCGCAGGGGGCCTCGTTGAATCTCAGCCAGGTGCGCGTCGAACGTGTCCCGGGACAGAATGTACGGGCGTGCCCCGTTGCGCTGAAACCCGGACCACTTGTCGCGATCCGTGACATCGTGATACATGAGCGAAACCGCTTCCGCAGGTAACGTCACCGCATCCTCCTCGGCTGAAAGAACTGACTTCGCGCCCAGGACCCCGTGACCATCGTTCGTGCGTTGGACGCACGCGTCACGGGGCGATGGAGATGGCCGATCCGTGGAGTGGACCGCCCGTTTCATGGCGACGGGGCAAATGTCCGGTGCGAAGTATCGTGACATCTATGAATTCTCCGAGCTGCCGGAGCCCGTAGCTATTCCGGCGCTACTCAGTGCCAGTCGGTTCTGTGGATGCGGCGGCGTCCGCTCGGATTGAGACATCGTGAGCGATGCATCAGGTGGTGGAACGCTCGTGTACGACTCCGTCACCATCGGTGCCAAACAACGTTCTTTGCCACGGTGCAGAGTGGCAGATTTCGGGCCGCCGGCGTGGGAGGGGCCACCAAAAGGCCCATCGCCCGGAACGACAAGGCCTGCGGCACTGATCGCGTCGGACGACCGGCGTGGCACGTGGCCGCGGGAGCACCGCCATGCCTCAAAGCGCAGCGACGCGTTTCGGGGCGCGCATGATATTGGTGCGCACGCAATCCCTACGAGGAGATCCATGGTAAGCGCCTGACCGCTTTTCACCGTGACAGCGGAATGCTTTCTGCGGGCCGCCGCCGCCGTGGCAGCAGCCATCTGAAACCGCGAAGAAAGCCGAATCCGTAGCTGACGTGCATCGTGGCGAATGCGGCGGCAAGGGCAATCGCGCCGCGGACGCCACCGGTCGTTGCGGCGGGCAGCGTCGCACTCACGAGCGCGAGCGCGTACGCGCCGAGCAAGCCCGCCAACACCCACACGCCGGGGTTCCAGAGGAGCGCGAGCAGGGCGGTGGAGAGCAAGCCCAGCACGAAAACGGTGGGAATCAGCTGGCGGAGCGTCAGAATGCGACCGATCTTGCGAGCCACGAGGGGCTTGAAGTACCCGTATTGGTAGTACATGCGCGCCACCTGCTTGAGTGACGTGCGGGCGTAATAGAACGAGACGACGCCCGGCACGAGGAGGATCCGGCCTCCTCGGCTGATGACGCGGTGGTTGAACTCGTCGTCCTGGTTGCGTACCAGATCCTCATCGAACAGACCGAACCTCGTAAATGCGTCGCGCCGGAAGCACCCGAAGGGCACGGTGTCCACCCAGCGCGGCTCTTCGGTTCCTATCCGGAAGTGAGAGTTGCCCACGCCGAAGGGATGGGAGAGGGCTTGGGCGATGGCTCGCGGGATGAGATCCTGACTGGGTGGCAGGGTGACCAGCCGTCCACCAACGTTGTCTGCGCCGGACTCGACGAGAGCCTCGACCAGACGCGGCACGTAGTCGGGTGGATAGACGACATGCGCGTCCATGCGCACGATCACGTCTCCGGTGGCGCGGCGAATCGCCCGATTGAGCGCGGTCGGGACGATGCGCTCCGGATTGTCGATCACGTGAATGAACGGAACCTTCGCCCGGCAGCGCTCGACGGTTGTACGCGTGCCGTCATCGCTCCGGCCGTCCACCACGAGGATCTCCAGCAGCTCATGCGGATAGTCCGTGGCCAGAATCGAGTGGAGGCATGCCTCGATGTATCCTTCCTCGTTGCGGCACGGGAGAATGATCGATACTCGCATGTCAGGTGGCCTTGCTCATTTGAGAGTTGCGGGCGTGCGTCCCGAATCGGAACAGTTCGGTGATGCCCTGGACGACCTCCGCGGCGAGAGGCCACGGATCATGGGGGTCCCAGGTCTCGATGCGCGTGCCGGGTGGTTGCAGTCCGAAGAACTCCCGCAGCCCCTCGCGCAAGCGAGGGTATGCGCGCGGATACCCGATCGGGGCACCTCTGGCGATGTAGAGCAGACGTTTGACATCTCCCCACAGCCAGCGGGCGGTGACGCCGCACCGGTACGGTTCCTTGGGCGTGACCGGGAGGCCCGACAGCACGCGAACCCAGTGCACCGGAAAATCGGCGCCGGCGGCCACCGCCAAGTGGAGCGATCCCCAAAACCGGCCGTTGATCTCCATCAACCATGGTGTGTGATGCCCGTCGTCCAGGAACTCCAGCATCGCCGGTCCGTGCCATTCCAGTTCGCCCAGTAGCTGTTCGGCGGCGTGGCGGAGCGTGGGTTCGAGGGGAACGGATCGCCGCAGACAGCTTCCCGATCCCGAGGGCCGCACGTCGCGAAGCCGCTCATGGGCAAACCACGAGAGCGGCCGTCCGCGATCGCAGACCGTGAAGACGCCTCGGCCCCGCCCGCTCACGAAGCGCTGGATGAGGGGCTGGTATGGGCCCTGGCACCGGGCGGCCACGGCGCCGTCCAGCTCGTCGAGCTGCGTCACGTACGCCACGCCGGGATCGACCCGAAACGTGTTGCCGTCCCACACGTTGCTGTAGCGTGCCTTGACGACGCACGGCAGGCCAACCTCCTGCGCCGCCAGCCGAAACCCCTCCGGAGTCGTCGGAAATCGCGTGGTGGGGATCCGGATACCGCACTGCTCGGCGCGCCGCAGGGTGCGGGCCTTGTCGAATGCCTGGAGCAGCATATCGTTGGGCCCGCAGCCGACGGTGATGGACCGATCCGTCCAGGCCGCCCGTTCGGCGTTGCACAACAAACAGGACCGCTCGGTCAGCGGCAAGATGATGTCCACGCCGGCGCCCGCGGCCCAGGCGCGAAGCTGGGCGAACCCTTCGACCGTCTGCGCGGGCACACGCCAGCGCCGCACGCAGTACTTGGAGGCTGCTGCTAATGGGCGCCGCCGATGACTGGCGACCATTACCGGGTAACCCGCCCGTCCCAGCGAACGCACGCACGCGAGGGCCTGAATGGTATGGCCATCGAGCACCAGGACGGTGGGCTGCACACTCATGACGTACCGGCTCCCACGCTCTGTCCCGCACGGACACGGGATCGCACGTCTTCGGGCAGCTCACACACGACCATGCGGAGTTTGCCGTTCGCCGTACGCGGCACCGATTCATTCGTGCGCACCTCGATATCGACGTCATAGCCCATTCGCTCGCGTAGCCGGCTCACGATCGTTCGTTCCGCCGACTGATCGAAGCCCGTGTCCGGAACCACCCGCACCAGGAGATGATCCAATCGCCGTTGAACGATCTGGGCCTCCTCAATGGGCAGCCCGTAGAAGACCGGATTCAGCCAGAAGACCTGTCGTCCGTCCGCCGTGAAGAGCGTGTCGGTGGTCCGTCCCTCGATCGATTCGACGATCGGCAACCCGCGACCGCATGGACAGTGGCGGCTGGATTCTGCCATCCGACCGGTGTCTCCCACACGGTATCGAATGAGCGGCATGTCCCAATTGAGGAGACCTGTGCAAATCAGCTCGCCCGATTCGGTGGAGCGTACCGGATGGCCGCTCTGGTGGACCTCGATGTAGCCGATCTCGGGCCACTCGTGGAGATTCCCCGCCTCGCATTCGCTCCCGGCGGCCACCGACTCGGCCATCCCGTAGGTCTCTCGCACCGGGCAGTTGAACGCGGACGTGATGACCTGACGCTGGTCCGGAGTGATCGGCTCGGCGTTCGTAAAGACGGCGAGCATGTTGATTTTCCGGCCCTCGGTCCTTCGCACCTCATGGGCAAGTGAGGTGAGCGAGGAGGTGTATCCCCCCAGGTACCGTATCCCATAGTGGACCATGGCGTCCACGTAGTGGTGAATGAGATCCGGAGCCAGATGATAGGCGGACAGGTACAGCTGCCGCATCGCGGCGTTCCATACCCAGAAGGGCGGCTGGCGCCGGCGCACGGGCGTAACGAGTTGTCCGCCCAGGCGAGCCCATCGCACGCTTGCCGGGATGCCGAGCCACATGCGAGTGCGGGCTTCGGCGATGGCGTAGAGTTCGGTGAGCGTCGATCGAGAGCGCCACACATCGATGGGCTTGCCGGACGTGCCGCTCGTCTGCTCGTGGAGCATGCGCCGGGGATCGCAGTCGTCGGCGAGGAAGGCGCGCGGGTTGGTGCGCACCACGTCCTTCTCCAGCACCGGCCAATTGGTCAAGGTGTCCCACGAGGCCTTGTCTCCGCGACGACGACGGTCGGCCCAGTACTCGCGATAATACGGTACCTTCGTTGCGGCGCGATGCAGCAGTTCGGCGACCTGCTCTTCCTGCCATGCGCGCCATCGTTCAGGAGTCCAACGCTCGCGTTCCAACGCGGCGTGCGCGCGGCGGTGGTGATCCGGTCCATATCGCCAATAGCGCAAGTACCAACCGCGCGCGGTAGCAGCGGCGGAACGGGCTGGGTACGGCAGCCGATGATACAATGCGGTCAGGGTGTTGCTCATGCCATCAACTCCTTTGTGACCATCGTCGTTTGAAGCGCCGCCAAGCGGCGGCGGCGGCGACTAACGGGAGTAGGAGGGTTCGGCCCGTGGCGGACCAATCGCCGCGCCGGGCGTGGGTACGGAGCTGCTGTACTTGGATCGGACCGCTCACGCGCGCGGCGGAGAACCGGTACCCGCCGTTTCGCCAGACGACCGGTCCCCATGATCCGTGCAACAGCAATCCGCGTATCAGCTCGTCGAGCAGCGGGCGCTCGAAGACCTGGCGGTGAATCTCGTCGACGTAATGCAGATGGCAGCTGAGTGACGGCAAGAGGCCCGTCGCATCCGCTTCTGCGACGATCGTGTGCCAATCGAGTGTCCCGCTCTTGACGACGCGAATCGTCTCATGAACGTCGGACAGCCGCAGGCACGGCAGGCGGGCAAACTGGGTCAGTGCCCGAAGGAGGAGTTCGTCTTCGCGTGACGGGACGTAGAACGCGGCGGACCCGAGGGTGATGACGCGACGGCGCCGGAGCAAGAGATCCGCCTCGCGGGTGTGTTCGCCCAATCGTCCCAAGCGGCGGTGATGCACGTCGATCTCGGTGTCATAGGTCGGCACCGTGAAGAGGGACGTGCCCGCCAATCGGTGATCGAGTCGCCGCGTGCGGGCGATGGCGGGTATCCGATCGAGCAGCTGTGCGTCGATGTTGGGATCTCGGGATCCGATCAGCACGTCGATGTCCCGCCCCGCGTCCGGATGGCGTTCGCCCAACTTCAAGAATGCGTGACGCACCTCCAGCCGTTCGCACGCCTCGCCAATCTGCTGCGCCAATGCATGAATGCGTTTGGCCCGGCGCTGTTGACGGCGGGCGGCTTCCTCGAACCGATCGGACACCGGGATGCCCCGGCGCTCGAAGGACTCCCGCAGACGAACCATGAGATGATGGCGTTCGGCAACCGCGCGGACGTCGCTCCAATCAAACCCCGTCATGTCGACCAACGGTTCGTCGGACAGCAGACGCAAGACGTGCTTGGCGGCTTGGGGCCGGCCCCCGATGACGTCGTCGGGCCGTTCGAGGACGGTCTCGCTGCGTGCGGTCATGAGAGCCGCTCCCCTATCGTGCGCGCCAACACCTGCTTGGCGGCGTCAAGCTCGTAAGCAGGAAGCCATACACCCGTACGTACCAGCGGGAACAACGCGTGATACACCGTAGCGCGTTGCTGCAGGTACGGCACCGAATACTCGCCCTTGCGCGCGTAGGCCTCTTCCGGGTCGATCACCAGGAGGATAGGCAGGTCCGGGGTGGGAGCCATCCGGGCGAGCAGCGGCATCCAGAACCCGGAAGGGCGGTCTGTCACGTCGACGACGCGATCATAGAAGTACCGGTCAACGATGAGCACGCGGCGCATCACCTTCTCGACGAACGCGCGATAGCAGGCGAAAATCAGCAGGTCGACCGGATAGATCATTCGTCGGAGGGTCTTACTCCACACGATCGTGTCTCGGACGCGGCCCCATCCTGCCGTTCTGCGCTCGAGTCGCGGAGGACTATCCACGTGCGACTCGCCTGTGAGTTTGTTACGGAGGGCGCGGAGACCGGCGTAGACGCCGATGTGGTCGTTGAAGTGCACGACCCTGACGCGATGATGCCTCAGCTCGAGGTGCCCGCGGAGCCACTCGATGAGTGTCGTCTTTCCCGCGCCATCCAGTCCCGAGAACGTGATCAGCATGTCGGCCGTCCCGGCATCGTGCTCGCGCCCGGCAGGCGGACGCGGAGTGACCGCCCGATCGCGCGGATGCGGGGGGTGTGCTGGCTGTCGAGGCGTGCGGCTACCATGTCAGTTCGTGGTCGCGCAGCCACAGCTCCAGTGACAGCAGCGTGAAGATGCGTTGATAGACGCCGGCACGGCTGATGGTGCCGTTTCTCTCGTGATACGTCGGCGCGGAAAAGGCCTCGAGCCAATGCCCGACCAGTTGCTGATTCGAGAACACGCGGGTCCGCGAATCCGTGCCGGTGAGGAGATCGCGTATACCGTCGTGGAGCGACCGCGGCACCATGACGTCCAATGGAATATCGAATCCGTGCTTCCCGTGTCGAGCAACCGCCGGTGGGAGCCATCGCCGCGCGAGGGACCGGGGGATGAGCTTTCCGTTGTTGCCGTCGGTCTTGAGCCGGTGGGGAAGCGAACAACCCAAGGTGACGATGGCCTCATCAAGCAGCGGCACACGGACTTCGACGCCGGCGCGCATGCTCATCATGTCGACCTTGCGGAGCATCTTGGACGGGAGGCTCACGGCGAACAGCGCTTCGGTCATGCGACTCGACAGATCGTCGATATCCTGGGCGGCGGCCACCTGGCGCCCGTTGAAGTGACGGTAGCTCGTCTCGAGCGCGCCCCTCGCGTCCCTCCTGACCAATTCCGCTTTCTGGTCTTCGCTCAGGTAGTTTGACATGCCGGCAAGCAAGACGGCGCTGTCGTTTCGGCTGGCCTGGGCCAGCCTGGTCGCCTTCTGGATCTGGCGTCCAACGTCACGCGTGTAGTGTGACAGCATGCGCCCGCCTTGTTCGGCGGCCGTGCGGACCCATGCGGGCGCGCGCATGAGCTGCATGAGGCGATGGGCACGCCAGAATCTCGAATAGCCCCCAAAGGCTTCGTCTCCGCCGTCCCCTGATAGGGCGCACTTGATCCCCTGGTCGGCCATTGCCTGCGAGACCCAATACGTGGGAATGCACGCCGTGTCGGCGAACGGCTGGTCGAAGTGTCTCAGAAGGTCGAGGACCGCCTCGGGCGTCAACCGATGTTGCTCGATGTCGATCGTGTGATGAACCGTCTGATAGTGATCGGCCACCACGCGTGCCTGCGGTGTTTCGTCGTGCCGCGGACCCGGAAAGCGCACGTTGAACGTTGCGATCTCCCGGGTCTGCGCTTTCTGGTGAGCGGCGACCACGAGCGAGGAATCGATGCCGCCGCTGAGGAGGGACGCGACCGGTACGTCCGCTACGGACTGACGGCCCACCGCCGCCATGAGCTGCTCCGAAAGCGCCTCAACGGCGTCCGATTGTCTCCATGCCGCATCCGGCTGCACGGGTGGAGTGTAGTACTCCCGTGCGCGTGCTCCGGCGGGAGTGACGCTGAGCGTCGTGCCCTTGGGAACGGCGTGGATGTTGGCAAACCCGGTGGCCGGTTCGGGGATGTACCCGAGCCCCAGGAAGTCGTAGCATGCCTGGCGATCGAGGCACGCTCGGAAGCCCGGCAGCGCCGTGATGGCCTTGATCTCGCTCGCGAAGACCCACTGCTGCTGAGGACCCGCGACGGTATAAAAGAGCGGCTTGACGCCAAAACGGTCCCGGGCCAATAAGAGGCGCCGGTGCCGCTGGTCGTAGATCGCAAACGCGAAGATGCCGAGGAGGCGGTCAACCATGTGGTGGCCGTCCTCTTCGTAGAGATGGACGAGCACCTCTGTGTCGGCGTGACCGCGAAACACGTGGCCACGTTGCTGCAGCTCGTGGCGCAGCTCGGCATGGTTGTAGATCTCGCCGTTGAACACGGCCAGGATGCTGCCGTCCTCATTGGCGATCGGTTGGGCGCCATTCGGGGACAGGTCGATGATGGCCAGACGACGATGCACCAACTCACACCGCTCGTCTCGGAAATGACCGCGTCCGTCGGGGCCGCGATGCGTGAGGAGTTGGTCGGCCCGAGCCGCCCAGTATCCGGCGTCCGGCAACCGATCGACGTGAAAACGTCCGGCGAGGCCGCACATGGTCAGACTCCCGCCATTTCGTGCCGGGGGGTTGGGTGCTGCGCCGGTTCCGACCAGAACATACCGGCGGCCAAGGCGATGGAGAGTGCCAGCCAGACGATCTTGCCCGCTATCCATGTCCCGCTCACCATGCCCGCGAGCACCGCCACCAGGATCGCGAGAGGTACCAGCTCGAGCGCCCCGTGGCGCGCCCGCCAGGCCGCCCGGATGCACAAGCCCATCCCGATCAGAAAGGGAATCGCGATGAACAGCCCGCCTGAGGTGAGCAACTCGCCCACCAGGTTGTGGGCATCCCGGCGCTCGTGCTCCGTGTCCTCGATGCGGCGGGCGATCTCGAACTGATTGGCGATGGGTCCCCATCCGAAAATTGGCTGCTCAATGAACATGTCCGCCAGCGCCGGATAGATCTCCTCTCGGCCGGCCAGTTGCCCCTGGACCGCGGCGACCTCGAAGCGGTTGCGCATGACGTCCGTTTGATACGCCCCCCAACCCAGTAGCACGAGGGCGACGAGTGCAAACAGGCCGTTGCGCACCCGCTGGCGAATCGAGGAGCCACGCAGCGCAAAGACCGTGAGGCCGAGGGCGGCACTCAGGAGACCGCCACGCGATCCTGATTGAATGATCGCGAATCCCATCAAGGCGGCGAGCGGCCAGGTGAGGATGCCCATGCGCGGAAGTCGCGCGCTCGTGTTCAACTGCAGTCCCACGACCGCCGCCATCCCAGCCGCCAGGATCATGGACGTGAGATTGGTGTTCTGCCCGAACATCGTGACGCGCGCACCACCGGTGTACACGTCTTGCGTCATGACGGCGATGCCAAATATTTGCAGGGCGGCCCGTATCGTGCACGCGATGATCAGGGTGAGCAGAATGCCGCGAACCACGCGGTCACTCCTCATCAGATTGGTGCCGACCCAGAACAGCAGGATGACTTGTACCATCCAGACAAAGAGCTGGAGCACCAGCGTGGTGTACGACACTCGATTGATCAGCACGACCAGACCGAATGCCCACAGATACGCGACAAACCAGAGGAACGCGGCCGGAAGTCGGCGAAAACACACGCTCGGTTGGAGCACGGTTGTCAGCAGAAACATCGCGCCAGTGAGGGTGGGGATCTCCACCGGGATCGTCCGCTGCGGCATCTCGAACGGGATCGAGAACACAAACAAGTAGAGTGCCATCCGAATGAGCGGATTGACACGTGGTTCCACCTGTTCCGCGGACATCGCGGAGGTGTCCCACCCCGAATGCAGGAAGACGCGCCCGGTCGACGCACTCATCGCGATCCCCCCGTGGCAGCGAGGGCGCGGATCCGCTGCATGAGGACCTGACGGGCCTCGCGCGTGGGTCCCAGGGCGAAGGCCATTGCAGCCGATACGCCGAAGCTCGTGATCAATCCGATTCCCCAGACGATCCACCCCCCGGCTTCGAGGCGCTGACCGAGGATCGCGCTTCCCGCCAGCAAAAGCACCGATACCGCCACGAGCCGCGTGACGGACACCCGGAACGGCCGTGCACCGTTGGAGAGCTGGCTGCGAACCAGCAGCGGATATGCGACGGATTGGATGAGGCGTCCGAGAATCATGCCGCACGCCAAGCCGATGACCCCGTATCGCCACGTGAGCGCGATGGCCGCGACCAACGTGACGACGGCGGCGATCGCTGCCACGATGACCCGTACTCTGGGCCGAAGCATGGCGTCAATGACGAACGCGTCGACGCGGATGAACGCGGTCTGCACCGCGATGAGCACGATCAAGACGTCCACCCAGAGCCCGGCATAGTTCTCCGCGCCTACCCAAATGTTCAGGAACGAGCGATTCCACAGGAGGACGTTGACTCCGACGATCGTCGCGAAGAGCCAGGTCAACAGCAGCAGCTCAGCCCGCGCACGTCGGGCGCGGTCGAACTGCCGGATGCCCAGGACGCCGCCCAGGCCGGGGATCGCGGCGCTAGTGGCGAAAACGTGAATGCCGATCGCCGTGCGAGCGGCGTATCCGGTCAGCACATACGTCGTGACCACCGCGGGAGCCGCGATGGCGCCCAAGATGACGATGTCACTCGCCAGCGCGACTTTGGCGATGAGGTTTCCGGTGGAGAGCCAAGCCGTCATGCCGAAGAGTGAGGTGATCTCCGTTCGTGAGGGTCGCGCCACCCCGAACCAGGGCAGGTAGTGACGGACCAAGACGAAGTAGCAGGCCGTGGCCGTGAGCGCGGTCAGAATACTGGCGGCGCCGAGTCCCGGAAGACCGAATCCCAGCGCAACGGCACCCGCTGCGCCGGCGCCACCGACAATGCTGATGGCCGCCTGCCACCCCATCCGCTTATAGCCCATGTTCATCCCGAAAAGGGCCGACTGCGGGACCGACGTCAGCGCAGAGATGATGAGGGTGCCAACCAGGAGCCCGCACGTGAGCCGGACCTCGGTGTGGAGTGCCGGCGGACTCTGCGTGAGCGTCGGTGCGAGCCAGGCGAACACGACGCCCAGGCCGATCAGGAGTGGAATGGCGAACAACCAGATGGCGAGCGCCGCACCAATGACGCGCCGCTTAGGCTCATGATTGGTTTCCGACTGCTCCTGCGCGATGACCAGCCGAAGGGCATGGGTCGGTTGGCCTTCGGCCGACGCATAGCTGCCCACCCGGCCCAGGATCTCCCACACCCCGAAGAGCGTTTGTCCTAGCCCGGTCACGAGGATCGGAGTGATGACGAGCCGCGTGCCGACTCTCACCGCGTAGTTGAGGATGGACGCCGCGGCGTTCCACGAGGCCGTTCTGGTGAGCGGTCCCAGATTGGTCGTCTTCTCCGGACGAGTGTCGACCGGCGGCGGTGGGGCGAGATCAACGGCCATGCAGGCTCCCCCTCAGCGCCGCGCGCAGCCTGATGGCCATCGCGTCCGGTGTCACGTCATCCGTCCGTATCTTCATGACACGGATCTTGCCGGCGTTCGCGAGATCGCCTACGACCTGCGTAAACGCCAGGCGGAAGCGCGCCGTGAAGTCGTTGATCTCCTGGTCTGAGCAGTCTTTGACCGGGTGCGCCTTTGCTCTCGTGCGAATGCGGTGCACGATGGTAGCGTCCGCCGCGTCCACCCAAACGACGGTGTGCAGCCGGGTCGCCCAGCTACGGACCGTCGCCGTACGCCATTCCGCCCATTCGCTGCCACTGGCGTGAGGATGGAAGACATCCAGCCAGGTGAGACCGAATACCGGGCCTTCATCGAGCACGATGAGATCGGTGTTTTGCCGGTGCGCTCGGGAGACGGCTCGTCGTAAGGCGCCCATCCGGAGCATCTGAGCCAGCTTGGAGGCGTGCGCCCAGTTGCCGGAGAGGGTGGCCACCGCGACACGCGGGGAAAGCTCGAGCGCGCTGGCCAGCAGGAGGGGGCGAGGCAGGTTCCACAGGCTCAAGTCGACCGTCGTGCAGGATCGGCAGGTGTGAAGCGCCTCGGTCAGCGTACTTTTACCGGCCCCCGCCGGACCGATGATCTCAACCGTCGGCGTGAGGCGTTCGACCCGAAGCGCATGACGCGGGAACACGCCTTCCTTTATATGGGCGCCCCGGCCGGCGAGCCGCTCGGGCGCTTCCGACGCTCGGCGGGGCGCGGTCTGGATCTTCGGCATGCAGCGTGACGCCGTGAGGGGGGCCGCGGGGTCCGGCGTAGGATGGCGCGGGATCATAGCGCCTCCCACACGGCGGCCTGCAGATCTGCCATGACGTCGGCGAATGGGCGCGATGCATCCATCGCTCGGACCCGGGCACCCGTCCATTTGACTTCGGCCATGGTTTGGGCCCGGGCGCGAACGTACGCTTCGGGTTCAGTGGTCTTCCGGCGGGTGGCGACCTCGGGGTCGATCCGCAGCGCGAGCACAAGGTCCGGTCGTGTGATCCTGGCGTAATACCGTACTTCGATCCGGCGCATCCAGCTTGCGAGCTTGCTGCGCGCAGTGAGGCCGCAGCCCTGAACGGTACTGGGGCCGACCAGCGCGCGATTCTCAAGCAGCGGATACCGCTCGCAGATCACGATCCGTCCCCGGGCGGCCAAGCGGCGCATGCGGGCGTAGGTCTGATACCGGTCGCGGGCGGTACAGACCGCGCGAGCCAGCTCAACGTGCGCGAAGAGGTTGGCCAGTGGGCCGGGGAGTCGGCCATGGAGCCATCGAGCGACCTTGAGAACGCCACCGGCGAACAACGTCGTGGCGGATCGTCTCGGCAGACCCAGATGCGCGCGCGCCGTTGCGAGTTCTTGATCGAGCCATTCCTGAAGGGCGCGGCTGCAGGTGGATTTGCCGGCGCCGTCCGCGCCAACGATCGCGATCAATGCTCCTCCGGACGCCGGGGTCTTGCCACCTGATGTGCGATTGGGGGCGATCCGCCACCAGATGCGGCGAGCCAGGTTCAAACGGTCCGGTGTACGCAGATGCGGCTGGAGGCGCGATTCGAGAATGCGACGGGTGCGGACGCGATGCAGAGTTGAGCATCCCGGCAGGAGTGCGGTGTAGCAGCGATCCAGAAGCTGGTCGTGCGCGATCTCCGGAATGTGCCGGGCCACCGCGCGGTGCACGGCGGGCCGCCGTGCATCGCCGTCGATGCGTTCCGCGTGCGCGCGGGCTGTCCGCAACCACCGAGCCTCATCACGACCGATCGCGTCTTGCAAGGAGTGACGGAGCGTCGACGTGATCACCGTGACGATGAACTCGTATTCCGGGGACGGGATGGGGAAGGGATTGCACTCGACACTCGAGTCGAGCACGGCATCCTCGATGGGGAGGAGGTAGTGACGTGCCCATGCACTGCCTACCACCAGCCGGAAGTGTGCGTGTACGTGTATGAAGCGGCCCACCGTCCGTTCTGGCGCCAGGTAGCTGACCACCCCGGGGATCTGAAGGTGCGCCGGCGCAAGTGCCGGCTTGAATCCCAGGCGCTCGAGCACGGTGGCAAAGACGGCTCGGTGCTTCCGGTCCACCAACAGGTCGATATCGCCCTGCCCGGTCGACCAGCGCTGCCGGCTGTGGTGTCCCTTCCACTGACAATACCGAATTCCCTCTCGTCGCAGGGCGAGCGAGAGTCGCGCAATGAGGTCGGGGTCGATACCGGCTCCATCGCGGGTCGTTGATCCGGGCGGAGGTCCGCCTACGAGGGTCAGAGACACGTTGTTTCCCCAGTGTCGAGAGCGCCGCCGGCCAAGGCTCGTCGTGGCGCGACCGCCCTTGCACCGAATGGGCGCGGCAAGGCGCCGAGGGAGGCTACGGCGGCCCGAGTTGCTTCGGGATGCCGTAGCCGCCGCTCAGTATTCCGTCGCGTCAATCGTTTCAGTGACACGACTCGGATCCGGAATCGGTAAAGCCACCCTCGTTGACTGGAATGAACTGCCAGCTGTACGAGTCGGCCTCGAGCGTGAACTTGATGACGCCAAAGCTCGTGTTGTCCCGGACCTCGGTGTTTGGCCACGGGTCATGCAACACGTCCGGGCCGCCACCGCCGCCGGTGCCGACCGTGAATTGACGGATTCCGGCTTCGGGATCCGGATCACCCTGCGGGGTTTGACGGGCATGACGTTCGTAGAGCTGGAAGTGCGCGTTCACGACGACATCGGCGCCGGCCTCGTACAGCGCGTTCCAGAACGGAAGGACGTCCGCGTTCCGCCCCCAAGGCCCGTGGTAGAATCGGGGATGATGGAAGATGGCCATCGTGCACGCGGCCTCGTTCGTCGCGAGGTCTTCGCGCAGCCACTGTTCCTGTGGGGACCCGGCGGCCGTTGGCACGAAACTCGGGTTGCTGTTGAGCACGACAATGTGCCATGCGCCGGCGTCGAAGCTGTAAAACGCGTCGGTCGACGGCCCTGCCGCTTCTCCGAAGTAGCTGAAGTACGCGTCCGCGGGGCCAAGCTCGTAGTCCTGGTTGCCGATCACGGCGTGGGTGCGATCGAGGTGGCGCCCCCAGCTGGGCTCGTAGCAATCCATGTAAGTTGCGCCGCCGCCCTCGTCATTCAGATTGTCGCCGGCGGTGAAGATGATGCCTTCCATGCCATCGAGCATCGAGGCGGTGTTCTCGTCTGCCGTCCGCGAACAGTTGGCGATGTCGCCGGCGCCGATCAACACGGCCGGTTCAACGGGGTTTTCCGGATTTTCGGGGTCTTCGGGATCGGGATCCGGACCCGCTGCGCGCTGCTCGTTGCAGGCCGTGGCAGCCGTGCACGACAGCAAGAGGATGAGTAGCGAATTGCGTAACGACATGGGTCTATTCCTCCCTACGTCATTGAGTTGTTGAAGGCGCCACCACGCCGTGTGATCCGGCCGATGGCTTATGATGTGAGGCGTGCTTGAACAGCCTCGACAAGACGGCGGCGAACAGCGGTGCGGGGTCCTTCCACGTTACCGCGCTCAGCGCGTCACTCGTGAGGGCCCACGGGACCCATCGATGCAGCGGTACCGCATGAGCTGAGGCGGCGCGGCGGTCGCTCCAGGGCTTGCACCAGCGTGCGCCGACCCGCGGAGACGACATCTCCGGTCGTGGTTGCCCCCGGACATCATGGTAGACCATGGCCGGAATGTTCACGCCCGCCCTCGCGCCCAGATGATGCCAGAGTGTGAATCGCGGGTTGACTTCCAGCAGATAGAGCTGGCCGTCTGGTCCGCGCTTGAAGTCGAGCTTCGCCACGCCACGCAGCTGCAGCGTCCGCACGATCTCACGGCCCAACGACTGTAGGTCCGGTGCGTTCGTGATCTCCAGCGCGGTGCTGTCGCCGAATGCGACTGGAAACGTGCGAATCTTTCGACCCGTGAACTCCGCCGTCACGTTGTCGTCCTCGTCAACGTAGACGTGGTAGCTCTCGACGCTCGTCTCGGGCCCGGGCACGAGCGACTGGGCCAGCAGCATCCAGTCTTGCGCGGCCAGGGCGGGCCAGATGCGGTGGAGGTGTTCCACGTCGTCGACGCGGACGGCTTTCGCACCGTCGCCCACCGCCGCCCAGCGCTCGGGCCGTCGCGTCACCGGCTTGATGAGCACGGGAAAGCGGAGATGTCGTGGAGGCGACTCCCGCGATGGGTAGAGAACGCGTGTCGGCGGTACGGGAAGGCCGTGCTGTTCGGCCAGTTGATGAAAGCGTGCCTTGTCGACCAGCCGCTCCACCAGGTCCGGATCCGGGATCACAAATCGGAAGGCGTCACGCAGCTTATCACGGTTTCGCGACACGAGCAGCAGGGTCGCGTCATCCTGGTAAAACAGGGCCGGCGGTTCGGGCTGCGTCGCACTGTACGCCAGCAGCTGGTCGACAACGTCGTCCGGCCGCTCCCAGGGGTCGATCCACGGCAGCCGGTGCCGTACGAAGCGGGAGAACCGAGCCGGTGTGCCATCCGGCGCCATGACGGCGGACGGTATGCCGGCGGCGCCCAGGGCTTGGACCAGGTCGACATCTCCGAGGACGCAGGCGAGAACTTGGTCCGGCCGTTGCCGGCCGGTCCCGGGCGTTTGCCCCGTTACCCGGGCGACGCGCCCCTTCAGCGCATGTTTGCCGCGGTACCAGACCTCCGCCGCGTCGCGTGCCGCGGTGATCCATCGTCCCTTGCTGCGGATCCAACGCTGTTTTGACTCGTCGAGCGATGCTCCGAGCCGGGCCTTGAACTGCCCCCGCCCCATGAGGTCGAATGTCTCGCAGCCACTGTTCATCGCGTGCTGCATGGCGAGCCAGGTCATGGCCTCGGTGGCGCGGTACCAGCGGTATTGCGGGTCGTGCGCCCAGGTCCACAACAGCAACTCGCGACCTTCGATGAGAAACATGCCCGTGGCGACGCTGGCGCGGCCGCCGGGAAGATACGCCTCGACCGGGATCAAGTTGCCGGCCGCATCCATGCGGCGGAAGCACTCCCGAAGGCGATCCTTGGCGAACGGCAACGAATGGCCACCGCGAAGGTAGACCTGCTGCAGCTGCTGATAGTGATCGTCGATGAAACGGTCACGCCGTTCAACGCGCACGACGAGATTCAGACGCTCCGCGCGTCGCACGTTGCGGCGCGCGCTCGTTCGCATCGCCTTGAACGTCTTGGCCGGATTCTGGGGGGTGAGCGCCGCCCGATACGTCGGGACCGAGCGGTTCGAGAAACCTCGTTCCCGCATCGCCTGCGCATCGAGTGCAGGATGCAGCAGCTCGATATGGACGACGCGATGGCGCTGCTCCAGGAAGGGAATGAGCGCGTCCATCATCTCGCCGGCCGTCACGCGGTCCGGATCGAACGCGGGGCCCATGCTGACCGTCTGCCACCCGGGCATGGGCGATCCAAAGGCCCGCCATGGTCCGAGGGAGACCAGAAGACCCGGGAGGCACCCTACGATGTCTCCGTCCTTCTCGAAGACCAGAAAGATAGGAGCACCGAAGCCGCAGGCATCGAGGGAGTCCAGCCATGCGCGAGTGTGGACGACGCGATGATTCGCGAACCGCCGGACGCAGGCGTCCCATTGATCAAGCTCGGTGCTGTCCAGCTGCCGGATCCGCACGTCGCCTCGAACGAGAGTGCTCATGAGGTCGTCAGCGTCCACGGCATGAGGCGAGGTGACGTCCCGGATGGGTCGACGGTCCCGCTGGGCTCGTGGAGAAGCGCGAGCCCGTTTGCGCCGGGTGCATCATGACAGGCGCGCTCGCCCGTTTCCGTGAACGTCCGGCCCGCGATGGGAACGAACTGCCACTCGTAGGCATCGGGGCGCAGCGTGAACACCATGACTCCCGCAGCACCCTCCCCGCTGCGAACCGTGCCGTCGATGAACGGTGACCCCACGGGATGGGTATCTCCGCCGCCCGTCCCAATGGTGAATTGCTGGATGCCGTGCATCGCATCCTGCGCGCCCGACGGCGTCATCGGCGGATAGCGCTGGTAGTTGTGTTCGTGGCCGTTGAGGATCACGTCGACACCCGCGTCGTACAGCGTCTCCCAGATCCCCTCGAGATCCGGGTTCGTTCCCTCGGTGGTGCCATAGTTGAATCGCGGCTTATGCCAGTATGCCATCATGCAGCGATTGTCGTGTTGGGCGAGCACGTCGCGCAGCCAGGCATGCTGCTCGGAGTCGTCCCCCATGTTGATTTCGCTGTTGAGCACGATGATGTGCCACGCGCCCAACTCGTAACTGTAGTAGCCTTCACCGGCGTTGCCCGCCGCGGCGCCGAAGTAGTTGTAGTACGGGGCGGCGCCCCCGGTCTCGTACTCGTGGTTGCCGACGGAAGGCCGCGTGCGCTCGAGGTGGCGGCCCCATGTGGGGTGGTAGCAATCCTCGAACTCCTGCACGGTGCCGGAGGGGTAGGTGTTGTCCCCCAACGTAAAGACCGTCCCCGGAATCGTATCAAGGAGCTTGGCCGTCGCCTCGTCGTCGCGGTCGGGGTCCTCGCACCGAGAGATGTCCCCCGCGCCCACCATCGTGGCGATGACCTCTTCCTCTTCCTCCGATTCCATGCCGCCGGGAAGGTCGCAACCCGCGGTGCTCATGAGCAGCAGACCAAGCAGGATGGCAACCGCGCGCCGGGACGGCGATCGCGCCACCACCCGCTGGGCTGCCTCGAGTTCAGGCGGAGTCGTGTAGTGCCGCCGGCCCATCAGCTTGCCGGTAATGACGACGATCGTGCGCCACACGAGTCGGATGTCGTACCACACGGTCACGTGCTGTACGTACACGAGGTCGAGAGCGAGTTTGATGGGCAGAATGCCCTGAACGTATGCGGTCTCCGTGTCGTGCTCGGTGAGCAAGTGCTCGCCGTGCGTATCGTGATAGAGACTGCCGGGACTGGCGAGCCCCGGACGTACCGCGAGCGTCAAGCGCTGATCGGCGGTGAAGTGCTCGGCCACCAGGTCCGGATGTTCCGGACGCGGTCCGATCACGGACATCTCGCCGCGCAGGATGTTGATCAACTGTGGTAGTTCGTCGACCTTGCTCGCCCGGAGCAACCGCCCGAACGGAAAGACCCGCGGATCCTGCCGCGCGGTGATGCGGCTGCTCGATGGCGGGGTGTCGACATCCATCGTGCGCAGCTTATACATCGTGAATGGGCGTCCTCCCAGTCCGGTCCGAGTGGCCCGATAGATCGCGGGTCCGGGGCTGGTGAGCTTGATGCCTAGCATTGCGACCCCAATCAGCGGCGCGCATACGATGAGCGCGATCCCCGCGCAGACGAGGTCAAACAGGCGTTTGGCCATGGTGCATCGTCCTCCGAATGGTCATGAACACCTCCGCGGCGTCGAGACAGTGCCGATTCCCCCAAGCGCGGGCGCGGTGGCACAGCGCCTCCAGTGAGCGCGGATGCGGGTACGCTCTCAATTCACTTTCATAGCAGGCCATCGCCCGGAGCTTGATCTCGAGCGTCGTCGAGATATCCACCCACGTGTCCGGGCTGAACGTCTGGGGATGACCCCATTCCGTGCTGGACGCCGTGTCGAACGCATACACGGCCTGAATGCACGATTCCGTTGGTCGCGTGGCGACGAGCGCCGCCTGGAACAGCAACTGATGATCGCGGTTGATATCTCCACCGAACTGGCAGTACACGACGTCCGGTCGGAGTTCGCGAATCGCCAGCTCGATGGGCTTGATGATCTCGACCAGGTTGATGGTGTCGAGGCGTTGGTCGGGAAAATGGAGCCGCCGGACGTCTTGGACGCCGAGCGTGGCCGCCGCCTGGGCGATATGTTCGGTTTGGCCGACACCGTTCGGCCCGTACCGTAGGCTCTCGCCTTCACAGATGATGAGCGAGGTGACATGGTCCCCGGCGCGCGTGTGCAGCGCCGCCGTGCCTCCGCAGCCGAGCAACTCGTCGTCGGGATGGGCCGCGATCACGAGGACGCGCTTATTCACCGCTCCACCGTTCGCCTGCATCGACCAGGTCGCTCAGTTCGGAGCCCGTCAGCACCTTGCCGTGCTCGTTGCTGAGCTTGAGCAGAATGATGGCGCCCTCTCCACACGCCACTAGCTGACCGCATGCGCCGACTCGGGGGCTCACCACGGGGCCGAGGACCGTTCCGGGCTGGGCGCCATGCTCGATATCCACCGGAAGCGCCGCGGCTTCCCAGACGTGCCACTTCTGGCCACGCAGCCAGCTAAACGCGCCCGGATACGGATGCGTGAGCGCGCGAATGAAGTCGTAGAGAACGCCCGCGCGGTCGGACCACTCGATACGCCCGTCCGCCGGGCGCCGACGCCGCAGCACCGATTCGTCCGAGTGCGGCTGTGGCGTGGCGGGCCGCTCGCCCTCCAGGAGTCTGGGCAACAGGCGCACGAGCATGTCCCGGTTGGCGGTCGCGACCTTCTGGTAGAGCGTGGCGCACGTGTCATACGGCGTGATGCGAAAGGCCATCTGATCGATCATGTCCCCGGCATCCACCGACTCGGCCAGCCAGAAGAGCGTGTTGCCGGTCTCCCGTTCGCCCTTGATGATGGCCCAGTTGATGGGGGCACTCCCGCGATTGTGCGGCAGCAGCGACGCGTGCGCGCCGATCATCCCGATCCGCGCGAGGCGGAGCACCGGTTCGCGTACCATCTGATGCCACCCGATCACAAAGACGATGTCCGGATCGATGTTGGCAAGAACGCAATGCGCGTGGGTCTCGTTGATGTTCGAGATGTGGACCAACGGAACGTTGTGCCGACGGCAGACGGGTTGATAGTCCGCACCGCCGCTGCGTTTGGCCGCGAGATCCGGACGTAGCGTCAAGACGCAGCGTATAGGCGCCCCAGCAGCCAGGAGGGCATCGAGCGCGGGGATGCCTTCGGCGTGCAACCCCACCCAAGCGAAGGTCATACTCATCGTCTGAATTCGTCGATGACGTCGAGAACGTTCTCGATGACGTCCATGGCGTCCTGGTCACTCATCCGAGGGTTCAGGGGGATGCTGAGCATGCGCTCATAACTGTCGTACGCGATCGGAAACGCCTGGGGCTCGTAGCCATAGCGATCCCGGTAGTACGGATGGAGATGAATGGGGATGAAATGCACGGACGTGCCGATCCGGCGCCGCGTCAGCTCGTCGATGAACCGGTTGCGGTCGATGCGGAGGGTGTTGTGGCGGAATCGGAGCACGTAGAGGTGCCAGGCATGGTCGATCCCGGGTTCCGTGACCGGCAGTTCGAGCGCTTCTTCGTCGGCAAAAGCTGCCGTGTACATCGCAGCAATCTGGCAGCGCCGTTCGTGCAACTGTCCGAGCTTGGCCAGCTGCACGATGCCGATGGCCGCCTGGATGTCCGTCATGTTGTACTTGAAGCCCGGTTCGGTGATCTCATAGAACCATTGCGCGCTGTTGCCGTAGCGCTTCCACGCGTCGCGTGACATTCCATGCAGGCTCACGATACGGGCACGCTCCAGGAACTCGACATCGCCGGTGAGCATGCCCCCTTCACCCGTCGTCAGATTCTTGGTTGCATAAAAGCTGAACGCGGTCGGATTGCGCCTGGCGCCGATGCGGTGGCCCCGGTACGCCGCCGGCAACGCATGCGCGGCGTCCTCGATAACGTGCAGCCGATTCTGGGCCGCCAGCGCGTCGATCTCATCCATATGCGCCGGATGCCCCGCGAAGTGGACCGGAATGATGGCGCGCGTCCGCGGTGACAACACCGTGGCAATGGCGGCCGGGTCGATATTGAGCGTGGTCGGGCTCACATCGGCGAGCACCGGACGGGCGCCGGTGTGCTCGATGACGTTGACGGTGGCCGCAAATGTGATCGGCGTGGTCACGACCTCATCGCCCGGACCGATGCCAAGGCAGATCAGCGCCGTGTGCAGCGCCGCCGTGCAGGAGTTGACGGCCAGCGCGCCCGGCGCGTTCAGATACGCGCGGAACTCCTTCTCGAACCGCTGGACCTTGGGGCCGGTCGTAATCCACGGAGACCGGAGTGTGTCGACGACTGCGTCGATCTCCTCCTGCCCCAACGCCGGCGGCGCGAACGGGAGGAACTCCCGCCGTTCGGTCGGAGGCACCTTTACGGAAAGCGTGCCGTGGGCCGGCGAACGTCTACGTACCATCGTGAGTCCCGCTTCGAATACTTGGGGAGGCGGCGGCACCCAGGACGACGTGCACCGGCGCGCGCTTCCTCTTCGACCGCCGCGGTTGGGATTGAGTGTTCGCCTGATGCAGCGTCAGTACCGGATCCGGCTGCCGATATTCGGGCGCCAGCGCCGCCAGCGCCCGGAGGATGGCGGCGTCATGGCGTTCCTTCGTGACCCGTACCAAGGACTGCAATAGCTGTTCGAAGTCGGCGTGAATCCCGTTGCGCTCGACCGCCCGAATCTTGTCGACGGAGGTTGGCACCGCGGATTCGCTGGAGTTCACCAACTCCTCGCGCAGCTTCTCACCGGGTCGCAACCCCGTGAAGACGATCTCGATGTCCTGATGGGGGATCAACCCCGCCAACCGAATCAGCTGCTCGGCAAGGTCGATGATACGCACCTGCTCGCCCATCTCCAAAAGCGTGATGCGTCCACTTCCCTCGGGCAGGGACGCGGCGCGCAAGACGAGCTGAGCCGCCTCGGGAATCGTCATGAAGTACCGCCGGACTTCCGGATGCGTCACCGTCAGCGGGCCGCCCTCGGCAAGCTGCCGCTGAAAGAGCGGTACGACGCTCCCGTCAGACCCCAAGACGTTGCCGAACCGAACGACGCGATAATCCGTATCCGATGCGCACAGCGTGGGGAGTTCCAGCACGATGCGCTCAGCGACGAACTTTGTGACGCCCAGGACACTGGTCGGATTGACGGCCTTGTCGGTGGAGATGAGGACGAACCGTTCGGTCCCCACCCGCGCGGCGCACTCGGCCACGCGCATCGTCCCGATCACATTGTTCCACACGCCTTCGATGATGTTGGCTTCGAGCAGCGGGACATGCTTGTACGCGGCCGCATGGAATACGCAGTGGGGGGCGTGCGCCTCGAACACTTTGCGCATGCGATCCGGATTGGTGACGCTCGCCAGCGCGGGGATCACCTGCACTTCGGGGTGCTGGCGCGCGATCTGATTGTGGATGTAGTACAGCGGGCTCTCGGCGCGGTCGATGAGCACCAGGCGCAGCGGATGAAAGCGCGCGATCTGCCGGGATAACTCCGAGCCGATGGACCCGCCGGCCCCCGTGACGACAACCACGCGACCGGCCAGATCCGGCGCGACGGCCTCGAGATCGAGATCGGCCGGTTCGCGTCCCAGAAGGTCGCCGATCTGCACATCGCGCACCTGGCTCACGGTGACGTCGTCCGTCACCATGTCCTTGAACGGTGGCAAGGTCTTGACGGCAACACCCGCTTCGCTGCAGCGGTCGACCAACCGGCGAAGTTGATCGACGGTCACGGAGGGAATCGCGATCAGGGCAACGTCCACGCGGTGGATCGCCGCCAGTCGCCGCAGATCATCCGAAGGCCCGACCACGGGGACGCCGTGAAGAGAACGGCCGACCTTCATCAGATCGTCATCGATCAGCCCGACGATGTGAAACCCGTGCCGCCGGTCGTGCAGAATCTGGCGCAACAGCTGCTCGCCGGTCTCGCCAGCACCGAGGATGAACGCGTTTTGCGCGTCCGGCACAGGTGATGAGGACCTCCAGCGTTCGTGCACGTACCGGAATCCCAGACGAATGCCGGCATTCAACCCGATGGCCCACATCCCCTCGAGGATGAACACGGCCGGCGGGATGCCGTACAGCTGCCGCAGGGCCAAGAGCAGCAGCGGCAGGAGCATGGATCCCAGAACGCCCGCGAGCAGCAGGGGGCTCAGGTCGCGTATCCCGACGTGCTCCCAGAATCCCCGATCGAGCCCCAGTCGGTACGCGAGGGTCAGACGGATGAGCACGAGGACCGGAAGCGTTTGCACGAAACGAGCGGGCCATCCGCCTGAGAAATTAAAATCGAATGCCAACACGAAAGCGGCGAGATACCCTGCCGTCGTGAGCACGACGTGGGCTGTCACGGTGAGCGCTTTGCGGCGCGCGGACGAGCCTGCAATGACATCAGCGAACATGTTGATGGCGGTGTGGCACGATCCGGACCAGCAGCCCGTGCCCCGTTTGTCGACAACGAAGATTGTCGCGTGACGCGTGGCGGAAGTGTCGTTTTGCACATTCGCGG
>Ga0302046_10001055_pt1 | contig 26228 bp, 27 predicted proteins | sample RVTome_11_FD_200261 | JGI IMG/M metagenome (GOLD analysis project Ga0302046, IMG submission 200261) | Soil microbial communities from uranium-contaminated site in the Upper Colorado River Basin, Wyoming, United States - RVT147D111 (version 2) ... | reverse complement strand
GCCGGCGGCACCTACTTCGTGTTCGACACGATCCTGAGAGTGCAGCTGCCGCGCGGCCCCTTCGGCTTCTGATGCTGGAGACGCTCGGCAACCTCGGCCTGGGCTTCTCGGTGGCGCTGTCGCCCCCGATCTTGATCTACGCCTTCGCCGGCTGCGTGGTGGGCACGCTGGTGGGCGTCCTGCCGGGCGTGGGGCCGCTGGCCGGGATCAGCCTGCTGCTGCCGGCCACGTTCGGACTGGACGCCACGCGGGCGATCGTCATGCTGGCCGGTATCTACTACGGCGCCATGTACGGCGGCTCGACGACGTCGATCCTGATGCGGATCCCCGGCGAGGCGGCCTCGGTGATGACGTGCATCGACGGCTACGCGATGGCCCGCAAGGGGCGGGGCGGCGCCGCGCTGGCGATCTCGGCCGTCGGCTCCTACGTCGCCGGCACCGTGAGCGTGCTGGGGCTCATGTTCCTGGCGCCGCCGCTGGCCGAGTTCGCGCTGCGCTTCGGCCCACCGGAGTATCTCGCGCTGCTGCTGTTCGGCCTGCTCGTGCTCGCCTACATGAGCGCGGGCTCGATGGTGAAGTCGCTGGCCATGGCCGCCTTCGGCCTGCTGCTCGGCATGGTGGGCATCGACCAGATGAGCGGCTACTTCCGCTTCGCCTACGGCTTCGTCGAGCTGGGCGACGGGCTCGGCGTGGTGCCGGTGGCCGTCGGCCTCTTCGGCGTCGCCGAGATCCTGGCCACGGCCGGCCAGGCCACGCCGCCGGCCGTCATCAGGCCGCGCCTGCGCGAGCTGCTGCCCTCGCGGCAGGAGTGGCGGGAATCGGCGGCGCCCATCGGGCGCGGCACGGTGCTCGGCTTCGCCATCGGCATCCTGCCCGGCTCCGCGCACATCATCTCCAGCTTCGTCTCCTACGTGGTGGAGAAGCGGCTGTCGAGGCACCCCGAGCGCTTCGGCCAGGGCGCGGTGGCCGGCGTGGCGGGGCCGGAGTCGGCCAACAACTCGGCGACGTCGGGCGCCTTCGTGCCGATGCTCGCCCTCGGGGTGCCGTCCGGGCCGATCCCGGCCGTGATGCTGGCGGCCATGATGGTGCACGGCGTGTCGCCGGGACCGATGCTGATCCAGCAGCAGCCGGAGCTGTTCTGGGGGTTCATCGCCTCGATGTACGTCGGCAACGTCGTGCTGCTCATCCTCAACCTGCCGCTGGTGGGCGTGTTCGTGAACATCCTGAGAGTGCCGTACCCGTACCTCTACCCGGCCATCCTCGTGTTCTGCATCCTCGGCGTGTACGGGGTGAACGGCAGCGTGGTGGACGTGTGGATCATGCTGGCCATGGGGCTGCTCGGCTGGGTGCTGCGCAAGCTCGACTTCGAGACCGCGCCGATCGTGCTCGGCCTCGTGCTGGCCCCGATGATCGAGCTGAGCTTGCGCCAGTCGCTGGCGATGTCCGACGGCCGCTACGGGATCTTCGTGCAGCGGCCGATCTCGACCGTGCTGCTGGCCATGGGGCTCGGCCTCGTGCTGCTCAACCTGTACTCGTTCGTCCGGCGGGGTCTGGACTGGCGTGCCCGGCTGGCCCTGGCGGAGAAGGGGGAGGAAGCCCGATGACACTGCGGAAGATCCGTGGCGCCGTTCGTCCGGTCGTACTCGTCACCCTCCTGGCGCTGTTGCCGCCGGCCGCTCACGCGCAGGAGACGTATCCGTCGCGGCCGATCACCGTGGTGGCGCCGTTTCCGCCCGGCGGCGTGGCCGACCTCACGGCCCGGCCGGTGGCGGCGGCGATGGAGAAGGTGCTCAAGAACCCGGTCGCGGTGGTGAACAAGACCGGCGCGGCCGGCGCGGTGGGCATGCAGTTCGTCGCCACCAGCAAGCCCGACGGCTACACCCTGCTGCTGGCGCTGTCGTCGATCTCGATCATTCCCGAGGCCGACAAGATCTTCGACCGCAAGCCCGCGTTCACGGTGGACCAGTTCGCGCCGATCGCCCTGATCTCGGCGGATCCGACGATCCTGGTGGTGCCGGCCGACAAGCCGTGGAAGACGGCGAAGGATTTCATCGAGGACGCCAGGAAGCGGCCCGGCCAGATCTCGTACTCGTCGTCGGGCATCTACGGCACGCTGCACATGGCCATGGAGCTGCTGTCGCACGCGGCCGGCATCAAGCTGCGGCACATCCCCACGCCGGGGGCGGGGCCGGCGATGACCGCGCTCCTGGGGGGCCACGTCGACGCGCTGGCCTCCGGCCCGGCCGTGGTGATTCCCCACATCAAGTCGGGCAAGCTGCGGGCGCTGGCCGGGTGGGGCGACACGCGCGTGGCGGCGCTGCCCGAGGTGCCGACGTTCAAGGAGCTGGGGTACCCCGAGGCGGAGTTCTACATCTGGGCCGGGCTGTTCGCGCCCAGGGGTACGCCGGAGCCGGTGCTGGCCAAGCTGCGCGAGGCCACGCGGGCGGCGGTCGCCGAGCCGGAGTTCAAGGCGGCGATGGACAAGCTGCAGACGCCGATCGCGCTGAAACAGGGCGAGGAGTTCCAGCGGTTCTTCGACACCGACGCGAAGAGGTTGGCGGAGGGGGTGCGGAAGGTCGGCCGCGTCGAGGACAAGAAGTAACGCTCACCGAAAGCGAGACCCGGGCCCGGCCTCCACAAGCCCGTTTCGTGCGAGGGCGGGAGGGAGGGGTGTGACGCGCATGTTACAATTTTTGGCGTCATGGCGATCCTGAAGGTGGCGAGGTTGGGGCATCCGGTGTTGCGGGAGACGGCGGTGCCGGTGCCGGTGGGGGACATCAGGTCGTCGGGGGTGCAGCGGTTCATCGACGACATGATCGAGACGATGCGGGAGTACAGCGGGGCAGGGCTGGCGGCCAACCAGGTGCACACGCCGGTGCAGGTCGCGGTGATCGAGGTCGACGCCAATCCGCGGTACCCCGACGCCGCGGCCATCCCGCTGACCGTGGTGATCAACCCGGTGGTGACGCCGCTCACGGACGAGATGGAGGAGGGGTGGGAGGGCTGCCTCTCCGTCCCCGACATGCGGGGGATGGTGCCGCGCCACACGGCCGTGCGGCTGGAGTGCTACGACCGGGAGGCCAACCGCGTGAGCCTCGTCGCCAAGGACTTCTTCGCCCGCGTCATCCAGCACGAGACCGATCACCTCAACGGCATCGTCTACCTCGATCGCATGCGCGACCTGCGGACCCTCAGCCACATCGCCGAGTGGAACCGTCACTGGCTGGGTGTCCGCGAGCAAGATGACTGACGCCGGCGCGCCGGTCGTCGCGGTCGTCCGCGACCTGTTCTTCGTCGCGCGCCTCCGCGAGACCGCCCGCCTGAGCGGCGTGCCGCTCACGTTCGCGCGGACGCCCGAGGAGCTGAGCGCGGCCCTGCCGGCGCGTCCCCGCTTCGTCCTCGTCGACCTCACCGCCGGCTTCGACTACGAGCGGCTGTTCGAGGCCGTCACGGCCGGCGGCAACCCGCCGGTGCTCGGCTTCACCACCCACGCCCTGGCCCGCCAGACCCAGCCCTGGCACCCGCGCTGCCAGCGCGTGGTCACCAAGGAGACGCTGACCCAGGAGCTGCCGGCGCTCCTGCGCGACGGGGTGGCCGCGTGACCGCCGAGGAGTTCGTCGCCCGGCTCGACGCCGACAACCAGGCGCTGCTGCGCGGCCTCGAGCCCGACGCCACGCTGAAGCCGGAAGTCGACGGCCCCCTCAACGTCCCCACCCTCCTGAAGGTCGCGCTGAGGAACGAGATCGAGGCCACCGAGATCGCCGCCCGCTGGCTGGTGACGACCGGCGACGTCCAGGTGAAGCTGGCGCTGGCCCGCCAGGTGGGCGACGAGGCCAGGCACTACCGGCTGATCGAGGCGCGCCTGAAGGCGCTCGGGGTCGACGCCGCGGGGCTGGACCCGCTGGCCGGCGGCTACGGGCCGCTGTTCAAGTACCTCGACGGCCTCCCCACGACGGTCGAGCGCGTGGCGGCCGGGCAGTTCACCCGGGAAGCCATCGCGGTCGTCAAGAACCGGCAGTTCATCGAGTTCTGCGAGCGGGTGGGAGACAAGGACACGGCGGCCCTCTACCGCGACACGATCGAGCCCGACGAGCGCTACCACCACGAGCTGGGCCGGCGGCTCCTGCTGCGCCTGGCCGTCAGCGCCGAGGCGCAGGGTGCGGCCACGGCGGCGGCCCGGCGCACGCTGGAGCTGGCCGACGAACTGCAGAGGAAGGCCCTGGCCACGGCCGGCATCCACCACGCGCCGGGCTGCTGAATGAATCCCTCACTGCGCGCGTTCCGCGACCTGGTGCGAGGGCCGGACGCCTCGCTCGACCTCGCCCGCGCGGCGCTGGCCGTGGCCCGCATCGAGCACCCCGGACTGGACGAAGCGCGTGAGCTGGGCCGCCTGGACGAGCTGGCCCTGCGAGTCGGCCCGGCCCGTCGCTCGGATCCGGCCGCTGCGCTCGGGCGGCTCAAACGCCTGCTGTTCGACGAGGAAGGCTTCCGCGGCAACGCCGACGAGTACTACGATCCGCGCAACTCCTGCCTCAACGACGTCCTCGACCGCAAGCTCGGCATCCCGATCACGCTGTCGGTCCTCACGATGGAGGTCGGCCGCCGCGTCGGGCTCGAGATCGCCGGCGTGGGGCTGCCCGGCCACTTCATCGTCAGCGCGGCGGTCGGCGGCCGCGCGGTCCTGCTCGACCCCTTCCACGGCGGAGCGGAGCTGACGCCCTCGGCGGCGGCCGACGTGGCCACCCGCGCGGTCGGTCGGCCGGTCCGGATCGAGGAGTCGCACTGGGCGCCCTGCAGCCGGCGGCAGATCGTGGTGCGCATGCTGCGCAACCTCAAGACGATCTACGCGCGCCGGTCGGACTGGGACCGCGCGCTCGGCGTGATCGACCGGCTGCTGCTGATCGACGGCGACACCCCCATGCACCTGCGTGACCGCGGCACCGTTTTGGTGCGCGCCGGCCGCCTGTGGGACGGCGTGGCCGAGTGGGAGTCCTATCTCAATCGCCACCCGCACGCGTCGGACGCCGAGTCGTTCCGCCAGGAGCTCCGTCGCGTCCGCCAGGAACTCGGCTCGCGCAACTAAGCCCGTGAGGGCCACGCCCGGCTGGCTGCTGCTCCTGGTGCTCCTGACTTCTGCCTGCGCCCCACGGCTGGCACCCATCGGCGCCGGAGGGCAGCCCTTCACGCCCGCGGAGGACGAGTGGGGGCTGTGGGCCGAAGCGGACAAGGAATCGGCCGTCCTGCTCCAGCGTGTTCGAGCTCATGATGATCCGATGGTCAAGAAGTACCTGACTCTCATGCTCGAACGCCTGGTGCCCGAGGAGGCAAGTGGGCCGGGTGGACCGGTGTGGCGGGCCGAGGTGCTTCGCGATCCGACGCTCAACGTCCTCGCCCTGCCGGACGGGCAGGTGATCGTGCACACGGGGTTGCTGGCCGCACTCGAGAGCGAGGCGCAGCTCGCACTGCTCCTGGCCCGCGCGGTGGCGCAGATCACCCACCGCCATGCGCTGCGCGCGCTCCGCGCCGGGCGCATCGCGCCGGCCGTCCACGACGGCGTGGCGGCGCTCAGCCCGGCGGCCGCCGCGATGCTCGGCCAACGTCTGCCGGCCGCCGCCACTGCCTGCCTCACCGGCTACGGCGAACCCCTCGAGCGGCAGGCGGACGCGGTCGCGGTGGCCGCGCTGGTGGGGGCCGGCTGGGACCCCGAGGAGGCGACGACCGTCTGGAACCTGCTGGCCGGCGAAGCCCGGGGTCCGCTCGAGGTGTTCCTGCTCGGTCGGCCGGAGTGGCTGCGCGAGCGGAGGGATTCGACACGCCGCGCGCTGGAGCCCGTGATCTCCTCGGGCGGGGCCAGGACGAGCGAGGAGTTCGAGATCGTCCTGCGGCCCGTCGTGCGCGACAACGCGGTCGAGGACATGCGGGCGGGACGGTTCACGCTCGCCCGGCGCGCGCTCGACCGGGTGCTGGCCGCCGCGCCCACCGACCCGCTCGCGCACCTCTACGACGGCGATCTGCACAGGTTGCAGTCTCAGCGCGCGGGCGCGCCGGACGAGCGGGAGGCGTCGATGCGGGGGGCGGAGGCCCGCTACGCCCGCGCGATCGCGCTGGACCCGGCGCTGGCCGAGCCCCACCGGCAGCTGGGCCTGCTGCACTACCAGCGCGGCGACGTCGCGCGGGCGCGCGCCGAGCTCGAGCAATATCTGGCGCTGGCGCCCGGCGCCCCCGACGCCGCCCGCGTCGCGGAGTACGTGCAGGAGCTGGGGCGCTGATGGTCACGGCCAGGCGCCTGGCGCTCTCGGTGCCCCTCGATGGTTTCACGCTGCCCGAGCACGCCGACCTCGCCCGCCAGGCGGAACAGCAGGGGTACACCGACGCCTGGTCGTACGAGGCGGACGGGCTCGACTGCTTCGCCCCGCTGGCGCCGGTCGCCCTCGCCACGGGGATGCGCCTGGGCACGGCCATCGCCAACGTCTTCACGCGCGGCCCCGCCACGCTGGCGATGTCGGCGGCCGGCCTGGCCGACCTCGCTCCCGGGCGATTCTGCCTGGGGCTCGGCGCCGGATCGCAGCCGATCGTCGAGGCCTGGAACGGCGGGCGCTTCGCGCGGCCGGCCACCCGCGTGCGCGAGGTGGTCCACGTGCTGCGCGCCGCCCTGACGGGCGAGCGGGTGGTCTTCCAGGGCAAGACGCTCAAGGTGGACGGATTCCGGCTGACGCGTCCCCCGGCCCGGCCGGTGCCGATCTTCGTGGCGGCGCTGCGGCCGGGCATGCTGCGCGTGGCCGGAGAGGTGGCCGACGGCGTCATCCTCAACTGGCTCGCCGCCGGCGACGTGCCGCGCGTGGTCGCGCTCGTCCGCCAGGCGGCCGCCGCGGCCGGGCGCGATCCGGCCGCCGTCGAGATCGCCGCCCGGCTGCTGATCAACGTCGACCCGCCCGGCCCCGAATCCGACACGGGCGTCCGCCGCCACGTGACCGCCTATCTCAACGTGCCGGTGTACCGCGCCTACCAGGACTGGCTCGGCCGCGGGCCGGCCCTGGCGCCGATGTGGCAGGCGTGGGAGCGCGGCGACCGCAAGGCGGCCGTGGCCGCCGTGCCCGCGCAGGTGATGGACGAGCTGATTCTCCGGGGCTCGCTGGCCGACATTCGCGCTCACGTGCAGCGTTACCTCGACGCCGGCATCGACACGGCGTTCCTGCAGGTGTCGACGCTGGAGGCCGATGCGGCGCGCCGCCGCCGGGCCCTGCTCGACGCGCTTCGCGCGCTCGCGCCGTCCGCGCCCTGAACGTCCGAGCCGAGCCCGATCCGTCCGCGCGCCGAGCTGTCCCGTGCCCTGAAGTGTCCCGCGCCGTGAACTTGTCTCGCGCGGCCGTCGCCGCTATCCTGGCCTCCGACGGAGGGCCGCCATGAGGGTCACCCCGGTGCATCCCACTCTGGGCGCGCGCGTGGAAGGGGTCGCGCTGGGCGAGCCGATGGCCGAGGCCACGTTCAGGCGGATCTTCGACGCCTTCCAGGAGCACTCGGTGCTGGTCTTTCACGACCAGCGGCTGACGGACGAGCAGCAGATGGCGTTCAGCCGGCGGTTCGGACCGCTGGAGGCCACGATCAAGGCCACCGGGCGAGAGGACCGCCTCCATCCCAACCTGGTGGATCTCTCCAACCTCGACCCGGATCACGACGACCGGCTCATGGGCTGGGACGACCGGCGGATGATGTACCAGTCCGGCAACCAGCTCTGGCACACCGACAGCTCGTTCAAGCCCGTCCCGGCGATGGCGTCCTTGCTGTCGGGGCGTGAGGTCCCGCCCGCAGGCGGCGAGACGGAGTTCGTCAGCATGCGCCAGGCGTGGGACACGCTTCCGCCGGAGACTCGGCAGCGTCTGGAGGGCCGGGTGGCCGTCCACAGCATCCTCTACTCCCGCAGCACGATCGCCAGGGGCCTCCTCGACCCCGAGCACGAGCGCGAGCTGGCGCCGGTGCGCCAGGCCCTCGTCCGCGCCAACCCCGTCACCGGGCGCAGGGCCATCTACATCGGCTCCCACGCCTGGTACATCGAGGGGATGGAGTTCGCCGAGTCGCGCCGGCTGCTCGACGACCTGCTGGCCCACACGACGCGCCCGGAGTGCGCGTACCAGCACCGCTGGAAGCCGTGGGATCTCGTCATGTGGGACAACCGCTGCGTCCTGCACCGCGGCCGCCCGTGGGACGCCGCCCGCCACAAGCGCGTGATGCGCCGCACGACGATCGCGGGCGAGGGCCCGACCGCCGACCCGCCGCTGGCCACGCGCACGCCGGCCTGGGATGGCATCATCGCGGCCGGGGTGGGAGTGTAGGACGGCGCGCCCCCGCCGAATGCCGCCGGGGGCGCGAGATCCCCGGGACTCTCACGGGTCGGCGAGGCGTGGGGGGTCCACCGGCTCATCCGGCCGGTTCCCACGGGTGGCGCAGTTGCGCCTTGAGGACCTTGCCGGCGGCGCTCCTCGGGAGCGCCGGCACGATCGTCAACCGCCGGGGATACTTGAACGCGGCCAGCCGGTCGCGGCACCAGGCGATCAGATCGTCGGGCGCCACCGTGGCCGCCGGGCGCAGCGCGACGAACGCCGCGACCTCCTCCCCCAGCTCGGCGTGGGGGACCGGAATGACCGCCGCCTCCGCCACCGCGGAGTGCGAGAGCAGCACGCTCTCCACCTCGGCCGGGAACACCGAGTACCCGCCGCGCAGGATGCGCTCGCGCTTGCGACCCGCGATCTCCACGTACCCGTCGGCGTTCACGCGGGCGAGGTCGCCGGTGTGGAACCAGCCGTCGCGGAGGACGGCGCGCGACTCGTCGGGACGGCCGAGGTAGCCGTCCATCGCCGCGGGCGTGCGGATCAGCAGTTCGCCGACCTCGCCGGCGGGCAGCGCACGACCCTCGTCGTCGATCACGCGGACCTCGACGCCGGGGACGGGGCGACCCACGCACTCGGGATGATCGGCCGGATCGCCGCCCAGGTGAGAGAGCGGGCGGAACAGCTCCGTCATGCCGTAGCCGCGGACGATCCGCACGCCGGTCCGGGCGCGCCACGCCTGGGCCAGCTCCCACGGGCAGGGCGCAGCGCCCGACACGCCCAGACGCAGGCGCTGAGCGCCGGTGAAGCCCGGCAGGTCGAGCAGCCGATGGAACATCGTCGCCACCGCCGGCAGCACGGTGACGCCGTCACGCTCGAGAATCTCGGCCACCAGCTCCGGGACGAATCGCTCGACCAGCACCACGGTGGCGCCGGTGAGCAGCGGCGCGAGCAGGGCACCGTTGAGGCCGAAGGAGTGCGCCAGCGGCAGGACGGCGAGGACGACGTCGTCGTCGCGCAGCCCCATCACGGGCCCGGCCCACGAGCGGTTGGCGAACTCGACCGCGGCGTGCGAGAGCAGGGAGCCCTTGGGGCGGCCGGTGCTGCCGGAGGTGTAGAGCACGAGCGCCGGCGCGGGCCCGTCGGCGGCCGGGCCGGAGCCCGCACGCTCGACCTGCTCGCCGTCCGGGCCGGCCTCGATCGCCAGCGCCGGCCGCAGGTCGGCCAGGATCTCGGCGCGCTCATCGGCCTTCAGCAGGACGTCCAGGGGAGCCACGGTAGCCCCGGCGGCGAGGCCGCCCAGCAGCGTCACCACGAACCCGGGCCGGTTGGGGATCGACAGCGCCAGGCGCTGCCCGGGGCGCACGCCGCGCGCGGCAAGGTCGCGGGCCACGTCGGCCGCGGCGGCGCTCAGCTCGCGATAGGTCAGCACACCGCCGCCCCAGCGCAGGGCGGGATGGTCGGGGCGGCGGCGGGCGACGCCGGCGACGAGGGCGGCGACGTTGTCGCTGCCCACCGGCTCAGCCCAGGTAGTCCTCGAGCCGCAGGCGCTGCCAGACGTCGGGCGGCACGCGGTGGCGCGGCGTGTAGGCGGCCAGCGACGGCTTGGCGGTCGCGTCCACGCCCCACTTGGCGGTGTAGCCGTCCTCGCGCGTGGAGGGGTCGAGGTCGGACCCCCGCGCGTTGGTCACGATCGTGATGTCGCGGTCGGGCTGGCAGCGGGTGGCGAGCGCCCAGTTCACCTGGCGGTCGTCGAAGACGTCCACGTCGTGGTCGACGACCACCACGCGCTTCATGTAGAGGTCGGCGCCGAGCACCGCCATGACCGCGTTCTTGGCCTGGCCCGGCAGCCGCTGCTCGATCGACACGTAACAGGTGAAGGGCCCCGGCACCCGCACGGCCTTCACCGACGGGACCATGGCGCGCACGGCCCGGTAGAGGTTGGCCTCCATCGGGATCGTGGACAGCAGCAGGTGGTCGAGATGGGCGACCGCGATGTCCTGGAACATCGCGTCGCGCCGGTGGGTGATCGCGGTGTAGCGCACGATCTCGCGCTGGCGCTCGCCCAGGCTGTAGCCGGTGAACTCGCCGAACGGCCCCTCGGCCACGCGGGCGGCCGGCAGGATCTCGCCCTCCAGCACCAGCTCGGCGTGGGCGGGCACCAGCACGTCGGAGGTCTCGCATTTCACCAGCTCCAGCGGCTCGCCCAGCAGGGCGCCCATGATGGCGCGCTCGTCCTCGTCGATGGAGCCGATGGCGAGCGCGCCGAGCGCGATGGCCGGGTGCACGCCGATGGCGAAGGCCACCGGCAGGGGCTCTCCGCGCGCCTCGGCGATCCGGTGAAACTCCCACAGGTGCTTGCCGAGCGTGAGGTGGATCGACGTGCGGTCGCGCCCCTGGAGCATCAGGCGGTTGTAGGCGCAGTTCCACGTCTCGCTCGACGGGTCCCGGGCGAACGAGATCGCCGCGGTCACGTAGGGGCCGGCGTCGCGCTCGTGGTGGACGATCTGCGGGAGCGCGCCCAGGTCGACGTCGCCGCCGCGCCGCACGACCTCCTTCACCGGCCCGGTCGCCACCACGCGGGGCGGGATCGGCCGTTCCATCGCGCGCAGGTACGCCGGCAGCATCCGGTCGGGCGCGGCGCTGATGGCGGCGGCGAGCCGGCTGCGGCTGGCGTGCAGGTTGGTGAGGACGGGGAACGCGGTGCCGCGGACGTTCTCGAACAGGAGGACGGGCCGGCGCCGGCCCTCCTTCTCGAGCTTGGCCACCAGGGCGGTGACCTCGTAGGCCGGGTCCACCGGCCGCGAGACGATCTGGAAGTCCGCCGGGCGGGTGCGCTTGACGAGGTCGAGGAAGGACCGGAGGTCCTGCGCCATCAGGCGCCCATTGTACTGAATTCAGCGCGCCAGGCTGTCGTGCAATGCCCGGCGGAGGCCCTCCATGTCCAGCGGCTTGTAGAGCACCCGGAAATCGAGCTGGCGGCCCTCGGGATCGAGGTTCCGCATGGACCCCGTGAACACGATGACGGCCACCGAGCGGTCACGGTCACGGACTCCGGCGACGACGTCCAGTCCGGAGACCTCGGGCATCGACAGGTCGGTCAGCACCAGATCATAGGCCCCGGGGTCGAACAGCGCGAGCCCCTCGCGGCCGTTCGGTGCCGACTCGGCCGCATAGCCCCACGTCTCCAGCGCGTCGCAGAGCAGGGTCCGGACGTGGCGGTCGTCCTCGATCACGAGGATCCTGGGTTGCCGGCCGTTCGGTCGGGCGGCGGACAGCGTGGACGTGCGATCGGCGATGGTCATGGCGTCGGAGGTTACGGGTCCGCGCGTGGCGGCGCAACCACTATGACGACCGCAAGACGTCGGGCCGCGGGCGCCGTCACCCGCACCGCAGGCCGCCGTCATGCGGGTTCGCTCGGCGGAGGTCGGGCGGCGCGCTGGAAACAGGCGAGCCGTGCGCCGTCGCCCGCCGCCGTACCGCATCAGGTGGGTCGAATTTCGATTTGGGGATTCCGGTGAACAAGTGGATAAGACGCCGCGCCGAAAGCTGACGGGTCAGGCCGGGGTGCCCCGATCGCTTTCCTCGCTGGACAGCCACTCGATCTCCAGCGCGATCGCGTCGATCAGCTCGATCAGGTTGCCGACCCAGGAGCCGTAGCCCGCGGTCAGCAACTCGTGACGGGCCTGCCAGAGGTGATCCCTGGCGTCGGTGAGGCCGACCAGCCTCGGGGCGTCGCCCATGACGCGGGGTATGTGCGCCCCGCTGCGCACCCCTGTCAACGGAAATGTCATCCACATATCCCCAGCCATCCACAGGCGAAGAACGACCGTGGATCACGAGGATGCGCGGTCCTGACAGGTGTCCGACCGGCTACGCCAGGTTGTACAGTCGCCGGGCGTTGTCGGCGAGGATCTTCCGCTTCTGGGTGTCGTTGAGGTCGCCGCGCTGGCGGATCTCGTCGATCGACGCCGGCCACGAGTGATCCCAGTGCGGGAAGTCCGAGGCGTAGACGATCTGGTTCTCGCCGATCAGCTTCACCGCCTGCGGCAGCAGCCACTCGTCGGCCTCGCACGAGAAGTAGATCTTGCCCGAGCGCACGTATTCGCTCGGCTTCTTCTTGAGCACCGGCGCCTCGGCCGCCCGCTTGGCGTACTCGTCGTCCATCCGCTCCATCCAGTAGGGCGCCCAGCCGCAGCCGGCCTCCAGGAAGGCGATGCGCGCGTCCGGGAACCGCTCGGGGATGCCCTCGAGGACGATGGAAGTGATCTGGCGCATCTGGCCGAAGGCGTGCGAACAGGTGTGGGCCTGGATGAAGGCCGGGAAGAGGTCGACGCCGGCGCCGCCCAGGTGGGAGCCGGAGGCGTGGATGCCGAGCATGCAGTCCAGGCGCTGCGCCTCCTCGTAGACCCCGGCGTAGCGCGCGTCGCCCAGCAGGTGCGTGCCGTCGGCGGGCAGCATGGCGCCGGAGTGCCCCAGCTCGCGCACGGCCCGCCGCAGCTCGGGCGCGCAGGCCTCGGGATCCTGCACCGGCATGAGCGCGACGGCCTTGAGGCGGGGACTCCTCTTGATGAACTCCTCGTGCATGAGCGTGTTGTAGGCGCGGCAGAGCGCGACCGCCCACCGGCGATCCTTGATGAAGCTCACGAACAGGCCGAGCGTGGGATAGAGCACGACCGATTCCATCCCTCCCTTGTCGAGCGCCCGCAGCCACGAGTCGGCGTCGCCGGCCGCGTCGCCCAGGGTGCCGAGCAGCCGGCGGTCCCAGCCGTCCCAGGCGTAGAACGACGAGACGTTGGGCCGGCGGCGGTAGGGCTCCTCGAGGTAGCGCGATACCTGCTCCTGGCTCTCGGTCACGTGGCCGTCGGCGTCGATCACGGTCATGGCGTCATCCTCCAGCGAGGGATCGCTTCCGGGTTGATGGTGTGAGCCGGTGGCTCGCCGCGCCCGACGGCCAGGATCTGCTCGAGGGCCAGGCGAAGATTGGCCCGCCGTCCGGCCTCGCTGTGGCCGATGTTGTGGGGCGTCAGGATCAGCCGCTCGGGGTCGGCGGTGCGGTACGCGTGCTGCGCGGGAAGCGGCTCGACCGCGAAGGCGTCCGCGGCGGCCCCGGCGATCCATCGCTCGTCCACGGCGCGGGCCACCGCCGCCTCGTCCACCAGCTCGCCGCGGGCGGTGTTGATCAGCAGCGCGGTCGGCTTCATCTGTCGCAGCGCCTTCTCGCCGATGAGCCCGCGGGTCTCGTCGGTGAGCACGGCGTGGATCGTCACGATGTCGGCCTCGGCCAGCAGCGTGGGAAGGTCCACCAGCGCCACGTTCAGCGCGGCGGCCTTGTCCGGCGCGACGTACGGGTCGGCGGCGATGAGACGCACGTCCCAGGGGGCCAGCCGTCGGGCCACGTGGGTGCCGATGCGGCCGAGGCCGACGATGCCGACCGTCTTGCCGAGCAGGAAATCGCCGCGGTCCTCGCGCCGCGCCCACTCGCCCCGGCGCAGCCGGCTTTCCGCGCGCTTCACGCGCTTGAGCAGCATCAGCAGGAGCCCGATCGTCGCCTCGGCGACGGCGATGAAGTTCTCCGGCGTCGGGCTGTTGGCCACCAGCACGCCCAGGCGGGTGGCGGCCGGCACGTCGATCTTGTCCACGCCGATGAACGGCACGATGACCAGCCCCAGGTGCTCGGCGTGCTCCATGACCGCCGCGGTGATGCGCTCCAGGTGGGAGGCGAGCACGACGTCGGCGGCACGGATCTCCTCGATCAGCTCGGCCTCGGAGTACGCGGTGCGGCCGGACATGTCGAGCGGCCGGCCGATCAGCACCTCGTGGCCGGCCGCGCGCAGCGGGTCCAGCTCCTCCGGCCCGCCGCTGGGGCCGGTCGCGATGACGGTCAGTTGCCGGGCCGTCACGGCTTCTTGCAGATCACGTTGAGCAGCGCCGGCCGCCGGTCCTCGCGCACGACGCGCAGGGCCTGCCGCACCATCTCGGGCAGCACCGCGGGATCGTCCACGCGCTCGGCCCAGTGGCCGGAGGCGCGGGCGATCAGCTCGTAGTCGGGCGCGGGATCCAGCTCGCTCATCGCCATCGTGCCGGTGCGCACGGCCCAGCCCTGCGGCGCATGCGAGGTGACCGCCCGCTTGACCGCGTTCCACGCGCGGTTGTTGAAGATCACGGTGAGCACGGGCAGGTGGTGGGCGCTGGCGGTCCAGTGGGCGGCCGTGGGGGTGCCGAAGATGTAGGCGCCGTCGCCGACGCAGCACACGACGGTCCTGGCGGGCGCCGCGAGCTTGGCGCCCAGCGCGGCGCCCAGTCCCCAGCCCAGTCCGGAGGCGGGCGACTGGCTGAAATAGCAGCCGGGCACGCGCAGCCTGGTCTGCGTCGTGTCGAGGTCGTACTCGTTGACCACGATCGTGTCGTCATCGATCGCCTCGCCGATGCAGCGCGACACCCACGCCATGTCGATGGGCGCGTCCGTCTTCACGGCCGCGCTCTTCGACGCCCACGTGTCGGCGAGCCGCCGGTGCTCGGCCTCCCAGCGCCGGCGCCGCGAGTCGAGGGTGGCGGGGTCGACGCCGCGCCGCCGCACGGCCGCCGCCAGCGCGGCCAGCGTCAGGCGGGGAGCGCCGGCCAGCCCGAGATCGACCGCGAACCCGCGGATCGGGTAGCGCGAGAACAGCGGGTCGTGGCCGATCTGGATCACCGTGGTCTCCGGCCCCGGCGCCCGCAGCGCGGGGAACCACGGCGCGTCGGCCTCGACGACCACGATGGGGTCCGCCTCGGCCAGCTGCGGGGTCGGATCGCCGCCGCAGTAGAGCGGATGGTCCTGGGGGAAGTTCAGGTGCGTGGCCGCCTGCTCGAACACCGGCATGCCGAGCGACTCGGCCAGCGCGACGAGCGGGGCGACCGCGGCGGGGTCGCGGCCCGAGGACTTGACGATCGCGATGGGGTTGCGGGCGGCGGCCAGGATCTCGGCGGCGCGCTCGACGGCGACCGGATCGGCCACGCTGGCGGCCGGCGGTCCGACCCGGGGCGGGTCGAAGTACTCGAGGCTGTCCAGCCGCTCGGAGAGCGTCTCACGGGGCAGCGTGAGGTACACCGGCCCCTGCGGCTCGGCCCGGGCGATGGCCAGCGCCCGGTCGACCACCGTCTCCAGCTGAGCGCCCAGGCGCAGCTCGTAGTCCCACTTGACGAACTCGCGGACCATCGCGCCCTGGTCGAACGACTCCTGGGCCCAGTGGATGTGGCGGTTGCGGGCGCCCGGCAGCCTGTCTTCGGTCAACGGCGTGCGGCCGGCGGTGACCAGGATCGGCGCGAAGGCCCGCGCGGCGTTGATGATGCCGCCGAGCGCGTTGGCCGTGCCCACGATCACGTGGACCATCACGACCTGGGGCCGGCCGGTGACCATGGCGTAGCCGTGGGCCATGCCGACGGCGGTGATCTCGTGCGGCACCGTGAGCGGGCGCGGCAGCACCTGGCCCTGGGCCGACCGCCGGGCGTAGGCCTCGATGATCGGCGCGAAGTCGGTGCCGGCGTTCCCGAAGAAGTACTCGACGCCCCGCGAGGCGAGCAGCTCCAGGTAGGCCTCGGCCGCGCTCTCGACGCTGACTTTCTTGAGCATGACGGTGCGCTCTCCTATGGGAGGTGAAGCTTGAGCATTCGCCGCGCGTTGCCCTCGTAGATCCTGGCCTTGTCGGCCTCGCTGGCGCGCATGCGCTCCATGGCGCCGATCGTGTCCCGGATGAATCCCGGGCCCTTCTCGGGATCGAAGGGCATGTCGGTGCCGAACAGGACGTGGTCGGCGCCGAAGAACTCGAGGCCGCTCTCCATGGCGTGCCAGGCGCCGAACAGGGCGGTGTCGCCGTAGAACATCCGGAAGTAGTCGATCGGCCGGCGCTTCAATCGCCCGAGCGCGGCGCCGTCGTCGGAGTCGTCGGTGCGACTGCCCAGCTGGTCCAGGCCGCCGCCGACCCGCCCCGCACAGAAGGGGATCATCGCGCCCATGTGGTGGGTGATGATCTTCAGCTCGGGATGGCGATCGAACAGCCCCGAGAACACCAGGCGCGCCATCGCGGCGCTCGTCTCGTAGGGCCAGCCGAACGCCCACCAGATGTCGAACCTCGAGCGCGGCTCGCCCGCGTAGTCGGCGAACGAGGCCGGCCGGGCCGGGTGCAGCCAGATCGGCAGCTCGCGCTCGGCCATCCGGGCGAACACCGGCCGGAACTCGGGCCCGTCGAGCGGGCGGCCGGCGACGTTGCTGTAGATCTGAACGCCGGTGGCATCGAGCTCGTCGATCGCCCGGTCGATCTCGGCCACGGCGGCGTCGGGATTGTTCATGGGCAACGAGGCGACGAAGCCGGGGAAGCGGTCGGGGTGCCGAGCCAGGATCTCGGCCATCCCGTCGTTGGCCATCCGTGCCAGCTCGGGCGCGGCCTCCGGGCCCGCCACCGTCTCGATCGGAGGGTTGGCCAGCGTCAGCACCTGCACGTAGCCTTCGTAGCGGTCCATGATCCTCAGGCGCAGCTCCACGTCGATCAACGCCGGAATGCCGGTCATGCGCTTGTGCAGGGCCATCCCCCGCGGCTGGACCTGGACCGCGCGCTCGAAGTAGCGCCGCGGCAGGCAGTGGGGGAAGACGTCGATCTTCACGGCGGGGTTAGCCTAGGCCGCCTGTCGCCGGAAGTAAAGATGGCGGGGGCGGCGGGGGCATACGACCGGCGGCTGGAGTAGAGTAGGGCCCATGAGGGCCGGGCGTGTCCGCGGCGGCTTCAACCAGTACGGCTTCACGGTCGGCATCCTCATGCTCGACACGCGCTTCCCGCGGATTCCGGGCGACATGGGCAACGCGGCGACCTTCCCGTTCCCGGTGCGCTATCACCGCGTGGGAGGCGCCGATCCCGACCTGGTCGTGCGGCGCGGCGCCGAGGGGCTGCTGCCGGACTTCGTGGAGGGTGCCCGGGCGCTGGAACGCGAGGGTGTCGGCGCGATCACCACGAACTGCGGGTTCCTGGTGAAGTACCAGCGTGACCTGGCGGCGGCGGTGGCCGTGCCGGTGTTCACCTCCAGCCTGCTGCTGGTGCCGCTGGTGCACCGCATGCTGCCGGCCGGGCGGCGCGTGGGGCTCATGACCGTGAACGCCGCCTCGCTCGGCCCCGAGCACCTGGCCGGTGCCGGCATCGGCCCCGATCTGCCCCTGGCGGTGGCAGGGATGGAGGGCGAGAAGGAGTTCACCCGCGTGCTCCTCGACGACGAGCTGGAGCTGGACGTCGACCTCGCCCGCGAGGAGCACGTCCGCGTGGCCCGCCGGCTGGTGGCCGAGCACCCGGACATCGGCGCCATCGTGCTGGAGTGCACCAACATGCCGCCCTACACCGCGGACATCCAGCGCGAGACGGGCCGGCCCGTCTTCGACATCACCTCGCTCGTCCGCATGGCCCACGACGCCCTGGCCGCCGGCCGCGCTCCGCGCCCCGCCTGAGATGCGCGTCCGGGCGGTCGCCACCCGCGTCGGCCTCCTCGGCCTCCTCCTGGTCCTCAGCCTGGCCCAGGCGACCGACGCCGCGCTCAGCATCTACCTGCGCGCGTCGGTGGTGTCCTGGGACAACCCGATCAGCCAGCACAACGACGAGCTGGCCTCGCAGTCGGTCCCGTGGGCCGACGCGGCCGGCGAGAGCCTGGCTCACGCGCGAGCCGGCGCGACGACCACCGGCGGCCTCGTCACCCTGCCGGCCGACCCCGAGCTGCTCGGTCCCGCGCTCTGCTCCGGCATCACCCGCTCGCCCCCCGCCGCCTGACTCCGGTCCCCCCGTTCGACTGAACGACCACCGGCAGGGCGGCGTGCGCCGACCTGCCGGGTGGCCACCACCGCGAGGGAGGCGTGTGATGCCCGAGATGGACTGGATCGTCAAACTTGCGCTCGTGGCGCTGATCGGCCTGCTCGTCGGCGTCATCGTCCTGTACCACATCTGGCTCGACCACCGGATCGCCCGCGAGCGGGCGCAGACGCACGCGATCGCGCCGGCGCCGGCGCGGCCGCCCGACCGGGCCGACGCGCCGGCGCCGGAGCCGGGCCGGGCACCCCGGTCAGCGTAGGACCGGCGTCATCGCCGGCGGCGCAGGCGGTCGATCAGCTCGCGGTCGGCGGGCGGGAAATCGTAGTCGGCGAGGCGCCCGGGTTCGACCCACTCCATCGCCTGCTCCTCCCGGGGCGCGATCTCGCCGGACTCCGGCCGGCAGTCGAAGAAGTGCAGGACCACCGTGCGGTCGGGATATTCCCAGCGCACCGTCTCGACCAGCTCGCCGACCGTGAACGTGGCCGACAGCTCCTCGGTCAGCTCGCGCCGGAGGCAGGCGGCGGGCGTCTCGCCGACTTCCAGCTTGCCGCCCGGGAATTCCCACAGCCCGGCCAGATGCGAGCCGCGCCGGCGCTGCGTGATCAGGTAGCGGCCGGCCCCATCCCGGATGAGAGCCGCGGCGACCTCGATGACGAGCGGCACCGGCGGGTCCCTTCAGCGGCGGGCGCCGGTGGCGGGTGCCGGGCAGGTAGCGCAGAACGCGCCCATCGGACAGCCGCCGCAGCTCGGCCGGCGCGGTGTGCACCGGGTCGCGCCGAAGTCCATCAGAGCCTGGTTGAAGTCGTAGCCACGGCCCTCCGGCACCAGCGCCTCGGCCAGGTCCCACAGCGCCTTGTCGCCGCGCAGGCGGGTGCTGCGGCGAGGGCCCAGGAACACGCGGGTGAGCACGCGCCGGACGTTGGTGTCGAGGATGGCGGTGTCCCGGCCGTACGCAAAGGACAGCACCGCCCCCGCCGTGTAGCGGCCGATGCCGGGCAGCGCGCGCAGCGCCTCGGCGCTGTCGGGCAGCCGGCCTCGATAGCGGGCGACGCTCTCGCAGGCGATCGCGTGCAGGCGCAGCGGGCGGATGTTGTAGCCGAGGGGGTACCAGAGCCGTCGCACCTGCTCGACCGGGGCCGCGGCGAGCGCCCTCAGCGTCGGGTACGTGCGGAGGAACTCGCGGTACTTGGGGATGACGCGGTCGACCTGCGTCTGCTGCAGCATGATCTCGGAGACGAGCACCCGATACGGCACCCGCGTGCGGCGCCAGGGCAGGTCGCGCCCGTGACGCCTGTACCAGGCGAGGAGGCGCCGCTGGAAGCGACGCACGACGGCTCGCGGCGGCGGTCGCACGGCACGGCAGTCTAGCACGTGTACAATCACGCCATGCCCATCGCGGACCTCGACCTCGCCGCCGCCGAGTACCGCGCCGTGCGGGAGGGCTGCGGTCTCCTCGACCGCGGCGACCACGGGCTGCTCGAGGTCACCGGGCGCGACCGCGCCAGCTTCCTGCACGCGCTGCTGAGCAACGAGGTCAAGGCGCTGGCGCCGGGCCAGGGCTGCGCCGCCACCCTGCTCGACATCCACGGCAAGGTGCAGGTCGTGCTGCTGGTGTGGGCGCTCGACGACCGGATCCTGATCGTCACGCCGCCCGGGCGGGCGCCCGCCACGCTGGAGGCGCTCGACCACTATCTCTTCTCCGAGAAGGCCGTGCTCGAGGACGCCACCGGCTCGCTCGCGCTGCTGATGCTGGCCGGCCCCCGGGCGCCCGCGCTCGCCGAGCGGCTCACCGGCGCCCGCGCGCCCGGGACGGCGTGGTCGCACGCGGCCGGCGCCAGCGGCCCCACGCCGGTGCGGGTGGTCTGCGGTGGTGGGGAGACGGGCGAGGCCGAGGTCTGGCTGGTCGCGCCGGCCGCGGCGGGCGCCGGGCTGGCGAGCGCGGCCCGTGAGGCAGGCGCCCGGCCGGTCGGCCCGGCGGCCCTCGACTCGCTGCGCATGGAGGCCGGGACGGCGCGGTTCCCGGACGACATCGGGCCCCACGTGCTGCTCCCCGAGGTGCCGTTCCAGCACCTGCTGTCCTCCACGAAGGGCTGCTATCCGGGGCAGGAGGTCGTCGTCCGCATCCGGGACCGCGGCCACGTCAACCGTCACCTCCGCGGCCTCGTCCTCGACGGCGAGGTCGTGCCGGCGGCCGGCAGCGAGGTGGTGGCCGGCGACGCCGTCGTCGGCGCGGTCACGAGCGCCAGCCACTCGTTCGGCCTCGACCGCCCGATCGCGCTCGCGCTGATCCGGCGGACGCACGCCGAGCCGGGCACCGCGGTCGGCGTGCGCGCGGGCGAGCGCGTGGTGCCCGCCACCGTCAGCGCGTTGCCCTTCCGCTGAGGGGGCCCGACATGGCTCCCACGCACAACCGCCTGGCCCGCGAGACGAGCCCCTATCTGCTCCAGCATGCTCACAACCCGGTGGACTGGTACCCGTGGGGCGAGGAGGCGTTCGCCCGCGCGCGCGCCGACGACAAGCCCTTGCTGCTGTCGGTGGGCTACTCGGCCTGCCACTGGTGCCACGTCATGGAGCGCGAGTCGTTCGAGAACCCCGACATCGCCGCCGTGATGAACGCCGGCTTCGTCAACGTGAAAGTCGACCGCGAGGAGCGGCCCGACGTCGACCACGTCTACATGCAGGCCGTCCAGTCGATGACCGGACGCGGCGGCTGGCCGATGACCGTGTTCCTCACCCCCGACGGGACGCCCTTCTACGGTGGCACCTACTTCCCGCCCGAGGACCGCCACGGCCTGCCCGGCTTCCCCAAGTTGCTGGCCGCCATCGCCGACGCCTGGCGCTCGCGCCGGGGCGAGGTGCTGCGCTCCGGGCGCGAGTTGACGCAGTCGATCGGCCAGACCGAGCGGCTGCGGCGCGCGACCACGCTGCTCACCGAGGAAACCCTCTTCGCCGCCTTCCAGGGGATCTCCTCGCAGTTCGACGAGGAGTGGGGCGGGCTGGGGGGCGCGCCGAAGTTCCCCCAGCCGATGATCTGGGAGTTCGTGCTTCGCTTCTTCAGGCGGACGCGCAACCCCTACGCGCAGCGGATGGTGCACACGACGCTGGTGCGGATGGCCCGCGGCGGCATGTACGACCAGATCGGCGGCGGCTTCGCCCGCTACTCGGTCGACGCGCACTGGTTGGTGCCGCACTTCGAGAAGATGCTCTACGACAACGCCCAGCTCGCCTCGCTCTACCTGCACGCCTGGCTGGCCTTCGGCGACCCCGAGTGCCGGCGCGTGTGCGAGGAGACGCTCGACTACCTGTTGCGGGACATGGCCGATCCCGCCGGCGGCTTTCACTCGGCGGAGGACGCCGACTCCGAGGGACACGAGGGCCGGTTCTACGTGTGGACGGCCGACGAGGTCCGCGGCGTGCTCGGTCCCGGCGCCGACCGCGCGCTCGCGTACTGGGGGGTGGACCGCGGCCCGAACTTCGAGGGCACGAACATCCTCTACGTCGCCGGCGAGCCGGATCCCGAGGCCACCGCGCCGCTCCGCCGGCGACTGTACGAGGCGCGTGAGCGCCGGGTGCGCCCCGGCCGCGACGACAAGGTGCTGGCCGCCTGGAACGGGCTGGGGTGCCGGGCCCTGGCCGAGGCGGGCCGCGCCCTGGAGCGTCCGGACTTCGTGAGGGCGGCGGTCCGGACGGCCGAGTTCCTGCTCGGCACGATGCGCGTGGACGGCCGGCTGCTGCGCACCGCCAAGGGCGGGCAGGCGAAGATCCTCGGCTACCTCGAGGACTACGCGATGGTGGCGGCGGCGCTGGTGGAGCTGTACGAGACGACGTTCGAGCGTCGCTGGCTCGACGAGGCGCGCCGGCTGGCCGACGACATGCTGCGCCTGTTCTGGGACGACACGATCGAGGGCTTCTTCGACACCGGCCACGACGCCGAGCAGCTGATCGTCCGCCCGCGCAACCTCTTCGACAACGCGGTGCCCTCCGGCTCCTCGGTGGCGATCGAGACGCTGCTGCGCCTGGCCGTGCTCACCGGCGAGACCGCCTACGAGACGCGCGCGCTGGCCGCCCTGCGGCCGCTCGGAGACCTCATGGCGCGGCACCCGAGCGGTTTCGGCCGCTTCCTCTGCGCCCTCGATTTCCATTTGGGCCCGCGGGTCGAGGTGGCGCTGGTGGCGCCGGCCCGCGACGGAGGGCTGGAAGCGCTGGCCGCCGAGGTGTTCGGCCGCTTCATGCCGAATCGCGTGGTGGCCGGCATGGTCGCCGGCGACGTCCCCGCCGCCGCCGGTTTGCCGCTGCTCGAGTCGCGCGAGGCCGTCGGCGGCCGGGTGACCGCCTACGTCTGCCGCAACTACGCCTGCGACCTGCCGGCGACCGACCGCGCCACCCTCGCCCGGCAGCTCGACGCCCTGTGACGCGGCTCCGGGCGGCGGCGCTCGCGCTGCTGCTGGCGCTGGCCGTCGGCATCACGCCGGCCGGGGCCCAGCTCGAAGACCTGCTGAGGCGATTCCCCGGGGTTCCCCCGGCTCCCGGCACCCCGGGCGCCGGGTCGCTCGGCGAGGTCCGGATCGGCCAGGCGCTCCGGGAAGCGCTCCAGGTCGGCACCGCCAACGCCGTGCAGCTCGTCGGCCGTCCCGACGGATACCTCCGGAACGAGGTCATCAAGATCCTGCTGCCCGAGCGGCTCCAGCCGCTGGAGCGCGGCCTGCGGCTGATCGGGTTCGGACCCCAGCTCGACGAGCTGGTGGTCGGCATGAACCGGGCGGCCGAGCAGGCGGCGCCCGCCGCCAGGGAGATCTTCTGGGACGCCATCGGCGCGATGACCATCGACGACGCCCGGCGCATCCTGGACGGCGCCGAGACCGCCGCCACCGACTACTTCAGGAGCCAGACGACGTCGCGGCTGACCGCGGCGTTCCGGCCGGTGGTGGAGAAGTCGATGAGCCAGGTGGGCGTCACCCACCAGTACGGCGAGCTGCTGGCCCGCGCGCGGACGATCCCGTTCCTGAACGTCGAGCCATACGACCTCGACGGCTACGTCGTCGGCAAGGGGCTCGACGGCCTCTTCCACGTGGTCGGCGAGGAAGAGCGCAAGATCCGCACGAATCCCACCGCGCGGGTCACCGAGCTGCTCCGCGAGGTATTCGGGCGGCGGTGACCGTCCCGGTGGTCGGCGCCGGCCGCCAGATCCCCGCCAGGGTGTAGAGGTAGGCCGCCAGCACCCAGTGAAAGGCGATGGGGATCGGGTGTGTGGCCGTCACCCCGTATCGGTGCCGGCCTCGTCTTGCACCCGGACGACCACGGAGTCGGACCAGCGCCGCTCGCTGGCGGTTGCGCGAAGCGCCCGGCGAGCGGGCCGCGCTCGTGCGGTTCATCGCCGGGCGGGTGGCCGGCGACGACGAGGCGGAGAGCCTGGCCGCCGAAACCGAGCGGTGGATCGAATCCCACTTCGGCGCCGGTTACTCGTGGCCCGGCAACGTCCGCGAGCTGGAGCTGAGTGCGCAACGTGATGGTCCGAGGGGAACAGCCGCTCGGCACGCTGGCCATCGGGCTGCTGGCGGCGAGCGTCGGTGCGCCGGCGGCGTTCGCGGTGAACGCCGTCGCCGCGCTCCTGGTGATCGTGCCCCTGGCCTGGCCGCTGGTGCGCGGCCGTCCCGACTGAGCCCGTTCATCTCCCGCCGCATCCACGCCAAGATCCAGGCCGCCCGCGGCCCCAGCACCCTTCAGGTCTTCGACGACCTCTTCCATGTCTGGCACATGCTCGCCGGCCTCGTCCCCGAAGCCCGCCAGGCCCTCCAGCAAGCCGCCGAGTTCCTCGACGCTCCACCCGCTCCGGCAACATCGAGAGCCTGACAGATCTCCGCGGCCGAAACGCCACCACTCCGCTGACGACATGCCGCGTTCATGAGACGGCGGGCGTAGGCGCGTGGCGGACGGCCCCGGGAGGGGAACCGAGACGCTGCGGCGGAGTCCGGCCTCGTGGTCGAGCGCCCCGAGCGTGACCGATGCCCCATCGGCCCAGCGCCATCCCTTCGCGGACGGTCTTGAGGCGTTCGCGCGACCTCGCGGATAGGCCCGTGGCGGGCGGCCCCTGGGTGGGGGCGGCGAGACCCGTTTCCCGCAACGCAAGCAGGCCCCGGGGGTCGATGGGAAATTGCAGCGCGTGTCGGAGTCCGGCCTCGTGGTCGAGCGCCCCCACCCAGGGGCCGCCCGCCACGGGCCGGTTCAGCTAGTTCTCGATGAACGCGCGGAGATTGCGCCCGCGCAGCGGATGGCGCAGCTTACGGAGCGCCTTGGCCTCGATCTGCCGGATGCGCTCCCGCGTGACCGCGAAGCGCTTGCCCACCTCTTCCAGCGTGTGCTCGCCCTCTTCGCCGATGCCGAACCGCAGGCGCAGGATTTCCTTCTCCTTGGGCGATAGCGTGGCCAGGGCCCGCTCGACCTGGCTGGTCAGGTCCTGGCTCAGCAGCGAGTCGTTGGGCGAGCCCGCGCTCTTGTCCTCGAGGAAATCGCCCAGCTCCGAGTCCTCGCCGATCGGCGTTTCCAGCGACAGCGGCTTTCGCGACGACTCCAAGATCAGCCGCACCTTCTTGGCGGGCACGCCCGTGCGCTGAGCCAGCTCCTCGGGCGTGGGCTCGCGTCCCATCTCGTTGATCATGTTCCGGTTCACGCGGGAGATGCGGTTGAGCGTCTCCACCATGTGCACCGGAATGCGGATCGTCCGCGAGTGGTCGGCAATGGCCCGGGTGATGGCCTGGCGGATCCACCAGGTGGCGTAGGTCGAGAACTTGAACCCACGCCGGTACTGGAACCGGTCCACGGCCTTCATCAGACCGATGTTGCCCTCCTGCACGAGATCGAGCAGCGACAGGTCGCTGCCCAGGTAGCGCTTGGCCACGGAGACCACCAACCGAAGGTTGGCCTCCATCAACTCACGCTTGGCCTGGCGCACCGTGCGGTCGCTCTCGTCGATCTGCTGGATGAGCAGGATCAGCTGCCGCCGCGGCAGCCCGGCCTCCGCCTCCAGCCGCTTCACCTCGCGGGTGCCGGCGGCGGTGCGGTTGCGGCGGACCTCCTCGGCCATCTCGTGCAGCCGCTTGCAGTGACGGCGCACCCTACCGACCAGGTCGTCGATCAGCGCCGGCTTGAGCGGCATCTCGGCGACGGTCTTCTGGATCGCCTCGCGCTGGCCCGCAATCGACCGGAGCACAGTCGCCCGCGAGGCCGCCGAACGTCGGCGGTCGTCGAGCGACGCCTCCAGCCGCCGGATCTTGTGCTCCAGGCGTCGGATGCGGCTGAAGGCGAGCAGGACGGGCCGGATCTCCTTGGCCTCGAGCTCTCCGCCTTCGGGCAGGACGATCACGTCGTCGGCGGCCGTGTCGCCCCGGCGTAGCCGGTCACCCACCTCGAGCAGGACGCGGACGGCCATCGGGATCCCCGCCAGCCCCCGGCGCAACGCGATCTGGCCCACCTCGATCCGGCGCCCGATCTGTACTTCCTGCTGGGCGGTTAGTAAGGGTACCTTGCCAATCTCCTTCAGGTACAGCCGGACTGGATCCTCGCCCTTGGCCGGCAGCGGGGTGAGGACCTCTTCCGAGACCGGCGGCAGTTCCTCCGCGTCGTCGGCGAGGACGGGCGCCACCGGCTCCTCGTCGGTCGCCATCACCGCAGTCGGGACCACCTCGGTCGTGTCGATTGCCGTATCGCGTGCGGTCTCTCGAAATGTCATCGTGTCACCGGGTCGTTCTTTTGCCCTTTTGGATGTCGTGAAACTCGCGATCGTTTCTCGCAATCGGCTTCAAAAACCAAGCCAACGCTTCCAGGATTTTCCTAAGCGGTTGTAAGGTCTACGGGGGCTCGCGACGTACCGCCCCCCGGGCCTTGATGAGATGGGTATTCCCGTTCACCTATTCACCCCTGGGTTCTCCTGTTATGATGACCGCGCCCAAGGGGTCAGTTTGGAGGCCGAGGCTCGAACAGCCGGGATCGCCGTGTGCAGATCAGGTTCGGTCCCTTGTAACAACCGTCATCCCGCCGACGTTCCCCGAACGATGAAGCCCGGAGGCCCCCGCTAGGTGTCGGC
>Ga0302046_10001054_pt1 | contig 26238 bp, 18 predicted proteins | sample RVTome_11_FD_200261 | JGI IMG/M metagenome (GOLD analysis project Ga0302046, IMG submission 200261) | Soil microbial communities from uranium-contaminated site in the Upper Colorado River Basin, Wyoming, United States - RVT147D111 (version 2) ... | reverse complement strand
CGATCGGAATATGCTCTAGAGCATTTTCCGATCGTTTGGCATCACCGGCCCTCAGGCACCAATGCCGGCCGGTAACTGACGGCCCCAAATACGGACCGCCGACCGCCGCCGCATCCTACTCCGCGGGCGCCGGGGCCGCCGCGCCCTTGTCCTTGGCAGGCGCCTTGCCGCGCGCGGGACGCGCGACGACGCCGGCGATGATCGAGAGCAGCGGCGGGATGATCAGCAGCGTCAGCATCGCCGAGAGCAGGAGCCCGCCCAGCACCACCGAGCCGAGGCCGCGGTAGAGCTCCGAGCCCGCGCCGGGGAAGACCACCAGCGGGGTCATGCCGCAGACGCTGGTCAGCGTCGACATGAAGATCGGCCGGATGCGGTTCCGCGTCGCCTCCAGGATCGCGTCGCCCACCTCCATCGCCTCCTCGCGCACCTGCAGCAATGTCTGGTGGACCAGCAGGATGGCGTTGTTCACCACCGTGCCGATCAGGATGACGAAGCCGAGCAAGGTCAGCATGTCGAGCGACTGCGGCGTGAAGATGTTGAGCACGGCGAGGCCGAGCACGCCGCCCGCGGTCGCCAACGGCACCGAGAAGATGATGATGAAGGGAAAGACGAAGCTCTCGAACAGCACCGCCATCACCAGGTAGACGATGACCACGGCGAGGATGAGCTGCCAGACCATGGCGTTCCAGGTCTTGGTGAGCTGGTCGGCCTCGCCCGACAGCCCTAACGTCACGCCGCGCGGCAGGCCCTGCGTCTTCAGGGTGGCCATCACCTTGTCGCGCAGGATCTCCATCGCGGTCTCGAGCGGGATATTGGGCGACGGGCTGATCTCCAGCGTCACCGTGCGCGTGCGCTCCAGGTGGCGGATCTCCACCGCCCCCGCCGTCAGCTTGACCTCGGCCAGCGAGCGCACCGGCACGATGGTGCCCGAGCTGGTGACCACCGGAATGTCGCCGATGCCCTGGATGCGCTTGATGGTGCGCTCCGGGCCCATCAGCGTCAGGTCCATGCGCCGTCCGCCGACCGTGACCTCGACCACGCGCAGGCCCTGATTGAAGACATCGACCGTGTCGGTGAGCTCGCGGGCGCTGACCCCGGCGTCGGCCAGCCGCACCCGGTCGGGCAGCACGCGCAGCTCCGGCGAGCCGAGCTCGAGGCCCGGCCGCGGGCGGAACTGGTTGCCCTGGCTGCGCGGCAGGTGCTGGCTGGTGAGGAGGAAGGCGCGCAGCGCCACCTGCAGGTTGCGCTCCAGGTTCGGGCCCGCGATGTCGAGGTTGATGACCCGCCCGCCGCCGATCGAGCGGCCGAACAACGAGGGCTGGAAGACGCGCGCGAAGGTCCCCGGGTCGCGCCGCATCTCGTTGCGGATGATCGGGATCAGCTCGCGCGCCCGGCTTTCGTCGACCGAGGAGGCGCCGACGAAGGTCAGCGCGTCGCGCGCCACGAAGAAGAAGCGCGCCATCTTCGGCGGCTCGCCCGGCTTCGATTTCGGCCCCGTCACCTGCGCCCAGTGCTTGCGCATCGAGCCCTCGACGCGCCGCGCCGTCTCGGTCGTGGTGTGCAGGTTGTAGCCCGGCGGCGGCAGGGCGATGGCGATCACCAGGTTGCGGTTGCCGGTGGGCAGGTATTCGAGCTTGGGCAGCAAGAGCCAGGTGGCGACGCCGGCGCTGCCGCAGACCACCGCCACCACCAGGAAGGCGATCGCCCGGTTGCCGATCACCAGCCGGGTGAAGCCGAGCACGGTCCTGACGAAGAGGCTGGCGAGGTCGTCGACGACCGGCAGGCGCAGGCGCGTGATGCCGCCCTTGACCGCCGCCCCGGCCTTGCGCGCGCCGGCGTCGATGGCGGCCTTGGGATCGATCGTGCCGTCGCCCATGGTCCGGCCGAGCAGGCGGTTGGCGAGCGCCGGGATCAGCGTCACCGCGACGACCAGCGAGAGCAGCACCGCGACCGAGATCGCCACCGCGATGTCGCGGAAGAGCTGGCCGACCTCGAGGTCGAGGATGAGGATCGGGATGAACACCATCACCGTGGTGAGCGCCGAGACCAGCACCGCGCCCCAGACCTGGCGCGCGCCCTCGTAGGCCGCATCGAAGCTGCTCAAGCCCCGCTCGCGCAGGCGGAAGATGTTCTCCAGCACCACGATTGCGGCGTCGACCACCATGCCGACGGCGAAGGCGATGCCGGCCAGCGAGATCACGTTGACCGAGCGCCCGAGCGCCGCCATGGCGACGAAGGAGCCGATCACCGAGACCGGGATCGCCAAGGTCACCACCAGCGTGGCGCGGCCCGAGCGCAAGAAGAGCAGCAGCACCAGCGCCGCCAGCGTGCCGCCGACGAAAATGTTCTGCTGCACCAGCGAGATCGCGGAGTTGATGTAGTTGGTCTCGTCGAACACCTGGACCGCCACCAGCCCCTGCGGCTTGAGCACGTCTTCGTTGATCGTCTTCAGCGTCGCCTTGACCCCGCGCATCACCTCGATGACGTTGGCGCCGGTGGTGCGCAGCACGTTGAACACCACCGCCGGCTGGCCGTTGGCGCGGATCGTCGCGGTCGGCAGCTTGTAGCCGAAGGCGACCTCGGCGATGTCGCCCACGGTGACGCGCGCGACGCGGCCGGTCGCCTTGTCCTCGATGCTGCGCAGCAGCACCGCGCGCACGGCGCCGGTGGTCCGGAGCTCGCCCTCGACGCGGGTCACGTAGCGGCGCTTGCCCTCCTCGACGTCGCCGGCCGAGCCGAAGGCGTTGGCGCGCCGCAGCGCATCGAGCACGGCGGAGACGGTGAGCCCGTAGCGCGCCATCTTCTGCGACTCGACGAGTACCCGCAGCTCGCGCTCGCTGCCGCCGAAGAAGTTGGTGCCCGAGACGCCGCTCACCCGCTCCATGCGGTCGATGACGTTGTCCTCGATGAAGTCGCCGAAGGTGTGGATGGGCCGCGCATTGCCCTTCAGGCGCCGGATGTAGAACCAGGCGATCGGGTTGTCGTCGGAGCCCTGGGTCTGGATCTGCGGCTGCTGCACCTCGACCGGATAGCCGGTCACCCGCTGCAGGCGGTTGGAGACCAGGATCAGCGCCCGGTCGATATTCTGGTTGACCCCGAACTCGAGCGTCACCGTGGCGCGCCCGGTTTCCGCCGAGCTTGTGATCTCCTCCACCCCCTCCAGGCCGCGCAGCGCGTCCTCCTGGCGGTTGATGATCTCGCGCTCGATCTCGGCCGGCGAGGAGCCGAACCAGTTCGTGCGGATGGTCAGCGTCGGCTTGCGCACGTCGGGGATCAGCTGGATCGGGATGGTGCGCAGCGCCACGAAGCCGAACAGCACCACCATGATGACCACCGCCATCACGGCGACCGGACGCTCCAGCGATGCCCGGATGAGGTTCATGCGCCGCTACGCCCGCAAGGTCGGGCGGGGGAGTGGGCCGGCGCCGCGCTTCCAGGTCATCGGCGCTAGCTGCCGTTGCGGAAGACGACCATCTGGCCGGGGCGCAGGCGCTCGTTGCCGCGCACCACCACCACGTCGCCCGGCTTCAGACCGCCCAGCACCACGAAGCGGCCGTCCACGGCGTCGCCCAGCTGCACCGGGCGCGGCACCGCCTTGCCGAGCACCATCGGCGGCTTGACCGCCTTGGCGTCGGTGACGACGTAGACGATGGTGGCCTCGCCGCGATGGATGATCGCGTCCTTGTGGACCGAGACCACGGTGCGGCTGGCCCCGATCGGCACCGCCACCGTGACGCTCTCATTGGCGGCGATGCCGTCCATCGCCGTCTTGAAGCGCGGCACGAAGCGCACCGCGCGCGTCCTGGTGAGCGCGTTGTCCACCGGCACCACGGCCCGCACGGTGGCCTCGTATTCCTTGCCCGCGAGCACGAAGCGCACCACGCGCCCCGGCGTCAGCCCGGAGACCCGGCTGGTCGGCACGTCGGCCTCGATTTCCAGCGCCTGGTCGTTGAGCAGCGAGACCACGGCGTCGCCGGCGCGGACGTAGGCGCCGATTTCCGTGTGCTTGACCGTGACCACGCCGGGGAAGGGCGCGCGGATCTCGGCGTAGTTGAGCTCGATCTGGGCCAGCTTGAGCGAGGCCTTGGTCTTGGCGAAGTTCTGCAGCGCGATCTCGTAGCGCGCGCGCGGGAAGGCCGCCGAGCGCGACGTGCGCAGCCGCTCCAGGCGCTCCAGTTCCTGCCGGGCGGTGGTCAGCTCGGCGAGACGCAGGTCGCGCTGCGCCTCCAGCGTCGAGGTGACCAGGCGCACCAGCACCTGGCCCCGCTTCACCCGGTCGCCGACCTCGACCATCAGCTTGGCGACCGGCCCGGCCGAGCGCGCGGCGATGGTGCCCGACTGGCGCGCCACCAGGCGGCCGACCACCGGCCAGGTCTGGACCAGCGGGGCGCGGCTCACCTTGTCGACCTGCACCAGCGTCCGCCCGCCCTGCGCCATGGCGCCGCTCGAAGCCATGGCGAGCGCGCACGACGCCAGGACCAGCCCCGCCGCGGCGCGCGCATGCGCGCCCCAGGCAGACCCCGCCGCGGCGCGCCTTTTCAAATGTGCGAACGGCCTCATCTCAGGTCCCTGTCGTCCACCCAGACCACGGCCCCGGGGCGATCCCAGGGCGCCGAATGGGCCACACTCCCGCGCATTCTACATGATACGCAACGCACGAACGCCCCGTCTCCGTCGCGGCAGCGGGCATTCGGCGGACCCGGGACCCGCCGAAAACCCGACACGGGGCCCGCGAGCCTCGCGTCCGCCCATGACCGAGAAAAGTGTTTCGAATCCGCGGAAAGTCAATCGAAATCCGCGGCCGGGCGTTGCCGTCCGGGCGCGCCCCGTTAACCCGTGACAGCGCGGCGGCAAGCCTGCTATGGAGCCCGCACCGCGCCCGGGCAACCGCCAGCCGTCCAGTCCGCCATGACCACGCTCTGCTACAGCCACCCCGCCTGCCAGGCGCACGATCCCGGCCCCCACCATCCCGAAAGCCCGACGCGGCTGCGCGCCGTCGAGGCCGCGCTGGCGCGCCCGGAATTCGCGGGGCTGGAGCGCCGCGAGGCGCCGCTGGGCGATCTCGGCGCGATCGGGCGCGCCCATCCCGCGACCTTCGTCGACCGCACCCTCGGCGCGATCCCGCCGCAGGGCCACGCCGCCATCGACGCCGATACGGTGGTCAGCGCGGGCTCGCGCGAGGCGGCGCTGCGCGCGGTCGGCGCCCTCACCGCCGCCGTCGATGCCGTTGCCGAGGGCGAGGCCAAGAACGCCTTCTGCGCCGTGCGCCCGCCCGGCCACCACGCCGAGCCCGCCCGTGCCATGGGCTTCTGCCTCTTCAACAACGTCGCCATCGGCGCGCTCCACGCCCGCGCCGCGCACGGCATGGAGCGCGTCGCCGTCGTCGATTTCGACGTCCATCACGGCAACGGCACCCAGGCGATCTTCGAGGCCGACGGCGACCTCTTCTTCGCCTCGACGCACCAGTACCCGCTCTATCCCGGCACCGGGGCGGCGAGCGAGACCGGGGTCGGCAATATCGTCAACTGCCCGCTGCCGCCCAATTCCGGCGGACCGGAGTTCCGCGCCGCGATGCAGGCGCGGGTGCTGCCCGCGCTCGAGCGCTTCGCGCCGGAGATGGTCTTCATCTCGGCCGGCTTCGACGCGCACCGCGACGATCCGCTGGCGATGCTCAACTTCGTCGAGGACGACTACGCCTGGGCCACCGCGAAGCTGATGGAGGTGGCGGAGAAATGCGCGGGCGGACGCATCGTCTCGACGCTCGAGGGCGGCTACGACCTGCGCGCCCTCGCCGACAGCGCCGCGGCGCACGTGCGCACGCTGATGGGAGCCTGAGCGGGCCGGCCCCGATTCCGCGAGAGCGGAATATGCTCTAGCGGATCAGCGACAGGCCGGCGAAGACGGCGGCGGCGAGCACCGCGGCCGCCGGCACGGTGATCGCCCAGGCCGCGACGATGGTGATGAGATGCGAGCGCCGCACCAGCTTGCGGTGACGCAGCTCCGCGGGCCCGAGGCTCCTCGCGTCCTCGCCCTCGGCGGCCGCGCCGATCATCGCGCGGCGGTGCCTGCTGCGCCTGGTGAAGAACTCGCGGAAGAAGCCGACCCCGAAGACCGCGCCGACCGCGATATGCGTCGAGCTCACCGGCAGGCCCAGCCACGAGGCGACGATCACCGTGATCGCCGCCGAGAGCGCGACGCAGTAGGCGCGCATCGGGTTCATCTTGGTGATCTTCGCGCCGACCATGCGGATCAGCTTGGGCCCGTAGAGGAACAGGCCGAGGCTGATGCCGAAGGCGCCGATCAGGAGAATCCACGGCGGCACGGCGACGGTGCGCGCGATGTCGCCGGCCTGGGCGCTGTGGATGATCGCGGCCAGCGGCCCGACCGCATTGGCCAGGTCGTTCGCCCCGTGCGCGAAGGACAGGAGCGCCGCGGCGCAGACCAGCGGGATGCGGAACAGCGCGCGCAGCGACTGGTTGCGGTTCTCCATGCCCTCCGACTGGCGCCGGATCACCGGATGGATGGCGACCCAGGTGAAGGCGAAGGCCGCCGCGCTGATCATCAGCACGCTCTCGGTGTCGGGCCGCCAGACCCGCCGCAGCCCCTTGATCGCGAGGTAGCAGGTAAAGGCGCCGGCCATGGTCGCGATCAGGAAGGGCACCCATCGGCGCGCCGCCGCGATCTTGTCGGGACGATAGATGATCTTGATCTTGATGAGCGCCAGGAAGGCGGCGGCGATCCCGGCCCCCAGCAGCGGCGAGACGATCCAGCTCGCCGCGATCGCCGACATGATCGTCCAGTTGACGATGTCGAAGCCGGCCGCCGCCACGCCCGCACCCAGCACGCCGCCGACCACGGCGTGGGTGGTCGAGACCGGCGCGCCGATCACCGTGGCCAGGTTGACCCAGACCGCCGAGGAGATCAGCGCCGCCATCATCGCCCAGACGAAGAGCGTGCCGTCGCCGACCTTGGCCGGATCGATGATGCCCTTGGAGATGGTCGCGACCACGTCGCCGCCGGCCAGCAGCGCGCCCGCCGCCTCGAAGACCGCGGCGATGATCAGCGCTCCGAACATGGTGAGCGCGCGCGAGCCCACCGCGGGACCTACGTTGTTGGCGACGTCGTTGGCGCCGATGTTGAGCGCCATGTAGCCGCCCAGGATCGCCGCCACCACGGTCAGCACCGCGTCGGGGGTGATGCCGGCGTAGATGCCGGCCAGGATCGCCGACAGGCCGAGGAAGACCAGCGCGATGCCGTGGGGGACGATGCCGCTGGCGGTCTGGCGCGTCGCCGCCTCGACGTGAACCAGCTTCTCGAGGTCTTTGTCGAGGGACTGCTTTACCGAGGCCATATGGATTGTCTGGGGAAGGTGCGGCCGGTGTCTCGAGGCCGCATCGCGCCGGCGCGCGGCCCGGCCAAGGATGAAACGCTAGACCGGATCGCATTTGGGCTGGATCAAGAATTGACCCGGCCCAATCACGACCTGCTCTAGGCCAAGTCGGCGAACTCCGTCTCGGCCATCATCCTTGTTAGTACACTGCGCACCGCAGTGCCACCATCCTTCTCCAGCTTGACGAGCAGCGTCGCCAGGTCCTTGTCCTTGACCAGCCCCGCGGCGTCGCCCAGCGGGCACCACTTGAACGTCCGCTCGGTCCGCTCCGGCCAGTCGAGCCGGTGCTGCAGGACCAGCATCGGATAGGCGAAGACGTGGCAGGGCACGTGGTACCCCTCGTCCAGGCGCTTGCGGTAGAGGTAGCTGCCGATCGGCTGGTCGTCGACCAGTCCGACCACGCCGGCTTCCTCGCGCGCCTCGCTCGCCGCGGCCTCCGGAAACGACAGGTTCTTGGCCGGCCAGCCCTTCGGCACGACCCAGCGGTTGCGCAGCCGCGTCGAGATCAGCAGCACCTCGATCGCGGCGTCGACGACCGTGAACGGCAGTGTCGCCACCTGTTGCACGCTGCGGGGTTCAATAATCACAGGACAGCCGTGTCGTTGTTCCAGGGAACCCGCGCCGTTGAACGACGCTTCGGGCCATGTCTTGCGCTGCTTGGCCACGCAACGAAAAAAGAGCGTAACGAACAAAGAGCGTAACGAACGAAGATAAGCAGGAAATTATTGAGATCAAACTAAATGCGCGGAAGATCTCTTCTTGCCGTCGCGCCCATTCGCCGCCGTGCGCCGCCGCCTTGTCTGTTTCGGCTTTGGGTTTGTTTCGGCCTTGGCCGGCCGCCGCTCAGTAGTCGTAGCGGTAGATGATGCCGATGTCGCTGTCGCCGGTCTGGTTGATCGTCGATTCGGCCGAGATGCGGGGCGTGATCTCGATCTTCACGCCGACCTTGGAGCTGTCGAGCGTCTTGCCCTGCTGGACCGAGAGATAGATCCGGTCGCCGATATACCTGCCGACGGTCACGTTGGGCCCGTTGCCGCCCTCCTGCCCGCCGTCGAAGTCGAGCGTCGCCAATCCCGCCGCGCTGCGCAGCCGGTCGGTCAGCCCGCCGCCGCCCTCGCCCGAGAGATCGGCCGCCGCGCGCGCCAGCTGCACCGCCTGCAGCGGCGAGAGCTTGCCGGCCTCCTTGTTGAACAGCAGGCGCGACAGCACCTCGTCCTGGGGCAGCGCGGGATCGGAGGAGATCGCGAAGACGGGCTTTTCGGCCGTGCCGGTGGCGCGCACCTGCGCCGTCATGGTCGTCGCCTTGGCCTCGGCCAGGAAGTCGATGTCGGGATTGGCGAGCCCGCCGCCGGCGAAGGCGACGGTGCCGCTCTTGATCTGGAAGCGCTTGCCGAGCAGCGCGATGGTGCCGCGCACCACTTGCAGCTTGCCGTTGATCCGCGGCTTGGCGGTGGTGCCGACGACCTTGAGCTTGCCCTTCCATTCCGATTCGAGGCCGCGGCCGCGCACGAAGGCCTTGCCCGGCACGTCGACGTCGAGGTCGAGCGCGACCCCGAGCCCGCCGCGTCGGGCCTTCGCTGTCGGCTTCGCCCGCTCGACCACGCGGCGCTTGCCGTCGCGGCCGATGACCACGACGTCGATCGTCTCCACCGACTGGGCGAACGTCTTGGCGATGTTGAGCTCGGCGCCGTTGACCGTGAGCCGACCGGTCGCGGCGAGGCGCGCCGGCGTGCCGGTCAGCCGCGTGCGCCCGCTCACCTGGACCGTCGCCTGGTCGAGCCGGACCAACCGGAAGCGCGTCAGCTCGACCGTCGCCGCCACGTCGCCGATATCGCCCGCCGCGCCGCCGACGAGCTTGACCTGACCGCTGCCGGTCAGCCGCCCGCCCGCGCCGTCGCTGGCGCTCAGCCGCTCGATCCGCACCGAGCCGCCGTCGCCGCGCGCGCGCAGCTCGATGCCGGCGAGGATCGAGCCGGTGGTGATGCTCTCGTAGCGGCCGTTCGTGATCGCCGCGGTTCCGGTCACCTGCGGCTCGGCCAGCGTGCCGCCGATGTCGAGCGCCACCCGGCCGCGGCCGCTGATCCGGCTCTCGCCGAGCGGCACGATGGCCTGCAGCGCCGCCAGCTCGGTGGCCCCGCGCAGCTTCGCCGCGATCGGCGCGTTCGCCGGCAGGTCGGCCTTGAACGGCGCGAAGGCGAGCGTGACGGGCAGCCTGCCCTCGGCGGTGAACGGCGCCGAGCCGATCCCGGTGATCCTGGCGCTGAGCGTCAAGGCGCCCGCTTCGAGCCTGCCGTTGCCGGCGACGTCGAGCTTCGGGACCTTGCCCTTGACCGTGCCGGCGGGCGCCAGGCCGCGTCCGGCGAAGGCGAAGGCGCCGCGCGGCGCCGCCGCCGGTCCGCTGATCGAGAGCGAGGCGTCGATCGAGCCTTCGAGCCGCGGCGCGCCCGGCACGTGGCGCAGCATCGCCGCCGGCACGCCCTTGGTCTCGACGCGGATATCGACGGTCTTGGCCGAGACCGCCGCGCGCGCGGTCAGCGGATGGCCGTCGATGCGCAGGGTCACGGGCGTCAGGGTGAGCGTCTCGCCCTCGAGCGCGACCGCGAACGGCCCCGCCGCCGCGACCGGAAGCTCGCCGAAGCGCCCGCGCAGCGAGGCCAGCCGCAGCGTCGCGGCCTTGTCCTGCCAGGCATACGTGCCGGCGCTGGCGAGCTCGAAGGGTTTGGAAGCCTGGCCGGCGGTCTCGACCGCGTATTTGCCCTTCGCCGTCGCGCCGTCGACCGTGAGTTTGAGCCGCGCCAGCGTCAGCCCCGCTCCCCGCACCCCCGTCGCGGTGACGCCGAGCGCGCCCTGCGGGGCGGCGAGCGCGTCGGCGGTGCGGGCGGTGACCGCGAGCGTCGCGACCGCCACGCGCTGGCCGTCCGCCGTGACGCTGAGGCCTGTCAGCTTTCCGTCCAGCGCCGCGCCCTGCCTGCCGTTCGCCGCGGTGAGCGCGAGCCTGGCGTCGAGCGCGCCCGTGGCCTCGATCCCGGCGAGCCGCGCCGCGGCGGCGATATCGGCCGCCCGGACCCGCAGCGCGCCCTCCGCCGTGCCGCGCGCGAGGGCGATGTCGAGCCGGCCGCTCGCGGTGAGCCCGCCCGCCGCCGCCTCGATCTTGTCCAGCCTGAGCACGCTTCCCGCCTCGAGCGCGAAGCCGCCGGCGAGCCGCGCGTCGACCCCGCGCGCAGCACCGTCCAGCGTGAACCGCCCGGCGATCCGCTCCGGCAGGCCGCCCAGCGCCACCGTGCCCTTGAGCCGGCTCGGCCGGATATCCGCCACCGCAAGCTCGCGCCCTTCGAAGGCGATCTCGACCTCCGGCCGCGCGACCGGTCCCGAGACCGCGGCGGTTCCGCTCACGCTCCCGGCGAGCGTCGTGCCCGCGGCCGCGGAGAGCCCGGACAGATCGGCGATCCGGTACCGCGCCCTGGCCTCGATGTGCTTGAAGCCGCCGCCCAGCTTGCCCTCGACGGTCACGCGCGCCTTGCCCGCGCGCAGGGTGACCTCGCGAAATATCAGCGCGCCCGCCTCGTCGAGCCGCGCCTCGCCGGCGAGCGCGATGTCGCGTCCGGTGAGCGGGGCGAGCTCGGCCGGCACCAGCGTGGTGCCGGTCAGCGCGGCCTCGATGCGCGCGCGCCAGGTCTTGATCGGCCCCGCGCCCTTGACCGCCACGCGGTAGGCCGGCCGGTCGGGCAGGCCCGCCAGCGTCGGCACCAGGCCGTCCTTGCCCTCGCGCAGCTTCGCATCGACCGAGGCGCTGAGCGCGCGCGGGTCGTAGACGCCGCTGACGCTGGCCTCCCCGGCGCCGTCGTCCCAGCGCGCGGCCAAGGCGAGACGCAGCGCCCCGCCGTTCGCCTCGAGCGTCGCGCGGCCCGTCAGATCGAGCGCCAGCGCGCGGCCGAGCACGGGCTCGGCGATCCGCCCCTTTGCGATCCGCAGATGCGCGACGCTCACGCTCACGGGCAGCGACGGCGGCGCCGGCATGACGAAGCCCTTGGCGTCGTCGGGCCCCGGCGGGGGCAGCCGGTGGAGCACCAGCCCCGAGACGTCGAGGCCGGTGAACACCACCCGCCGGTCGAGCAGATCGGCGGGAGAGAGGTTCGCCCGCAGCAGGCCGATCTCGACGATGCGGCCCTGCGCGTCGCTCAGCACCGCGTCCCGCAGCACCAGGTTGAACGGCAGGAAGCCCTCGATCGAGCCGACCTTGAGCGTCATGCCGCCGCTCTCGGCCACGGCCTTCTCGATCTCCTGGGCGAGCCGGCGCTTGGCCGGCCCCGTCTGCACCGCCGCCACCGCGACCAGCAGCAGCACGGCCAGGGTGGCCAGCAGCCCCACGGCCAGCCGCGCGCCCCGGCGCGCGAAGCCGCGCCGCCGCGTCGCGGTCTTTCCCGGCTTGTCCGGCGTCTCGGTCATGTCGTCAGAAGGCCTGCCCGATGCTGACATAGAACTGGAACCGCCCGTCGACCCGGCGGCGGTTGAGCGGCACCGCGAAGTCGACCCGCAAGGGGCCGAACGCCGTATAGTAGCGCACGCCGATCCCGGCCGACCACAGGAGGCCCGCCGAGAGGTCGGGCGTCATGCCGCGGTAGGCGCGCCCGCCCTCGATGAAGGGCACGATGCCGAAGCGCTTGCCGACGCGGATGCGCAGCTCGGCGCCGACCTCGACCAGCGAGCGCCCGCCGAGCGGGTCCTCGTCGAGGTCGATCGGACCCGCCAGCTGGTAGCCGTATCCGCGGTTGGATCCCCCGCCGCCCGAGTAGAGCCGCTTGTTGGCCGGAATCTCGCGCAGCCGATCACCCAGTATCACGCCATAGGCGGCGCGAAATGCGGCGACAATGCGTCGGTCCTCGGTGAGCGGGCGGTAGATCGAGCCGTCGAGGCGCGCCACCGTGAAGGGACGCCCGCCGCCGAGATCGGCATATGGCGTGACCTTGAGCGTGACCCGGTCGCCATAGGTCGGATCGAGCCGGTGGGTGGTGCTGTCGCGCTCGAGGGTCAGCGGCAGGCCGATGAGGTAGAAGGTGTTGGTGAGGCCGTTCTCGGTGATCCGGGAGTATTCGGCGCTGAGCCCGGCCACCGCGGCGTGCCGGCGGTCGATCTGCAGGCGCAGCGAGGGTCCCGCCTCGACGAAGCGGCCCCGGTAGGCTTCGGGCCGCTCGTCGCGGAACTCCGCCGACAGGCCGAGGGTCAGGTCGCGGCGCAGGAAGTCGGGCTTGCGGTAGCGCGCCGCCGCGCCGTAGCCGAGGAAGGACGCCTTCAGCTCGCCCTTCAGCGACTCGCCGGCGCCGAACAGGTTGCGGTGCTCCCAGAACACCTCGCCGCCCAGCCCCTCGCTGGTCGAGTAGCGCGCGCCGACGCCGAGCGAGCGGTGCTTGGCCTCCTTGAGCTCGATCGCGACCGGCAGCTCGCCCGCCGCGTCGAGCGTCTCGCCTTGCGTGATCTTGACCAGCGAGAAGAGGCGGCTTTCGACCAGCGCCTTGCGGCTCTCGACGACAAGGCGCGGATCGTAGCGCTGGCCGCGCTTCCAGGCGAGGCGGTTGCGCGCGAAGCGTTCGCCGACCCCGGTCAAGCCGCTGATCGTCGTCGGTCCGAATTTCGCCGGCGCGCCCGGGTCCATGGTCAGCGTGACCTCGAGCATTCCGGTCCGCAGATCCGCCTCGGCCTTGCGGTCGAGCACCTTGGCCAGCGGATGCCCGCGCGCCGCCAGCGCGGTTCGCAGCGCCGCTTCGGCGGCGAGGATGGGCGCGGCCGCGGCCGGGCCGCCGATCTTGAGGCCGAGGGACTTGGGATCGGTCTTGAGCCCCGCCGGCGCCGGCCGCGAGAACACCACCGTGTAGGCGCCGAGCTTGAACAGCGGGCCGCTTTTCACCGTGACCGTGACGAGGACCGGCGACTTGGCGCCGTCGATGGCGATCTCGGCCGTCCCGACGTAGTAGCCGCGCGACCGCAGCACGCGGCGGAAGCGCGGCAGGTCGCCCTCGGCGCGGCGCTGCAGCGACACCAGCGAGGGCGGCGGCTTGCCCTTGAGCGAAAACAGATTCGAGCCCTTCTCCAGCGCCGACCGCAGGCCCTTGTCTTTGATCCCCTCGATGGTGACCGCATAGGCGACGCCCGTCGTCTCCGCGGCCGACGCCGCGCGCGGTCCCGCCGCCGCGGCGAGGCCCGCGAGCAGGCACGCCGTCGCCAGCACGCCGCGCGGGCGGTTATGCGAATATCGTCCCAAGACAGGTTTCAAAATATCAACGGGCCTGGTCCGTTGCGACGGTGCTGGTTATCGGGATTGCCGGAGCGCTGCGCCATGTCCGCCCCAGCATATCTGTCGGCTCGGCCGATTTGTCAGCCCCTGGTTTCGCCATGGTCGGGTCGATGACCGTCGTGGTGGATCGGTGCGGCTCTCATCCCCGCCGCAGTTTAGCGCAGCCGGAGCCGCGGTACGCACATCTTGCACGACCTCCCGGCGAGGATCGCAGCTTCCGTATCCGTTTAATGACGGTAAACTGAATTGCGCGCGCGAGGCCGGTTGCGCCACAACGCGGGCCGACGGAGCCAAGCCGCGGCGCCCGTTTCGACCAGGACACGCAAACTCTCGTTCGGGCATTCGATGAAGCACACCCAGATCTACGTCCTCGCGGCGATCCTCACCGCCATCGGCGCCGGCGCCTTCGCCTACAAGGTATGGGCGCTCGACTTCCCGCTGGTGCCCGACGAGCGGCGCACGGCCTGGCAGGTCGAGGCGCGCGTGACCTTCCCCGCCCTGGGCCGGCCGATCAAGGCGCGGCTCTTCGTTCCGCAGACCTCGCCCGGCTTCACCCTGCTCGACCAGAGCTTCGTCGCGCCCGGCTACGGCGTCACCAGCACCCACGCCGGGCCCAACACCGTCGCCACCTTCTCGATCAACCGGGCAAGCGGCAAGCAGGTCATCTACGTCCGCGCCCTGATCGACCGCTCCGACGTCCCCGACGCCCCGCCGCGGCCGCCGCCCGCCGAGGCGACCCCGCGCGTGCTGAGCGAGGCGGGCGCCATCGCGGCGGACGGGCTGATCAAGGAGATCCGCGCGCGCTCGGCCGACACTGCGACCTTCGTCGCGCTGCTGGCGCAGCGCCTGCGCGCGACGAAACGCGAAGGCGCGATCAATATCCTGCTCGGCCGCCTCCCGAGCGAGTCGCGGATCATCCGCACCGCGGTCGACGTGCTCAACCGCGCCGGCATTCCGGCGATCATGGTCAACGGCGTCGACCTCGGCCGCGACAGCCGCAACGCGCGGGTCGTGCACTGGCTGGAGGTCCATGTGGACAACGCCTGGCGCGCCCACAACCCGACGAGCGGCGAACCCGGCCTGCCCGGAACCTGGCTGCCGCTGTGGCGCGGCCAGGCGGCGTTCGCCGCGGTCACCGGCGGCGGCGGCGCCACCACCACGATCGCCGTCAACCGCAAGTTCGAGATCGCCTTGAGCGCCGCGCTGCGGCGGGGCGAGCAGCTCGACCAGAGCCTCTTCCGCTTCTCGCTCTTCGGCCTGCCGCTGGCCACCCAGGAGGTCTATCGCCTGCTCCTGGTAATCCCGGTCGGCGTGTTGTTCCTCGCCTTCCTGCGCAATGTCGTCGGGGTAAAGACCTTCGGCACCTTCATGCCGGTGCTGATCGCGATCGCCTTCCGGCAGACCGAGCTGCTCGTCGGCATCGTGCTGTTCTCGGTGGTGCTCGCGGTCGGCCTCCTGGTGCGCTCCTACATGGAGACGCTCAGGCTGCTCCTAGTGCCGCGGCTCGCGGCGGTGGTGATCGTGGTCATCCTGATGATGGCCATCATAAGCGTCTTCGCCTACCGCATCGGCTTCGAGGCCGGGCTTTCGGTGGCGCTCTTCCCGATCGTCATCCTCGCCATGACCATCGAGCGCGCCTCGATCGTCTGGGAGGAGCGCGGCGCGCGCGAGGCCTGGCAGCAGATCGCCGGATCGCTGGCGGTCGCCGCGCTCTGCTACCTGATCATGCGGATCGGGCAGGTCGAGTACATGGCGTTCGTGTTTCCCGAGCTGCTTCTGGTGGTGCTCGCGCTCACCGTGCTGCTGGGCCGCTACGCCGGGTTCCGGCTGACCGAGATCTGGCGGTTCAAGGTCCTGGCGAAGGACGCGTGATGCTGGCTCTGAGGCGCGGGCTGAACGCGGCCGGGGTGCTCGGCATCAACCGGCGCAACGCCGACTACATCCTGATCCACAACGACCGCAAGCTCTATCCGCTGGTCGACGACAAGGTGCTCACCAAGGACCTCGCGGTGAAGGCGGGCGCCGCGGTGCCCGAGCTCTACGCGGTGATCGACAGCCCCGGCCAGGTCAAGGGCGTCGCCGGCCTCGTGAGCCGCTACGAGGCCTTCGTGCTCAAGCCCGCGAACGGCAGCCAGGGCCACGGCATCCTGGTCGTCACCGGCCGCTCGGGCGCGCTCTTCCGGCTGGCCGACGGCACGCTGATGGACGAGCCGGCGCTGCGCTTCCACGTCAACAACACGCTCGCCGGCGTGTTCAGCCTCGGCGGCCAGGCGGACAAGGCGATGATCGAATACCGGGTCGAGTTCGACCCGATCTTCGAGAAGATCGCCTATCGCGGCGTGCCCGACATCCGCATCATCGTCTATCTGGGCGTGCCGGTGATGGCGATGGTGCGGCTGCCGACGCGCCTCTCCAAGGGCAAGGCGAACCTGCACCAGGGCGCCATCGGCGCCGGCGTCGACATCGCGACGGGCAGGACGCTGACCGCGGTCTGGCGCAACGCCATCGTCTCCGAACACCCGGACACCAACAACCCCGTCTCCGGCGTCGCGATCCCGAACTGGGCCCGCCTCCTCGACATCGCCGCGCGCAGCTACGCGATGACCGGCCTCGGCTACCAGGGCATCGACCTCGTGCTCGACCGCGACAAGGGCCCGCTCATCCTCGAGCTCAACGCGCGGCCGGGGCTCAACATCCAGATCGCCAACCGCGCCGGCCTGCTGGCGCGCCTGCGGGCCGTCGACGCCCACCTTGAAACGCTCAAGACCGTCGCCGAGCGCATCGCCTTCGCCCGGCAGAATTTCGTCGCCGAGGCCTGACCCGAGGCCTGACCCGAAGCGTCACCTTTGACACGCCGCCTGCATCCTCGAAGAATGGCCGCGCATCCGGAATTGATCGAAACGGCCGGCGGTGCGCCGGCAGCGGAGCGCAGTCGTGGCGGACGATCCCTATAAAGTCATCGGCGTCGCAAAGGACGCCGCCCAGGCCGATATCAGCAAGGCCTACCGCAAGCTCGCCAAGGAGCTGCACCCCGATCTCAATCCCGGCGACAAGTCGGCGGAGGAGCGCTTCAAGGCGGTCTCGGCGGCCTATCAGATCCTCAAGGACCCCGAGCAACGCAAGCGCTATGACGCCGGCGAGATCGACGCCTCCGGCGCCGAGACGCCCCAGCACCGCTACTACCGCGAATACGCAGACGCGGACACCACCGGGCGCTACTACTCGAGCGCGGGCTTTCAGGATTTCGAGGACGTCTCCGACGTCTTCGCCGACCTGTTCGGCCGGGGGCATGGCGCGCGCGGGCCCCACACCACCGCGCGCGCGCGGGGGCCGGATATCCATTACCGGCTGGAGGTCGGCTTCCTCGACGCCGCGAACGGGGCCAAGCGCCGCATCACCATGCCCGACGGCAAGACCATCGACCTCACCATCCCCGCGGGCACGCGGCACGAGGCGGTGCTGCGGCTCAAGGGCAAGGGGCATCCGGGCCTGGGCGGCGACCCCGCGGGCGACGCGCTGGTCGCGATCGCGGTCCTGCCGCACCGCCTCTTCCGCCGCGACGGCGACGACATCCTGATCGACCTTCCGATCACGATCGACGAGGCGGTGCTCGGCGGCAAGGTCGAGGTGCCGACGATCACCGGCCGGGTCAACCTCACCATTCCGCCGGGGGTCGACAGCGGCCGGGTGATGCGCCTCAAGGGCAAGGGCGTGAAGCACCCGCGCCGGGCAGCCGGCGACCAGCTCGTCACGCTGACGGTGGTCATGCCCGACACGGTCGACCCCGAGCTCGAGGACTTCATGCGGCGCTGGCGCGAGGACCACGCCTACGACCCGCGCAAGCACTTCAGGAGCGCCTCATGAGCTTCACCGAGAAACAGGTCGTCGGACTGATCGAGGAGCTCACGGTCGAACACCTGCGGGTCTGGGTCTCCGAAGGCTGGGTGGCGCCCCGGATGGCGGGCGAACGCCGGGTCTACGACGAGATCGACGTTGCGCGCCTGCGCCTCGTCTGCCAGCTCAAGCATGAGCTCAACGTGAACGACGACGCCTTGCCCGTGATCCTGCGCCTGCTCGACCAGCTTCACGGGCTGCGGCGCACCCTGCGCACGGTCGGCCAGGCCATCGAGGACCAGCCGAAAAGCGTCCGGGCGCGCATCGCCAAGGCGCTGCGCGACGCCTCCGGGTCGTGAGACCTGCCCGGCCGGACAGGGCTTGAAGGCGGCTGGGCTCGACCCATCTGATCACCTTCGCCCGCGCCCGGCCAGCGAACGGGACGTGAACGGCGCGGCCCTATTCTTGCCCATATCCGGGCGCATGTGCTTTAAGAATGCCTCCTCAACAAGGGAATATGACAATGGCCGAGGCGACGGCGCCGGCGGATATCGCGGCAATGACATTCGAGGCCGCGCTCGAGGAGCTCGAGGCCATCGTGCGCCGGCTCGAGGAGGGCAAGGGCGCGCTCGACGACGCGATCGCCGCCTACGAGCGCGGCGCCCGGTTGAAGTCGCATTGCGAGAAGAAGCTGAGCGAGGCCCAGGCGAAGGTCGACAAGATCGTGCTCGCGCCCGACGGCGCGGTACGCGCCGTGCCGGCCGACGGCGACTAGATCGAGATCGTCTCGGATCGTGACGGTCCGGGACGTGAATCTTGATCTGAAACCAGATCGAGATCGTTTCGGATCGTGACGGTCCGGGACGTGAATCTTGATTTGAAATATGTGCTTTGAGCACGATCCGCGCGTCGCGCCAGATCACTGCGACGCGATCGTGCTCCAGGCGCGCGACGCAAACGCGAACCGGGAGCGAACCGGCTTTGAACCGATTGCAGGCCGCAATGAGCGAGACCGCCCAGGCGGTCGAGGCGACCCTCGACGCCCTGTTGCCGGCGGGCGCGGGCCCCGGGGCGCGCCTCCCCGAGGCTCGCGTATACGAGGCGATGCGCTATGCCTGCCTCGGCGGCGGCAAGCGCCTGCGTCCCTTCCTGGTGGCCGCGGGGGCCGACATGTTCGGCGTGCCGCGCGCCCGGGCGCTGCGCGCCGGCGCCGCCGTCGAGCTGGTGCACTGCTACTCGCTGGTGCACGACGACCTGCCCGCCATGGACGACGACGCGCTGCGCCGCGGCCGGCCGACCACGCATATAAAGTTCGACGAGGCGACGGCGGTGCTCGCCGGCGACGGCCTGCTCACCCTCGCCTTCGAGGTGCTCGCCGATCCGGCGACGCATGAGGATCCGGCGGTGCGCTGCGCGCTCGTCACGGCGCTGGCGCGCGCCGCGGGCGCGCGCGGCATGGTCGGCGGCCAGATGTTCGACCTCGCCGCCGAGCAGCGCACACTCGATCTCGACCAGATCAGCCGCCTGCAGGACCTCAAGACCGGCCAGCTCTTCAATTATTCGTGTAGCGCGGGCGCAATATTGGGAGGTGCGCCGAAAAAGGAACTGGCTGCGCTCGCCGCCTATGCAAAGGATCTCGGCCTCGCGTTCCAAATTGCCGACGATTTGTTGGATATTGAAGGCAATGAAGACGAAGTAGGAAAGAAGGTGGGCAAGGATGCCGAGGCCGGCAAGGCGACTTTCGTTTCCATTTTGGGTGTCGATGAAGCGCGCAATAAAGCCACACGATTAGTGGAACGCGCATCGTCACATCTTGAATTCTACTGTGAAAGAGCAGACCTTCTACGCGACGTGGCGAGGTTCGTCATCGAGCGGCGGACCTGATGGGGAGGGATTGACGTGGCAGAGACGACGAAGACACCGCTTCTGGACGCGGTGAAGAGCCCGGCCGACCTGCGCAAGCTGGAGATATCGCAATTGCGCCAGCTTGCCGACGAATTGCGCCTGGAGACCATCGACGCCGTCTCGAAGACCGGCGGACACCTGGGCGCGGGGCTCGGCGTGGTCGAGCTGACCGTGGCGATCCACCACCTCTTCGACACCCCCGACGACATCCTCATCTGGGACGTCGGCCACCAGTGCTATCCGCACAAGATCCTGACCGAGCGGCGCGAGCGCATCCGCACGTTGCGCCAGGGCGGCGGCCTCTCCGGCTTCACCAAGCGCTCGGAGAGCGCTTACGATCCCTTCGGCGCGGCGCACAGCTCGACCTCGATCTCCGCCGGGCTCGGCTTCGCCGTCTCGCGCGACCTGCAGGGCCGCGACAACCGCGTCGTCGCCGTGATCGGCGACGGGGCGATGAGCGCCGGCATGGCCTACGAGGCGATGAACAACGCCGGCGCGATGGATTCGAAGCTCATCGTCATCCTGAACGACAACGACATGTCGATCGCCCCGCCGGTGGGCGCGCTCTCGGCCTATCTCTCGCGCCTCGTCTCCTCCAAGCCCTACCGCTCGATCCGGCACTTGAGCCACCTCGTCGCCAAGAACTTCCCGCGCTCGATCGAGAAGGCGATGAAGCGCGCCGAGGAATACGCGCGCGGCTTCGTCACCGGCGGCACCATGTTCGAGGAGCTCGGCTTCTATTACGTCGGCCCGATCGACGGCCACAACCTCGACCACCTGATCCCGGTGCTGAAGAACGTCCGCGACGATCCCGGCAGCGGCCCGATCCTGGTTCATGCGGTGACCCAGAAGGGCAAGGGCTACCAGCCGGCCGAGAGCTCGGCCGACAAGTACCACGGCGTCTCCAAGTTCGACGTCGTCACCGGCACCCAGGTCAAGGCGACGCCGAACGCGCCCAGCTACACCAAGGTCTACGCCCAGGCGCTGATCAAGGAGGCGCGCAAGGACGACAGGATCTGCGCCATCACCGCGGCGATGCCCTCGGGCACCGGCGTCGATCTCTTCGGCGACGCCTTCCCGGAGCGCACCTTCGACGTCGGCATCGCCGAGCAGCACGGCGTCACCTTCGCCGCCGGCCTCGCCGCCGACGGCATGAAGCCCTTCGCCACCATCTACTCGACCTTCCTGCAACGCGCCTACGACCAGGTGGTCCACGACGTGGCGATCCAGGGCTTGGCCGTCCGTTTCGCCATGGACCGCGCCGGCTATGTCGGCGCCGACGGCTCGACCCATTGCGGCGCCTTCGACATCGCCTATCTCGGCTGCCTGCCCGGCTTCACGCTGATGGCGGCGGCCGACGAGGCCGAGCTCGTCCACATGGTCGCCACCGCCGCGGCGATCGACGACGGGCCGACGGGCCTGCGCTATCCGCGCGGCGAGGGCGTCGGCGTCGACATGCCCGAGGAGGGCATGGCGCTGCCGGTCGGCAAGGGCCGCGTGCTCCGCGAGGGCAACACCGTTGCCGTCTTGAGCTACGGCACCCGCCTGCAGGAGGCCTTGAAGGCGGCCGACGAGCTCGCGGTGCGCGGCTTCACCACCACCGTCGCCGATGCGCGCTTCGCCAAGCCGCTCGACCAGGACCTGATCCGCCGCCTCGCGCGCGAGCACGAGGTGCTGATCACCATCGAGGAAGGCTCGGTCGGCGGCTTCGGCGCCTTCGTGGCGCAGTTCCTCGCCCATGACGGCGCCTTCGACAAGGGCCTGAAGTTCCGCCCGATGGTGATGCCCGACCGCTTCTTCGACCAGGACAAGCCGGAGGCCCAGTACGCCAATGCCGGGCTCTGCGCGCCGGACATCGTCACCACCGCGCTGCTCGCCCTCGGCGAGGAGGCGATGGAGCAGCCGGTCCGCGCCTGACGCTCGCACCGACAATTATCCGTCGATCGGCCCGGCCCCCCGTGTCGGGCCGGTGCGCGTCCGGCACACCGATCGCGCAGCATTCGATCCTTTTTCCGGTGCCTGCGTATTCGCGCTTCCCGCCTGAACGGTCCCGGTCTATAACCGCCGCCATGTCGAACCTGATCGCCCTCATAACCAGCCGCCCGTATTGCGCGCGCGTCGGCGCGGGGCCCTTGAGCACCCGCCCGGCCGTCCTCGCTGCAACCGGAGTGTCCACCCACGCGTAATCGACCACGCATGGCCAGCCGAGATGGCGAGGGGCGGACTTCTGGTCCGCCCCTCGGTTTTTTGGAACAGGCTATTCGAACGATGAACGAAGCAGTTGCAACCGCCGCGCCCGTCGAGGCGCCGTCACGAAGCTGGCGCGACGAGGCGGCGGCGATGGCGAAGCTCGCCGGGCCGATAGTGGCGACCCAGCTCGGCTGGGTGGCGATGCTGACGACCGACGCCGCCATGATCGGCCAGCTCGGCAAGGTGCCGCTCGCCGGCGCCACGCTGGTCCTCATGGTCTATTTCGCGCTTTACGTTTTCGCCTTCGGTGTGGTCATGGCGACGGCGTCGCTGGCCTCGCAGGCATACGGCGCGCGCCGTCCGCGTCTGGTTCGGCGCATCATTCGCCAGGGCTTGTGGGCGACGATCCTTATCGTCGCGCCGGGGATCGCGCTCATGGCCTACACGCCGGAGATCCTGACGCTGCTGCGCCAGCCGCCGGAAGCCGTCGCGCTCTCGGGCCAGTACATCGAGACGCTGAAATGGTCGCTGGCGCCGGGGATCGCCTTCGTCGTGTTGCGTAACTTCGTCTCCGCGCTGAACCGCCCGGCCTTCGCCATGTGGGTGATGCTGGCGGGCGTGCCGGTGAACGCCGCGCTCGACTACGCGCTCATCTTCGGCAAGTTCGGCCTGCCGCGCCTTGAGCTCTTCGGCGCGGGACTGGCGACAACGAGTGTCAGTGCCCTCCTCTTCGCGATCCTGCTGGCGGTCTCGCTCTTCGTCCGCCCCTTCCGGCGCTACAACATCCTCGGCCGTTTCTGGCGGCCGGACTGGGACGCCTTCCGGCGCATCTTCAAGCTGGGGCTGCCGATCGCGGCGATCATGCTGCTCGAATCAGGGTTCTTCATCTTCACCGTCTTCATGATGGGCTGGATCTCCACCGCCACCGTGGCCGCGCACATGATCGCGATCCAGGTCCCGCACGTCACCTTCATGGTGCCGATGGGATTGAGCCAGGCCGCGACCGTGCGCGTCGGCCACGCCGTCGGGCGGCGCGATCCGGAAGGCGCCTACCGGGCGGGCTGGACCGCGATCGTCCTGTCGCTCGCCTTCATGGCGGCGGTGTCGCTGGTGATCCTGGCGATCCCGTCGACGCTCGCCTCGGTCTTCCTCGACGAGAGCCGGCCCGACAGCGCGGCGGTGTTGGCGCTGGCCACCTCGTTCCTGCTGTTCGCGGCGATCTTCCAGGCCGCCGACGGCATCCAGGCGGTCGCCGCCGGCGCGCTGCGCGGGCTGAACGACACCGCCGTGCCGATGGCGCTGGCCGCGCTCTGCTACTGGGCGATCGGCTTCACCAGCGCCGGCGCGCTCGCCTTCTGGGGCGGGCTCGAGGGCGTCGGCATTTGGATCGGCTTCGTGATCGCGCTGGTCGCGGCGGCCATAGTGCTGACCTGGCGCTTCCGCACCCTGGCCGCCCGCCGCTACATCCCCGACATGCCGCCCGAGGGGAGTTGAGCGGCAGCCGGGTGGAAGCGGGCCATTCGCCCATTCCGATTCGTCGTTTCGACCGAGGGAGCAACAGCGACCGAGCGGAGAAATCCGGCCCGAAGCCGTACCGGCATTCGCCCAGATTTCTCCGCTCGCTAACGCTCCGTCGAAATGACGTACACTAGAGCAGGTCGTGATTAGGTCGAATCACTTCCTGATTCGACCTAATCACGTGAATCTGCTCTATTATCAAATAGTTAGATCGGATTCACGCATTTGGGCCGGATCAATTTTTGATCCGGCCCGAATGCGACCCGATCTGGGACGAAACGTAGTTCGCCTCGAACCTAATCCGCCCCATGCCCCGCGCCACCGTCACGCTCTACAGCGACTACAAGAGCCCCTACGTCTTCGTCGCCAACGCCGCGGCCTACGCGCTGGAGGACGATTTCGACGTGCGGCTCGACTGGCTGCCCTACACGCTCGACATCCCGTCCTACCTCGGCGCGGTCGAGACCCGCGACCCGCATCAGTGGCGGCGCGTGCGCTACGCCTACATGGACGCGCGGCGCTACGCCAACAAGCAGGGGCTGATCCTGAAGGGCACGCGCAAGATCTACGACACCCGCGCGGCCCAGGCCGCGCTGCTCTTCGCCAAGGCGCACGGCGCCTTCCGCGCCTTCAACGACGACGTCTTGACGCGCTTCTGGTCGCAGACCATCGACATCGAGAGCCTCGACGACATCGTCGCCGCGCTCGACGCCGCCGGCGCGCCGGGGGCCGGCTTCCCAGCCTGGCTCGAAGGCGAGGGCGGGGCGATGCACGACCGCATCCGCGCCGAGGCCGAGGCGGCGGGCGTCTTCGGCGTGCCGATGTTCGTCTTCGAGGACGAGCTCTTCTGGGGCGGCGACCGCATCGGCCTGCTGCGCGAGCGGCTCGCCGGGCACGGCTTGGCAAAAAAATGAAGAAGCCCGCCAGGCAGCGCGCCGACCTCGCGCTCGTCGAGCGCGGGCTTGCCGAGAGCCGCGCCCGCGCCCAGGCGCTGATCCTCGGCGGCAAGGTCTTCGCCGGCGAGCGCCGGATCGAGAAGCCCGGCGACACCATCCCCGAGGACGCGGACCTGAACATCCGCCTCCCCGACCACCCCTGGGTCTCGCGCGGCGGCCTGAAGCTGGTCCACGGCCTCGACCGTTTCGCCATCGACCCCGCGGACGCGGTCGCCCTCGACGTCGGCGCCTCGACCGGGGGCTTCACCGACGTGCTGCTGGCGCGCGGCGCCGCCAAGGTCTACGCCGTCGACGTCGGCCACGGCCAGCTCGCCTGGCGTCTGCGCAACGACGCCCGCGTCGTGGTGCTGGAGAGGACCAACGCGCGCCATCTCACCGCCGAGCGGGTCCCCGAGCCCGTCGACATCATCGTCTGCGATGCCAGCTTCATCGGCCTCGAAGTCGTCCTGCCGGCCCCCCTCGCCCTCGCGAAAGATCGAGCAACCCTGGTCGCGCTCATCAAGCCGCAATTCGAGGTCGGCAAGGCCCAGGTCGGCAAGAAGGGCGTCGTCCGCGACCCCGCGCTCCACCGACAGGTCTGCGAGCGCATCGGGGCCTGGCTCGGGGCGCAACCCGGCTGGCGCGTCCTCGGCCTCACCGAAAGCCCGATCACGGGGCCGCAAGGCAACAAGGAATTCCTCGTCGCCGCCCGGCGCGGCGGCTGACACCATGGCCGAGACGCTCGACCTCGAGATAACCGCGCTGGGCGCGCGCGGCGACGGCATCGCGACGGCCGGCGGCACGCGGGTGATCGTGCCCGGCGCCCTGCCCGGCGAGCGAGTGCGCGCCCGCCTCGCCCGCGCGAAGCCGGCTAAACTCGGCAAGGACGCCGGCCCGCCCCGCGCGCGCGTCGTCGAGATCGTCGAAGCCTCGCCCTATCGCATATCGCCCGCCTGCAAACATTTCGGCGCCTGCGGCGGCTGCGCGACCCAGCACCTGGCGCCCGAGCCGGCGCTCGCCTGGAAGCGCGGCCTGATCGTCGACGCGCTCGACCGGCGCGGCCTGCCGGGCGATACCGTGCGGCCCGTCACCGCCATCGAGCCCGGCCAGCGCCGGCGCGCCGACCTCACCGCGATCCGCCGCCGCGACGACGTGCTGCTCGGCTTCAACGCGACGGCGAGCCGCCAGGTGATCGACGTCCAGGAATGCCCGGTGCTGCTGCCCGAGATCGTCGCCCTGCTCGACCCTTTGCGCATTTTTCTGGGCGAGCTGTTGAGCGCCGGCGCCCACGCCGAGGCGGTGGTGAACGCGACCGGGAGCGGGCTCGACCTCGTCCTCGTCACCGGCGCCAAGCTCGGCGCGCCGGGCCGCGAGCGCCTCGCCCGCTTCGCCGAGGCCCGGGATCTGGCGCGCATCTCGCGCCGCCACCCGGACGGCGAGACGGCGGAGATCGTCGCCGAGCGCCGCGCGCCGATGGCGTCCTTCGGCGGCACTCCGGTGCGCCTGCCCCCCGGCGCCTTCCTGCAGGCGAGCCTGCAGGGCGAGATTTCGCTGGTCGCCAGCGTCATCGCCGTCGTGGGCGCGGCCAGGCGCGTCGCCGATCTCCACTGCGGCTGCGGCAGCTTCACCTTCCCCCTCGCCGCCCATGCGCCCGCCTTCAAGAAATCTGCTGGCCCGCAGGTCCACGCGGTCGACGTGGGCGAGGCCGCGGTCGCGGCGCTGCGTGCCGCCGCCAAGGCCGCGGGGCTCGCGCGCGTCACCGCCGAGCGCCGCGACCTCGAGCGCCGCCCGCTGCGCGTCGAGGAGCTCAACCGGTACGACGGCGTGGTCTTCGACCCGCCGCGCGCCGGCGCCAGGGCCCAGGCCGAGATGCTCGCGGCCTCGCGCGTGCCCGCGATCGCCGCCGTCTCGTGCAACCCCGCCAGCTTCGCCCGCGACGCGGCGATCCTGGCCGCCGGCGGCTACCGGCTCGACTGGGTCCAGCCCGTCGACCAGTTCCCTTGGACCCCGCACGTGGAGCTGGCGGCGCGGTTCGCCCGGGGGGATTGAGGGGGGCGTTGGACGCCCTGCATCCATCCTTCGAGGCCGCTTCGCGGCACCTCAGGATGAGCATTTTGGATTGGTGCGACATTAACCGAGGCTCATCCTGAGGTGCCGCGAAGCGGCCTCGAAGGATG
>Ga0302046_10001053_pt1 | contig 26250 bp, 28 predicted proteins | sample RVTome_11_FD_200261 | JGI IMG/M metagenome (GOLD analysis project Ga0302046, IMG submission 200261) | Soil microbial communities from uranium-contaminated site in the Upper Colorado River Basin, Wyoming, United States - RVT147D111 (version 2) ... | reverse complement strand
ACCAACGGGTCACCGAGGTGACCCGTTGTAGTTCCCTCAGGCGCCGGGCGGGCGCGTCCGCGCCCTTGGCTGGCCTCGCATAAGGCTCGGGCGCGCGGGTGCGCGCAAAACCAAAGGGCAATGAGACGCGCTCATTGCCCTTTGGTTTGACGAACAACTCAAGATTTTTGAGCTCGCTATTGCTGGACCGGCTTGACGACGCCGGCGGTCTCGGCGAGGGCGGCGATGATGGCCTCGCGCGAGAGCATGCCCTGCACCCTGCCCTGCTCGTCGACCACGGCGACCGGGAAATCGCCCTGCAGGGTGAGCGGCAGCACCTTCTCCAGCACCATGTCCGCGGTGGCGGTCTGACATGGCTCGACCAGGCTCTCCATGGTGTCGGTCTTCTCCGCGATGGCGCGGCGGATGCGCGAGCCGGTGACCGCGCCCAGCAGCTTGCCCTTGGCGTCGACCACGTAGGTGACCTGAAGCTCGCCGTTGCCGGCGCGCTTGAGCGCTTCCGCCGGCGCCTCGCTGGAGGTGACGACGGCGCAGTCGAGCTTGATCCGGCCGGCGGTCAGCACGCGGCCGCGGTTCACGTCCTCGACGAACTCGGCGACGTAGTCGGTGGCGGGAGCGGTCAGGATCTCCTCGCCGGTGCCGACCTGGACGATCTCGCCGTCCTTGAGGATGGCGATGCGGTCGCCGAGACGCAGCGCCTCGTCGAGGTCGTGGGTGATGAAGACGATGGTCTTCCTCAGGCGCGACTGGAGGTCGATGAGCTGGTCCTGCATGTCGCGGCGGATCAGCGGGTCGAGGGCGCTGAAGGCCTCGTCCATGAGCAGGATGTCGGCGTCCATGGCGAGCGCGCGGGCGAGGCCGACGCGCTGCTGCATGCCGCCGGAGAGCGCGTGCGGATAGGCGGCCTCGTAGCCGTCGAGGCCGACGGTGGAGATCCACTCGCGCGCCTTGGCCCGGCTCGCCTCGCGGCCGGCGCGGCCGGAGACCTGGAGGTCGAGGCCGAAGGAGACGTTCTCCAGCACGGTGCGGTGGGGAAACAGGCCGAAGCGCTGGAAGACCATGCTCATGCGGGCGCGCCGGAAGGCGGTGAGCGCCCTCCCGTCGAGCGCCATCACGTCCTCGCCGTCGACCAGCACCTGGCCGGCGGTGGGATCGATGAGGCGGTTCAGATGCCGGATCAGGGTCGACTTGCCCGAGCCCGAGAGCCCCATGACGACGAAGGTCTGGCCTTGCGGTATCTCCAGCGAGACGTCGCGCAGGCCGACCGTGTGGCCGGTCTCCTCGAGCACCGCCTCCTTGCTGGCGCCGGCCTCGACCATCGGCAGCACCTTGGCGGGCGTCGGACCGAAGATCTTGGTGACGCCCTTGAGCTCGATCTTGACCATGGAGGGATCGGCCATCTCAGTGCGCGCCCGCGTAATGCGCCTGCATGCGCCGGCCGTAGGCCTGGGTGATGCGGTCGAGCACGATGGCCAGCAGCACGATGCAGAAGCCGGCGGTGAAGCCGGTGCCGGGCTCCTGGCGCTGGAGGCCGTAGAAGACCTCCTGGCCGAGGCCGCGGACGCCGATCATCGAGGCGATCACCACCATGGCCAGGGCCATCATGATCGACTGGTTGACCCCGGCCATGACGTTGGGCAACGCCAGCGGCAGCTGGACCCGCCAGAGCTTCTGGCTGCGGCTGGCCCCGAAGGCGGTGGCGGCCTCCATGACCTCCTTGTCGACCAGGCGCAGGCCGAGGTCGGTGAGGCGCACCAGCGGCGGTGCTGCGTAGACCGCGGTCGCCAACACGCCGGAGAAGGTGCCGAGCCCGAACAGCATGACCACCGGGATCAGGTAGACGAAGGAGGGCATGGTCTGCATGAAGTCGAGCACCGGCATCATCAGCGTGCGGAAGCGGTCGGAGAGCCCCATGGCGATGCCGAGCGGCAGGCCGACGAGGGCGGTGACCAGGATCGAGACGCTGATCAGCGACAGCGTCTGCATGGTCGGCTTCCAGAGCTGGAGCGCCCAGATCACCACGAAGGCGCCGGCGACGAAGAGCGCCAGCGTCCAGCGGCGGCTGGCGTGATAGGCGAAGAGCGCGAAGGCGATCGCCATCGCCGGCCAGGCGATGCTCTGGTAGAGGAAGCGCTCGAAGAAGCCGATCGCGTAGACGATCGGGTTGGAGACGTTGGCGCGCAGCGCGTCGCCGTATTCGGTCACCAGCCAGTCGACGGCGCGGTCGACCAGGGCGGCCAGCGGCAGCAGCGGCTCCTCGCCCTCGGCGCCGGGGACGAGCAGGCTGAAGCCCGCGAGATCGGAGACGATCAGCAGCAGCGTCACCGCGAGCGCCGCCGCCGCGGCGTAGCCCAAGCGCCTGGCGCCGAGCGCCGGGGCGTGCGTCTTGGTGACGATGAGCGCCGCGCCGAAGGCGCCCGCCGCAATCAGCACGAGCGAGACGATGCCGCCGAAGCTCATGGCCGGCCCCCCTGGGGCACGATCGCGCCACCTTGACGGAGTGTGACGCGTGAACCCTGCTCCAAACACACGAACGAGATCAAGGGCCACGTCCCGGATCGTTTCGATCCGTGCCGAGCCTGACCTCGCCGAGCGGCGCCGGTCGGGCGCCTCACGGCCGTGAGCTTGGATCGGATCGCATTCGGGTTGGATCGAAAACCGATCCGGCCCAAATGCGTGGATCCGATCCAACTATTCGATAACAGGGCACGGTCGCGTGACCGGGTCGAATCAAGACGTCGGTCGACCCAATCACGACCTGCTCCGGCACGCCTAGAGCGACGATTTCACGCGCGCCGCGACATCGGCCGGAACCCATTTGGTCCAGACCGCCGGATGGTCCTTGAAGAACTTCATCGCGGCCTTCCGCCCGGTCTTGTCCTTGTTCTCGCGCATGTAGACGAGCGCCTTGTTCACCATGTCGTCCTTCATCGCGTACTTGCCGAGGAAGGCCATGACCTTGGGCGCCTGCTGGGCGAACTTCTTGTTGGCGGCGACATAGACCTTGATGGTCGGATAGGCGGTCGCCTGCACGCCCTTGCCGTCCTTGGACTTGTCGAGCTTGTCCCACTTGGCCTTGTCGAAGGGCGGCTCCGCGAGCTTGATCACGTCGTACTTGCCGAGCACCCAGGTCGGGCCCCAGTAGTAGAAGACGATCGGCTTACCGCGCTTGAAGGCGCTGCCGATGGCGGCGGCGAGCGCGGCGCCGCTGCCGGGCTGGAAGTTCGTGTAATCGCCGAGGAGGTCGTAGGCGACGAGCTTCTTGGAATTGACCCGCTCGCAGTTCCAGCCGAGCTTGCAGTTGTAGAAGCGGCCCTTGCTGGGCTGCTCGGGATCCTTGAACAGCGCCTTGTACTTCGGCAGGTCGGCGACCGCCTTGAGGCCGGGGGCGCTCGCCTTGATGCCGCGCTTGTCGTTGCCCTCGACCAGGTAGCGGGGCACGAACCAGCCCTGCACCGCGCCCTGGATGGAAACCCCGCCGGTCTCGACGACGCGGCCCGACTTCATCATCTTGGCCCAGATCTCGACGTTGTTGGCCTTCCAGAGCTCCATCAGGATGTCGACGTCGCCGCGCGCCAGCGCGTTCAGCAGCGGCTGGGTGGTGCCGGGCACCGAGGTGGTCTTGCAGCCATAGCCCTTCTCGAGGATGTACTGGGCGACGGCGTTGTGGAAATGGCTGCTCGCCCAGTCGTTGCCGGCCATCCGGATGGTGCTGGCGACCTCGCATGTCTGCGCGGCGGCCGGCGCCGCGGCCAGCGCAAGCGCGGGCACCATCATCAACGACGCGAAAATCGATCGAATACATGTCCTGTTCACGGTCTCTCCTCCCATGGTCACGGGGCGCAGCCGCGGCCGGCGGCGCCGATCATGTATAATAATCCCGACAAAAACCAAAAGAATGCTCCAGTCATCAAGGCCCTATGCATGCATCGTCAAGGAACCAGCGCGCCATTCGCTCGGGACATGAATCAATTTCCGAAGTTATACTTGGAAGCTATTCAGATCTCATTGCTATTGTTTGATCTTTTCTTATTGGAATGCTCGGCATAATATTTATCACAGTACTTTGCGCAGTGTCAAACCGGCGGCGCGATACCTAAAGCGGCGCGCGTGCTATACTTGAACGCCATGTCGCGGCGGCCGCCCGCGGATCGGACACGCGCCGCCGCACGCGCGGACTCACGCGCTGACCGGCGATCCGCGCGCGCGAAAGACTGGCGGGAGGACGATGCGCTAGTGGTATGGTTCCAACGAAAGGTTCCCACCAGGAACCTTTCGTTGGAAGCTGAATACCACTAGAAAATATATACTTGGTGGGCCGATTCACCTGACAAAAGATACCCATAGAAATGGGTATCTTTTGTCAGGATCGGACCACTAGCGCTGGGCGTACTGGGTGGCCCCGAACAGCATTTCCTTGGCCTTGGGGTCCTTGGTGATGTCCTTGCGCCGGTCGGCCAGGACCTGGACGCCGCGCCGGACCGCCGGGCGTTCCTCGATCGCCTCCAGCCAGCGCGCCACGTTGGGCACCCGGTCGAGGTCGATGCCCTGGTTCTCCCAGACCCGCATCCAGGGGTAGAGCGCCATGTCGGCGATCGAATAGTCGCCGGCGACGTAGTCGGCCTCGGCGAGGCGGCGGTCGACGACGCCGTAGAGCCGCTGGCCCTCGTTGACGTAGCGCTCGATGGCGTAAGCGATCTTTTCCGGCGCGTAGTTGCGGAAGTGATGGCACTGGCCGAGCATCGGGCCGATGCCGCCCATCTGGAACATCAGCCACTGCAGCACGAGATAGCGGCCGGCGTCGTCCTTGGGCATGAACCTGCCGGTCTTCTCAGCCAGGTAGATCAGCATGGCGCCGGACTCGAAGACCGCGTAGGGCGTGCCGCCGGGGCCGTCGGGATCGACCATGGCGGGCATCTTGTTATTGGGGCTGATCTTCAGGAAATCGGGGTCGAACTGGTCGCCGGCGGTGATGTCGATGGCATGCACGTTGTATTCGAGCCCGCACTCCTCGAGCATAATGTGGATCTTGTGCCCGTTGGGCGTGGGCCAGGTGTAAAGCTCGATCATCGCCGGGGATCCCCTCTCTCGTGCCGGATTTCCGTGCTTTCGCGCGGGGTCGTGTCCGGCACAAGCTAGGTCGCGCCGCGGCGCGGCTCAAGGGGATCGCGCGGGCGGCTGCTAGAGGCCAGCCTTGGCCAGACCGTAATCCAGGATGCTCGACACCCCGGTGAAGAGATCGACGAGGCCGAGGCCCAACGCCTCCATCGCGACGATCGCCGCGATCGAGACGAGCGCGGCGATCAGCGAATACTCGATCGCCGTGGCGCCGCCTTCATCGGCTAGGAACAGGGCGAAAAGCTCAGGCACTGGCCGCTCCCATGGCGCAGCAATGCGCGCTGAAGCCGCCATGATACTTACCGATTGGTTAACAGCTGATAACGGATTTGGGTAAACGGGCCGGCAGTACGGGTTGAATGTCCGGTATGTGAAGTCCCACCAAAATTGCTGATTCCATTTCCGAGGGCCGACAGCGCTTGCCGACGTGCGCCGAAACCGTAAACTTCCGCCTCGGCGGAGGGCGGCCAGGACAGGTAAAGACGTGGCGATCGCGGACAATCTGACGGCGTTGCAGGCGCGGATCGGCGAGGAAATCGCCGTCTCGCCCTGGTTCACCGTGGACCAGGACCATATCGACCGGTTCGCGCGCGCCACCCACGATCTCGACTGGATGCATATCGACCCCGGGCGGGCGCGGGCCGAAAGCCCGTTCAAATCGACGATTGCCTTTGGATTCCAGACGCTTTCGATGCTTTCTTACTTCACGCACGAAGCCGGGCTGTGGCCGGAGGAGACGGTCTACGGCATCAACTACGGGCTCGACCGGGTGCGCTTCATGGCCCCGGTGCGCGCCGGAAAGCGCATCCGGGCGCGCTTCACCCTCAAATCCTGCGAGGAACGCCCCGACGGGGCGCTGAAGGGCGTCTACGAGGCGCTGGTGGAGATCGAGGACGAGGCCAAGCCCGCGATGGTCGCCGAGTGGATCGGCCTGTTCTATCCGCCGGGCGCCGCGGGCGCGGCGCGGCCGGCATGAACGGCGCGCGGGGCGAGGCCGCGGCGGCGGACGCGGCCGGCGGGATTCCCGACACCCTGCCCGAGCTGACCGCCCGCGCGGCGGCGCTGTGGCCGGAGCGCGCGGGGCTGATCTTCGATCCCGGCGGCGAGCGCCTCAGCTTCGGCGAGATCGAGCGGCGCTCGAATGCGCTCGCGGGCGCGCTGGCGGAACTGGGGGTCGGGCCGGGCGACACGGTCGGGGTGATGCTGCGCAACCAGCCGGCCTTCCCGCTCGCCTGGCTGGCGCTGCAGAAGGCCGGCGCGACGATGGTGCCGCTCAACGTCTTCTACAAGCGCGACGACGCGGCCTACCTGCTCGAGCACTCCGGGGCCAAGGCGGTGGTGACGGCCGAGGAATTCGCGCCGCTCATGGCCGAGATCGCCGCCGCCGGCGGGCCGGCCCCGCTGCTCGCCTCGGTGGACGGCGACGGCGGCGGGCGGGGCAAGGACGTTTCGGCGCTCGCGGGTCTGGCGCGCGACGGGCGCGGGCCGGCGCCGGCGCCCGATCCCGAGCGGCTCGCCAACATCCAGTACACCTCGGGCACCACCGGGCGGCCCAAGGGCTGCATGCTCTCCAACCGCTACTGGCTGGCGCTGGCGCGCAAGCTGGTCGGCTTCGCGGGGCTCGGCCCCGGCGACGTGATGCTGACGGCCCAGCCCTTCTACTACATGGACCCGCAGTGGAACGTCGCCTGCGCCCTCGCCGCCGGCTGCCCGCTGGTCATCCTCGACCGCTTCCATCCGTCGACGTTCTGGGAGCGCGTGCGGGCGCACGGCGTGACCTGGTTCTACTGCCTCGGCACCATGCCGCTGATGATGCTGAAGACACAACCAGGACCGTTCGATACCGACAATAAAGTGCGCATGGTGATGTGCTCGGCGATCCCGCCGGGGCGCCACGCCGAGATCGAGGCGCGCTGGGGGGCGCCCTGGCTCGAGGCCTTCGGCATGACCGAAACGGGGGGCGACCTGGCGGTGCCGCTGGCCGAGCACGACGCGCTGGTCGGCTCGGGCTCGATCGGCCGGCCGCTGCCGGGGCGCGAGGCGCGCGCGGTCGACGACGCCGACGAGGACGTGGCCGCCGGCACGGTCGGCGAGATGGTGCTGCGCGGGCCCGGCATGATGGCGGGCTACTTCAAGAACGAGGCGGCGACGGCGGAGATCTTCCGCGGCGGCTGGCTGCACACGGGCGACCTGGTGCGCCGCGACGCGGCCGGGCGCTTCTACTACGTCGGCCGAAAGAAGGAGATGATCCGCCGATCGGGCGAGAATATTTCCGCCGCCGAGGTCGAGGAAACCATCGCCGGCCACCCCGCCGTGCGCATGGCGGCCTGCGTGCCGGTGCCCGACGAGGTGCGCGGCGAGGAGGTGAAGGCGTATGTCGTGCCGCGCGAGGGCGCGGCGGTCGAGCCCGCGGCGCTCGCGGCGCATTGCGAGGCGCGGCTCGCCTATTTCAAGGTGCCGCGCTACTGGTGCTTCGTCGACGACCTGCCGCGCACGCCGTCGGAACGCGTCGCCAAGCACGCGCTGGTGGCGGATGTCGACGATCTGCGGGCGGGCGCCTGGGACCGGGTGGACGAGGTGTGGCGGTAGCCCGGCGCGGCGACGCGGGTAGGCTTGAAACCCGCGCATACCATAAGGGCCCGCAATAAGGGCCCGACGCTCAGCTCTCCCTGATCTCGCCCCTGAGCTCGCGCTGGATGCGGCGGACGATGTCGTTGGAGAGGAACTCCAGGATCTGGTCGGCGTCCCACTGGTGGCCGCGGAAGTTGGTGTAGCCCGAGCGGTTGAGCGCGGTGGCGATGTCCTCGGCCGAGGTGGCGCCGGTCGACTTGACGCCCTCGATCTCGAGCACGGTCTCGCGGGTGAACTCCTCGGGCGCCTGGGGGCGCTCGCGGCGGGTCTCGGCCATGGGATCGCCTCGTCGCGGAAGCTGGGCCGGCCAGTCTACAGGCTTTCGCGGGCCCTGGGAATCGGGCCGGCGCGCGGCAACAGCACGCGGTAGACGACCATCCCCGCGAAGCAGAGCGCGAACATCATCGCCGCCATCTCGAGGAACGAGCCGTGGCGGGCGAAGCCGGCCAGCGGGTTGACGAGCGCGGAGAAGGCGAACTGCAGGAAACCGGTGAGCCCCGAGGCGGTGCCGGCGAGCCTCGGGTTGGCGCCCACCGCGCCGGCGAAGGCGGCGGGCACGGTGATGCCGTTGCCGAAGCCGACCACCGCCATCGGGATCATGAAGGCGGGAATGCTGAAATGCCCGGCGAGGCCGATCGCGAGGAAGGCCGAGGCGCCCAGCACCGAGACGAGGTTGCCCGCGACGATGCCGCGATGGATGCCGATGCGCGGCAGGATGCGGCTGGAGAGGAAGTTGCCGGTGATGTAGCCGCCGGGCATGCAGAGTGCCACGAAGCCGTACTGGTCGGGCCGCAGCCCCGCCTCGCCGATCATCACCACCGGCCCGGCGGCGAGGTAGATGAAGAAGGCCGCCGTCACCATGCCGCCGGTCGCGGTGTAGGCGATGAAGACGCGCTCGCGCAGGAGACCCAGATAGCCTTGCGTCAGCTCGCGCGGGCCGGCGCCGATGCGGCGCTCGGGCGGATGGCTCTCGCGCAGCACGAAGACCGCGGCGGCGAAGGCGGCGACGCCGAGCGCCACCATGGCGAAGAACACGCCGCGCCAGCCGAAGCCGACCTGGACGATGCCGCCCAGCATCGGCGAGAGCATCGGCGTGAGGCCGGCGGCCATGCCGATATAGGCCATGTAGCGCGCGCTTTCCTTGGCGCTGGTGCGGTCGCGCACGATGGCCCGCGCGACCACGATGCCGACCGAGGCGCCGAGCGCCTGGAACAAGCGAGCGCCGATCAACAGGTCGATGTCGCCGGCAAGGGCGCAGACGATGCTGGCCGCGACGAAGAGCGCGTAGCCCGCGATCATGACGGGCCGGCGGCCGAAGCGGTCGGAGAGCGCACCGACCACGATCTGCGCCGCGGCAAAGCCGACGAGGTAGACCGTCATGGTGAGCTGGACCACGGCGACCGGCGTGGCGAAGGCTTCGGCGATCGCCGGCAGCGAGGGCGTGTACATGGCCACGCCGATCAGGCTCACCGAGACGAAGACGACGAGCTGCGGCAGCAGGGCGGCGGTCGCCATGGCCGGTTTCGGCGCCGGCTTGTCGGCGACCGACGTCAACGGCCGCCTCCGCCGGCGGGCCGGGGCGGCGGGTCGTGGCGCTGCGAGGGCGTCCGCATGGCCGTTCACTTATGGCGCGAGCCGCGCCATCGCCAGCGACTTCAGCGCGTAGGGAGGGCGCGCCTGCCGCATGGCGGATCGGTGTGCATCGCTGAGATCGAAGCAGATGCACATCCATAGTCGCGTCATTTCGACCGAGCGCAAGCGAGTGGAGAAATCCGGGTCGATGCCGTGCGCGGCATCCGGCCAGATTTCTCCGCTCGGTCGCTCGCGCTCCCTCGGTCGAAACGACGAAAAAAGTCGCTCGGAGAGCGCCCTACCCGCCGCCGCCGAGCTTTTTGCGCAGCAGCTCGTTGACCGCCTTGGGATTGGCCTGGCCTTGCGTCGCCTGCATGACCTGGCCGACGAACCAGCCGATGGTCTTGGGGTTCTCGCGGGCTTGCGCCGCCTGGTCGGGGTTCTCGGCGATGATCTTGTCGACGATGGCCTCGATGGCGCCGGTGTCGGTGATCTGTTTCAGGCCTTTTTCTTCAACGATCTCCAATGCTTGCCGGCCTGAATTGAACATTCCGATGAAAACATCCTTGGCGATGCGGGTCGAGATCGTTTCGTCGGCGATGAGGTCGATGAGCCCGCCCAGCGCCTCGGCCGAGACCGGCGAGTCGGCGATCGTCCGGTCGGCGCGGTTCAACTGGCCGAAGAGCTCGGAGGTGACCCAGTTGGCGGCGAGCTTGGGATCGCGCTTGCCGTTTTCGATCACCGCCTCGAAATAGGCGGCGGTCTCGCGCTCGGCGACCAGCACGCCGGCGTCGTAGTCGGACAGGCCGTAGTCGTTGGTGAAGCGGGCCTTCTTCTGGTCGGGCAGCTCGGGGAGGCCCGCCTTGATCCCGGCGACCCAATCCGGGTCGAGGACCAGCGGCAGCAGGTCGGGGTCGGGGAAGTAGCGGTAGTCGTGCGCCTCCTCCTTGCTGCGCATCGGCCGGGTCTCGCCGCGGTTCGGATCGAAGAGGCGGGTCTCCTGGTCGATCGTGCCGCCGGCCTCGATCACCTCGACCTGGCGGGCGGCCTCGTAGTCGATCGCGGCTTCCACGAAGCGGACCGAGTTCACGTTCTTGGTCTCGGTGCGCGTGCCGTAGTCCTCGCCGGGCCGGCGCACCGAGACGTTGACGTCGGCGCGCAAACTCCCCTCCTCCATGTTGCCGTCGCAGGTGCCGAGGTAGCGCAGGATCGAGCGCAGCTTGCGGATGTAGAGCCCGGCCTCCTCCGCCGAGCGGAGGTCGGGCTCGGAGACGATCTCCATCAGCGCCACGCCGGCGCGGTTGAGATCGACGTAGGTGTTCCTGGGGTCCTGGTCGTGCAGGCTCTTGCCGGCGTCCTGCTCCAGGTGCAGGCGCGTGATGCCCACCGTGCGAGTGCCGCCGCCGGGCAGGTCGAGCTCGACCGCGCCCTGGCCGACGATCGGCTGCTGGTACTGCGAGATCTGATAGCCGGGCGGGAGATCCGGATAGAAGTAGTTCTTGCGGTCGAAGACCGAGTGCAGGTTGATCTTCGCCTTGAGGCCGAGGCCGGTGCGCACGGCCTGCTCGACGCATTTCCGGTTGATCACCGGCAGCATGCCGGGAAAGGCCGCGTCGACGAAGGAAACCTGGCTGTTGGGCTCGGCGCCGAAGGCGGTGGCCGCACCCGAGAAGAGCTTGGCCGCCGAGCTCACCTGGGCATGGATCTCCAGGCCGATCACGACCTCCCACTCGCCGGTGTCGCCTTCGATCAGGGTCATGGGGGCGCTGCTGCCTCAGACCGGCCCTGTCGCGCGGAAGGTCGCGACGGCCGTCAGGACCAGGAACATGACGGCGAAGGCGAGGAGGCGCCAGGACTTGCGCACGCGCGGGGCGTGCGCCCGGTCCCAGCGCAGGCGGACCGCCGCGGCGAGGAGCGCCAGGGCCGGGCAGGCGATGAGCGCGATCACCTGCACGACCGAGGGCAGCCACTTGTAGGCGTCGAGCGGCCCCTCCCAGACGCCCGCGACGGCGATCGCGAAGGCGATCCAGAAGAGCGAGGGCGGCAGCAGCAGCCATTCGGCGGCCGCGGCGAACCGGGCGATGCGCTCGCGGCCTGGGCTGCGGAGGACGAGGCGCTGGCCGGCGGGACGCGACATCGCGCTCACCCCTCAGCGACCCGCCACGAAGGCGGGCTCGGCGTCGAAGCCGGCGGCGTCCTCGAGCACCTGGGCGACGCGGAACATGGTCGCCTCGTCGAAGGCGCGGCCGAGCACCTGGAGGCCGAGCGGAAGACCCTCCGCGGAGAGCCCCGCCGGCACCGAGATGCCGGGCAGGCCCGCGAGGCTCGCGGGCACGGTGAAGACGTCGTTCAGGTACATGGCGATCGGGTCGTCCATCTTCTCGCCCTGGGCGAAGGCCGCGCTCGGCGCGGTCGGCGTGAGGATCGCATCGACGCTCTCGTAGGCGGCCTTGAAGTCGTCGGCGATCAGCGTCCGCAGCTTCTGCGCCTTGATATAGTATGCATCGTAGTAGCCGGCCGAAAGCACGTAGGTGCCGATGAGGACGCGGCGGCGGACTTCGGCGCCGAAGCCCTGCCCCCTCGTCTTCTCGTACATCTCGGTGAGCTCGCCGCCCTCGACGCGGAGGCCGTACTTGACGCCATCGTAGCGCGCCAGGTTGGACGAGGCCTCGGCGGGGGCGACGATGTAGTAGGTCGGCAGCGCATACTTGGTATGTTTGAGACTGATCTCCTTGGTCGTGGCGCCGGCGTCCCTTAGCCACGCAATACCCTGTTGCCACAGCACCTCGATCTCGGGCGGCATACCTTCGAGCACGTACTCCTTGGGGATGCCGATGGTCATGCCCTTCACGCCGTCGCGCAGCGTTGCTTCGTAGTCGGGCACCGGCTCGGGCACGCTGGTCGAGTCCTTGGGGTCGTGGCCGGCCATGGCGCGCAGCATGATCGCGGCGTCGCGCACGCTGCGGGTGAGCGGGCCGGCCTGGTCGAGCGAGGAGGCGAAGGCGACGGTGCCCCAGCGCGAGCAGCGGCCGTAGGTCGGCTTCATGCCGACGATGCCGCAGAAGGCGGCGGGCTGGCGGATCGAGCCGCCGGTATCGGTGCCGGTCGCGCCCAAGGCCGCGCGCGCGGCGACCAGCGCCGCCGAGCCGCCCGAAGAGCCGCCGGGCACGAGCGGACGGTTGTCGCCCTCGCGGGCCCAGGGGTTTTCCACCGCGCCGTAGTGGCTCGTCATGTTGGAGGAGCCCATGGCGAACTCGTCGAGGTTGGTCTTGCCGAGCAGCACCCCGCCCTCGCGCCAGAGATTGGCGGTCACGGTCGACTCGTAGGGCGGCGTGAAGCCGTCGAGGATGCGCGAGCCGGCCGTCGTCAGGATGCCCGCGGTGCAGAAGAGGTCCTTGATGGCGAGCGGCAAGCCCTCGACGATGCCGGCCCCGCCCGATTTGCGGCGGGCGTCGGAGGCCTTGGCCATCTCGGCGGCGCGCTCGAAGGTCTCGGTGATGAAGGCGTTGAGGGGCCGGGCGGACTCGGCGGCGCGGATGTGGGTTTCGGTCAGCTCGGCGGAGGAGGTGGCGCCCTTCGCCAGCGCGTCGCGGGCCTGCGCGAGGGTGAGCTCGTTGAGGGCGGTCATGGGCATATCCGGGCGCGCGCCGGCGCGCGCGGACCCCTCACCCCAACCCTTTCCCCCAAGGCGTGACGGGTACACCCTTGCCGCATCACTCGACCACCTTGGGAACCTGGAAGAAGCCCTTGCCGCCGGCGGGGGCGTTCCGGAGGATCTCGTCGGGGTAGCCGCCGTCGGTGACGGCGTCCTCGCGCATCGGCAGCACGACGGCGACCACCGAGGTCATCGGCGCGACGTTTTCGGTGGGCACCTCGCTCAGCTGCTCGATCCAGCCGAGGATGTTGGACAGCTCGCCCGCCAGCCCCTCGAGCTGGTCGTCGGCGACCTCGATGCGGGCGAGCCGCGCGATGCGGCGGACCGTGTCCTTGTCGAGCGCCATGGCGCGGCTATCGGGCTGGAGGGAAGTGGGCGGTCATCGGATCGCACCCTTAACACCGGGTCTCAGACCGCGCAAGCGGACGCGCCCGCTCCATTGTGGACATCGACGGCCGCGCGGGCGAGCATCGCCATGGCGGACCCGCGCATGGACGGATTGGAGCATCGGTGCCCGAGATCGAAGACCTGGCGGCGCTCAAGGAAGCGCTCGGCGCGCCGGGCAGTCCGGGCCGGCGACTGCTCGGCTTCGACCTCGGCCGGAAGACCATCGGCCTGGCGCTCTCGGATGCGGGGCTGATGATCGCATCGCCGCTGGAGACGATCCGGCGGCGCAAGTTCGGCGCCGATGCCGAGCACCTGAAAGCGCTCTGCGCCGAGCACGGCGTCGGCGGGCTGGTCATCGGCCTGCCCAGGAACATGGACGGCAGCGAAGGGCCGCGCGCCCAGTCGACGCGGCAGTTCGCGCGCAACGTCGAGGCGAAGCTGGGCCTGCCCTATGCCTTCTGGGACGAGCGCCTCTCGACCGCGGCGGTCGAGCGCATGCTAGTCGACGAGGCCGACATGACGCGCCGGCGGCGCGGGGACGTCGTCGACAAGCTCGCCGCCGCCTATATCCTGCAGGGCGCGCTCGACGCAATGCCGCGCGGATAGGGCCGCTCAGCCGGTCGGGACGCCGGCCGCCTCGTCGAAGCCATCGCCGATCGCGGCCTTGCGGATGTACTCGACGACGATGAAGATCGCGTCGACGCTCTCGCCGTCGGCGGAGAGCGGCATCATGATATCCTCGATCGTGATGAAGTCGCGGTGCGGGCCGACATAGGGGATGTCGCCGCGAATGGGCTGGCGCTCGGTTGCCACCCGTTCGCAGCACGACCAGATGCGGCTCGGCGCGCGTTGGTGCGCGATCTCGGAGAGCCGGCGGCCGGTATAGGGCTCGGACATGTGCTCCTCGGTGATCGTGCCGATCAGGCGGTAGCGGAATTCGAGGGGGTCGCGCAGCACGTCGAGCAGGATCACATGGGGCAGCAGCGGGATCATGTCGACCGGATCGAGGTCCGTGCGCGCGGGCATCAGCCGCGCGCCGCGCACCGTGTTCCAGTAATCCAGCCCCTGCCGGACTATGGGCGATCTGATGTCGGAGAGTGCGCCGTCCATCGCCGCGCCGTCGCCTTTGCTGCATACATGAGTATGCGCCGTCGGAACCTCGGCGCCGGGCGGCACCCTAGGACGCAAGGCTTTCGAAAGGATTAGCGCGAGCCGGCCGAGCCGCGCGGCAGCGAGCGGAAAAAGGACCAGATCTCGTCCTGGGCGGCGATGTCGCGGCTCACCTTGCCGATCGCCGATTCGGGCTGGACCTGCGTCCCGCCGGGCCAGGTATGGCCGCCGCGGTCGATGGTGTAGAGCACCACGCGGGTGTTCAGGCGGCAGTTCTGATAGCGCTCGCGCCGCACCTCGGTGCCGTCGCCCGGCGCCCTGTCGGGGAGGCGCTCCAGGATCGGCGCATCGGAGCAGCCGTTCTTCTCCGCCCAGTAGGCGACGGTGTCCTCGGTGGAGAGCAGCCGGCCGAGGCGGCGGAAGCCGGAGCGCATCTCGCCGCCGCGCCAGGGCACGATCGGGTCGACCGTGCCGTTCATCACCAGGATCGAGACCGGGCGTTTGGGCATGCAGCGGAAGCGCATGCGATCGGGGAAGTTGGCCATCACCGCGGCGACGCCGTGGATCTTGTCGGCGGCCTCGCAGGCCATGCGCAGCGCCAGTATGCCGCCGTTGGCCGCGCCGGCGACGAAGACCCGGTCGCCGGTGATGCCGTGCTGGCCGCGCAGCGCCTCGATGATCTTGACCACGAAGCCTACGTCGTCGATGTCCTGCGCATGGGCGCGGTAGCCGACCCGCGTGCGCCCGTCGTTCCAATGCCGCTCGACGCCCTGGGGGTAGGCGACGGCGAAGCCGGCCTTGTCGGCGAGCGCGCTCAGCCCGGTCAACGCCGCGAAGCCCGCCGCGCGGCCGCCGCCGGCATGCAGCGCGATCACCAGCGGCAGCGACCTGCGGGCCTCCGCCGGCGCGGGCGGCAAGTGGAGAATGTAACTCCGCTTGAGCCCGCCATGATCGATGCGGCCGCTGAGGTCGCGGCCCGCGCCCTCGGCGGCCCTGGCGCCGCCGGCGCCCGCGGCGCAGACGGCCAGCGCCAGCGCCAAGCCAGCGGCGCGGCGTGCGGGGGCGCACAGGACGGATCGGACGGTCGGCATGGCCGACACTCTATGGCTCGGGCGGGGCCATGCCAACCTTCGCCTGCAAGGTCGCCACATGACCGCGGCGCATGCCGTGGCCGTTCGGAGCATTTTCCGCTCACGCGGGATCGGCGATCGCGGCGCTGCTTGTGGCGAGCGGGCCCCTCCCCTATAAGCCGCGCCATGCCTGGACCGCTCGCCGGAATTCGCATCTTCGACATGACCCGCATCCTGGCGGGGCCGACGGCCACGCAGGTGCTGGCCGACCTGGGCGCCGACGTGATCAAGGTCGAACGGCCGGGGCGCGGCGACGACGTGCGCGGCTGGGGGCCGCCGTATCTCAAGGACCCCGACGGCAACGACTGCCCGATCGACAGCGTCTATTTCAATTCGGCCAACCGCAACAAGCGCTCGATCACGCTCAATCTCGCCGACCCCGAGGGCCAGGCGCTGGCCCGACGGCTGATCGGCGCGTGCGACGTGGTCTTCGAGAACTACAAGGTGGGCGACCTGAAGAAGTACGGCCTCGCCTACGAGCAGCTGAAGGACGCCAACCCCGGCCTCGTCTATTGCTCGCTGACCGGCTTCGGCCAGGACGGGCCTTATGCGGAGCGCGCCGGCTTCGACCTCGTGGTGCAGGCGATGGGGGGCATGATGAGCATCACCGGCCCCGCCGGCGGCGGCGTCGGCGACGGGGTCAAGGTCGGCGTCGGCATCGCCGACATCATGACCGGCATGTACTGCAACATCGCCATCCTGGCGGCGCTGCGGCACCGCGATGCGACCGGCGAGGGCCAGCACCTCGACCTCGCCCTGCTCGACTGCCAGGTCGCCTGGCTGGTCAACGAGGGCATGAACTTCCTGCACACCGGCGATCGGCCCAAGCCCTGGGGCACGGCGCATGCGACGATCGTGCCGTATCAGTCGTTCCCCGACGCGAACGACGAGCATTTCATCCTCGCCGTCGGCAACGACCGGCAGTTCCAGCGCTTCTGCGCCTTCGCCGGGGCGCCGGAGCTGGCCGAAGACCCGCGCTTCCTGACCAACCCGCTGCGGGTGCGGCACCGCCCGGAATGCGTGGCCGCGGTGAGCGAACTGACGCGCCGGCATCCGCGCGCACACTGGCTCGAAGGGCTGCCGCCGCTGGGCGTGCCCTGCGGGCCGGTCAACGCCATCGACCAGGTCTTCGAGGAGCCCCAGGTCCAGGCGCGCGGCATGCGCATCGAGATCGCGCACCCCGCCTCGGGCAAGCGCGAGGCGTATATCGCCAGCCCCATCCGCATGGAGAAGACCCCGGTCGAGTACCGCCGCCCGGCGCCGATGCTGGGCGAGCACACCGAGGAGGTGCTGGGCGAAATCTTGGGGATGGGTGCGGAAGAGATCGCCGTCCTGCGCGGGAAAGGCGCGGTCTGACGCAATTTGCGGATTTTCGGCGTCCGTCCGTGTTAGTCTGTCCTCGGACAAACGACCGTATGGAAACGCGCGCCATGCCCGACGACCGACCGATCTACCGAGCCAGCGCCGAGGTCATGGCCGTGTGGCCGGACGCCTCGGGCAATACGGTGAACGGCCTGGGCGAGGCCGAACCCAGGAGCCCAAGGCCGGTCTTCTGGCGCTACGACGGCTCCACGCCGCACGAGCCGGTCATGTACTACTTCTTCGAGCGCGACAAGGACAACGCGCGGATCAAGAATGCGCGGCGCTACCGCGCCCGCATGGACGCGATCCCCGTGCACGAGGTGGCGCCGGACACGGTCGAGAAGCCTGCGGCCGAATGGACGAAGGAGGTGAAGGCCGCGGCGATCGAGCTGGGCGCCGACGTCGTCGGCATCGCCGCCTACCGTCCCGAATGGACCTTCGAGGACCGCCCGCAGCCGGCCGGCGCCTGGGCGGTCATGATGGGCTTCGGCCATGTCTACGACAACATGAAGACCGCGCCCGACGAGAACGCCTACGTCGAGGTGATGAACCAGTACGAGCGCGCGGGCGGCACCGCCAAGCGGCTGACCAACTGGATCCGCGCGCGCGGCCACGTGGCCGAGGCCAAGACCGGGCCGATGACCGAGGACGTGCTGATGATCCCGGCGGCGATCGCGGCGGGGCTGGGCGAGCTCGGCAAGCACGGCTCGATCATCAACCGGAGATACGGCTCGAGCTTCCGCCTCGCCATGGTGACGACGGACCTGCCGCTCGTCGCCGACCAGCCCGACGTCTTCGGCGGCGACATGTTCTGCGAGAGCTGCCAGGTCTGCGCCAACGCCTGTCCGCCCGATGCGATCTTCCGCGAGAAGCAGATGGTTCGGGGCCGGCGCAAATGGTACGTCGACTTCGACAAGTGCGTGCCCTACTTCGTCGACAACAAGACCTGCGGGCTCTGCCTCGCCGTCTGCCCGTGGTCGCGCCCCGGCATCGCCGACAACCTGGTGACGAAGATGGCCAAGCGCATGGCGGCGCGGGGCGCCGAGAGGTAGGCGGACGAGTTGAATCGTCATTTCGACCGAGCGCAGCGCGCGGAGAAATCTGGGCGCCGCATGCACTGCGTCTGGCCAGGTTTCTCCGCTCGGTCGCTCACGCTCCCTCGGTCGAAATGACGGAGCAAATTGATCGAACTCTGCGCTCAGATCGGCAGGAAGCCTTTTTTCTTCTTGGGCCTGGTTTCCTTGGTCGGGCCCGCCGGCCCGCCGAGCGAATAGACGCGCACCGGGTCGGCGATGTTCTTCAGCTTCTTCTGGCCGAGGTCCTTGAAGCCGAGGTCGAGCTTGGCCTTGACCAGGTCGCGCACCACGCCGGAGAGGCAGATGCCGCCGGCCTCGGCCATCGGCTCGAGGCGCGCCGCGATGTTGACGCCCTCGCCCATCAGGTCGTCGCCCTGCACGATCACGTCGCCGACGTTGATGCCGATGCGGAACTCCATGCGCCGGTGCTCGGGCGCCTTGGCGTTGCGCTCGATCATCAGGCGCTGGATCTCGACCGCGAACATGACCGAGTCGTTGACGCTGTTGAACTCGAGCATGAAGCCGTCGCCGATCTCCTTGAAGATGCGGCCGGTGAACTCCTCCAGGCAAGGATCGAGCACGCCGGAGCGCACGTCGCGCAGCACGGCCAGCGTGCGGGTCTCGTCGACGTGCATCTGGGCGCTGTAGCCGACCACGTCCATGGCGACGATCGAGGCGAGGCGGCGGCGGCGCGAGACGCGCTCGAAGGGATCGCCCTCGGTGCGGTCGCTCTCGACCGCGTAGTCGATCAGGAGGTCGCCGATGGTGGTCTGGAAGCGGCCGAACATGACCGCGACGTCGCCGCTGACCACGACCGTGTCGTCGACCTCGACCCAGGCGCCGTCCTGCTCGATGAAGGTGCCGTGCATGCTGCCGTCGTCGCTGAGCTCGAAGGCGTTGTCGCCGCGCGGCACGATGACCGCGTGCTCGCGGGAGATCGATTCGTCGTTGAGCTGGACATCGCAGCTTCGGCTGCGGCCGACGCGGTAGGCTTGCATGGACGATCCGTCCCCGAACTCTCCAGCTTCGGCCGGCCGCGCGCGCGACGCGCAGGCGGGCCGCTTCACCCTCGACCCTGGCGGCAAGAGCTTAAAGCCGCGTCACCATGATAGCAATTCGCCGCCGGGCGAGATACGGCCCGGACGCCAGAGCGGGCCTCAGCGCCGGATCGAGCGGGCCTCGACCATGAGCCCGCCGATCTCGTAGCGCCCGGCCGCGGCCTCGGGCGGGCGGGCCAGGCGGGCAAAAGCGGTCTCCGCGATCAGGATCTCGCCGCGCCCGGCGACGTCCTCGCCGAGCTTGCAGGCGACGTTGACCGGGGCGCCGAAGAGCTCGACCCCGGGGATCAGCAGCAGCCGGCCGAAATCGATGCCGATCGAGACGTGGATGCGGCCGTCCTCGGCGCGCGCGGGATTGCCGGCGGCGTAGTGGTCGAGGATCGCGCGCGCGATATCGAGCGCCATGTCGGCGTCGGGCGCCACGGCGAACATGCTGTCGGCCTCGTACTTGACGACCTCGCCGCCGGCGGCCTCGACGATCGGCCGGGTGGCCTCGCGCATGTCCTGGATCAGCGCGAGGAAATGCAGCACGCCGCGGCGCTCGGTGAGGCGCGAGAAGCCGCTCATGTCGAGGGCGAGCACGGCGCGCTCGACGCCGTAGGCGGCCCAGACCTCCTCTTCCAGCGCCGGCAGCTCGTCGGGCCGCGCGGCGCGGTAGTGCGTCAGATAGGCGACCAGCCGGTCGTCCATGACTACCCATCCCCCGAGCCCGTTATCCCGTGAAACGCCCGCGCATCGGCGGCATGCGCGGGGCACGATACCGCGGCGCGCGGCGCGCATGCTAGGCTCCCGCCGCCTTGAGGAATCCAGCGGAAAAGCGGCGCGTCGGCGCCGGCGCGGCGAACCCGGAGATCGGCCAATCGGTCGCCATCGGCGCGGCGCTGCTGATCGTCGGTCTCGCTTGCTTCGCCGGCATGGAGGCGGTGGCGAAGGTCCTGATCGGCCCCGGCCACGACCAGTCGCCGGTGCTGGTGGCCTGGGCGCGCTACGTCGTGCACCTGGCGATCCTGGCGCTGCTGCTGGCGCGCTTCCGGCCGGCCGAGCTGGTGCGCACGAAGCGGCTGGGCCTCCACGTGCTGCGCTCGCTGCTCATCGTCACGCTGACCGTCCTCTTCTTCGCCGCGGTGAAGACGATGACCCTGGCCGATGCGACGACGATCCTCTATGCCGGCCCGCTGCTGATCGTGGTGTTCTCCGGGCCGGTGCTGGGCGAGAGCGTGGGGATCCACCGCTGGACCGGCGTGCTGGTCGGCTTCGTCGGCGTGGTGATCATCGTGCGGCCCGGCGGCGAGTTCGGCTGGGGGGCGGCGATGGCCTTCGGGGCGGCGCTCTGCTACGCCGGCTACGCGCTGGCGACGCGGGTGCTGGGGCCGACCGAATCGCCGGTCGCCACGGTGTTCTACACCGCCTTCGTCGGCGCGGTGCCGCTTTCGATCGCGGTGCCCTTCTTCTGGACCAGCCCGACGCAGATCGAATGGCTGTGGCTGATCGTGCCCGGCGTGCTGGGCGCCTTCGGGCACTACGTGATCTTCCTGGCCTACCGGCGGGCGGCGGCCTCGGCGCTGGCGCCCTTCACCTACACCCACCTGATCTGGGCGGCGCTCTACGGACTCTTGATCTTCGCCGAGCGGCCCGACCTCTGGACCATCCTGGGCGCGGCCATCATCAGCGGAGCCGGCATATATGTCTGGTACCGCGAGATGCGCCAGGCGCGCGCCTAGCTGTCCATGGCCGCCGGCGGGTTGCCGGCGGGCCGCCCCGTGCTCCTAGAACAGGTCGTGATTAGGTCGAATCACTTCTTGATCCGGCCCAAATGCGATCCGATCTAGCGCTTGCGGGCGACCAGGATGTCGGGGCCGGTCGGCTGGCCCACCTTCAGGTCGTAGCCGTCCAGTTTCGATTCGCCGGCCACGCGAACCACGTCGCAGCGGTGGATGTCGAGCACCGCGCCGAGCGAATTCGTCCCCCAATCCCGCATGGAACCCGGTCCGGCGATGAGGATGGTGTCGTCCATGCGGATGTACTCGAGGCTGATCGAGCCGCCGGACTTGATCGGCTCCGTCGCGGTCCACTGGATGACGCTGCCCCTGCGTATCTCCACGTAGATGTCGTGGCCGGTCCGGTTGTGGATGGTCCGCGTGAAGCCGCAGGCCTGCGCCGTCGATGCCGGCAGCACGATGGACGCCGCCGCCAGCGCCGCGCAGAGCGCGGCGAACACGGCGAGCCTGCCGGATCTCTTGCGGCCAATGCGGGCCAGGCCCGCGAGGATCTTCCAAGGCATCGAAGGTCTCCAGGACATCGGCGCATCGTCGAACGGCTCGGCTCGATGCGCCATTCAAGGGAAAACGGGAGAGACCGGCCATAGCGATACGAACCCGGTCGCGTGTCAAACGAGACTATTCGGCGAGACTATTCGGCGAGACTATTCGGATAGAATGCAGATTCTATTAACCACGATGGCAAAAGTCGAGAAATCGACATGCCCGGCGAGCTCGTCGGCGCCATCGGCCGCGCCGGACGCCAGGGCGGCGGTGGCGGCGACGAGCAGCCCCGCCGCGATCGCCCGGCTGCGCTTGCCTGGCATCGTTTCCTCCGGTCGAGGGGCAAGCGCTGCGAAAACGGCGCCCCGAGGCGTCCGAGAAGCCTTGCCGGGCCCCTGAGGGCGACCTTATATTGAGCCTTTAATGGCTGCCCCCGCAACGGTCCCGAGCGTCGTCTTCCCCTACCGGGATCTTTTGGGAATCGAGGGGCTCACGCCCGAGGAGATCACCCTCCTCCTCGACCTCTCCGAACGCTACACCGAAGCCAACCGGCGGCCCGGCAAGAAGCGCAAGACCATGCGCGGGCGCACGGTGATCAACCTCTTCTTCGAGACCTCGACGCGCACGCGCACCTCCTTCGAGCTGGCCGCCCAGCGCCTCGGCGCCGACGTCATCAACATGCAGGTCGCCGACAGCTCGATCAAGAAGGGCGAGACCCTGGTCGACACGGCCGTCACCCTGAACGCGATGCACCCCGACGTGCTGGTCGTGCGCCACCCGGAGAGCGGCGCGGTCAAGCTGCTCTCCGAGAAGGTCGACTGCGCCGTCATCAACGCCGGCGACGGCAGCCACGAGCACCCGACCCAGGCGCTGCTCGACGCCCAGACGATCCGCGCACGGCTGGGGCGGCTCTCCGGCATCACCGTGGCGATCTGCGGCGACCTCGCGCACAGCCGGGTGGCGCGCTCGAACATCCTGCTGCTCACCACCATGGGCGCGCGGGTCCGCGTGGTCGGCCCGCCGACGCTGGTGCCCGCCACGTTCGAGCGGCTCGGCGTGGAGGTGCATCACAACATGGAGCGGGGCATCGCCGACTGCGACGTGGTGATGATGCTGCGCCTGCAGACCGAGCGCATGCAGGGCTCTTATGTCCCCTCGACGCGCGAGTACTTCCGCTTCTTCGGGCTCGACTACGCCAAGCTCGGCGCCGCCAAGCCCGACGCGCTGGTCATGCATCCGGGGCCGATGAACCGCGGCGTGGAGATCGACAGCGAGGTCGCCGACGACTTCGGCCGCAGCGCCATCCAGACCCAGGTCGAGATGGGGGTGGCGGTGCGCATGGCGGTCCTCAAGGTGCTGACCCGCAACCTGGAGGCGCGCCAGCGGGCGCAAGCCAATGGGAACGGGGCCGTCATGGGCGAAGCGTCATGAGCGTCGTCACCGGCGGGCCGGCGGGGCGAACGGCCTACCTCAACGCCCGCCTGCTCGACCCCGCCAGCGGGCTCGACACGGCGGGCGACCTGCTCACCGTGGGCGGCGAGATCGCCGACCTCGGGCCCGGGCTCTTCAAGGACGGCGCGCCGAAAGGCGCGGCGGTCGTGGACTGCGCCGGCGCCTGCCTGGCGCCGGGCCTGGTCGACATGCGGGTCCAGCTCCGCGAGCCCGGCGACGAGCACAAGGAGACCATCGAGACCGCCAGCGCCGCCGCCTCGGCCGGCGGGGTGACGGCGATGGCCTGCCTGCCCGACACCAATCCGCCGATCGACGACGTGGCGGTGGTCGAGTTCATCGCCCGGCGCGCCCGCGAGGTGCGCGGCACCAAGGTGTTCTGCTACGGCGCGGCGACGCGCGGCCTCGAGGGCGCGCAGCTCACCGAGATGGGCCTGCTCGCCGAGACCGGGGCGGTCGCCTTCACCGACGGCGGGCGCGCCATCGCCAACGCCCAGGTGATGCGCCGCGCGCTGCTCTACGCCAGCACCTTCGATGCGCTGATCGTCCAGCACCCGCAGGAGCCGACCCTGGCGCGCGACGGCGACATGAACGCGGGCGAGGTGGCGCTGCGGCTCGGGCTCTCGGGGATTCCCCCGGTCGCCGAGGTGATGATGATCGAGCGCGACCTGCGCCTCGTGGAGTCGACCGGCGGGCGCTATCACGCGGCGCATATATCGACCGCGGCCTCGGTCGAGGCGATCCGCGCCGCCAAGGCCCGCGGTCTCAGGGTCACCTGCGACACCGCGCCGCCCTACTTCACCCTCAACGAGACCGCGGTCGGCGACTACCGGACCTTCGCCAAGCTCGACCCGCCGCTGCGCGCCGAGGCCGACCGCGAAGCCATCGTCGAGGGCCTCGCCGACGGCACCATCGACGCCATCGCCTCCGACCACGCCCCGCACGACCAGGACAGCAAGCGCCTGCCCTTCGCCCAGGCCGAATACGGCATCGTCGGGCTGGAGACGCTGCTGCCGCTGTCGCTGGCCCTGGTCCACAAGGGCCGCATGAGCTTGAACGCCCTGCTCGCCTGCCTCACCGTGCGGCCGGCGGAGATCCTGGGCCTGCCCCTGGGACGCCTCGCCAAGGGCGCGCCGGCCGACCTGGTGCTGTTCGACCCCGACCGGCCCTGGCGCATCGATCCCGACCAGTTCCGCTCCAAATCGAAGAACTCGCCCTTCGACGACGCCCCCGTGCAGGGCCGCGCGCTGCGCACCGTGGTCGCCGGGCGCACGCTCTTCGCCGTTGAGACCGTCGCCGCCGCGGTCGCCTGACGATCCTCGATTTTTTAGTTCGGGCACGATGGTCCGGAGCGCCGCCGGTTCGGTGATGCATATGTATTCGTACTGTAACCGTTGAAATCTCCTGCGCCTTTGTCTATGATATGAACAATTTTTATTAAGTATTTTAGATTATTATTTAATTAACCAAGTACACATTTACGCGACGTTAAGGTCCGGAAAGCTAAACATGGCCTTCCGACAACGAACATAACAACCCCGCCATGACCTCGTTGATCCCCCGTGCGCCGCGAACCGGGCCGCATTCACGTGCAGTGGACGCGATGGACGCGGCGTGCGCGGGCGCCAGGTAGAGCCATGAAAGTGATCGCATTCAGCTCGCAGAAGGGCGGCTCCGGCAAGACCACGCTGGCCGGCCATATCGCGGTCGAGGCCGAGCGCACCGGCTGGGGCCCGACGGCGCTGATCGACACCGACCCGCAGGGCAGCCTGGCGGACTGGTGGAACGAGCGCCGCGCCCAGACGCCGCTGTTCGCGCATACCGACATCGCGCGCGTGCGCACCGACCTCGACGCCATGCGCAACTCGGGGATCAAGCTGGTCATCTTCGACACGCCGCCGGCGATCACCGGCACCATCGAGACGGTGGTGCGGATGACCGACCTGGTGATCATCCCGGCGCGGCCGAGCCCGCACGACCTGCGCGCCGCCGGCGCCACGGTCGAGATCGTCGAGCGCTGGGGCAAGTCGCTGTGCTTCGTGATCAACGGCGCCACGCCCGGCGCGCGCATCACCGCGGAAGCCGCGATCGCGCTGTCGCAGCACGGCACGGTGGCGCCGGTGACGATCCACAGCCGCACCGACTTCGCGGCCTCGATGATCGACGGCCGCACCGCCATGGAGCTCGATCCGGCCTCGGCCTCGTCGCAGGAAGTGCAGCAGCTCTGGCAGTATCTCTCGACCCGCCTGAACAAGGGCTCCCGACCGACCGTGTTGAACATGCAAAGCCAAGCGCCCGCGCGCCGCAAGGTCTTCGGTCAGCGCGGCCTGGCGACCGCGAGGCAGTCATGACCCGTCGCGCCGCATCGCTCACAGGCTCCCTGATGGCCCGCAAGGGCACGGCCGGCCCCTCGCGGCTGGAGCTGGAGGAGGCCGAGCGCAAGGACAACAGGCCGCCGCCGCCCCGGCTGGTCTCCCCCGCCCCGGCCGCGGCCAAGCAGACCGGCGCCAAGGCGGGCCCGGCCGCGCGGGCGAAGACGTCGAGCGCGCCCGCGGGCGACAAGCGCCGCTTCACGCTGCGCCTCGACGAGGACCAGCACATGCGCATGCGCCTGGCCTCGGTGCACTTGCACATGTCGGCGCAGCAGATGGTGATGAAGGCGCTCGACCGATACCTCGCCGATACGGTGCCGCACATTCGCGGCGGCGACTGCGCCTGCATCGAAAGCAGCACGGGGGGCTGCGCGTCCGAACCGGACGGCGCGAAAGGCAAGACGTGATGCCCGGCGGCTTCGCCCGCAAGCTCCACGCGCGCACCCGGGCGTCGAGGGAGAACGGGGAGCTGAAGCCGAGTACGGGCGCCGACACGCACAGCGCCTCGCTCGAATCGGTGCCGATCCGCCGGCCGCGCGCGATCGCCCGGCCCGACCAGACCAACGAGACCAGCGATCTGGTGAGCTATTGGGCGCGCCTGCGCGGGCCCCGCCGCTATCCGTCCTGCGCCGAGATCGACCACAAGATGGTGTCGTTCTTCTGGCCCTTCAGCATCCTCTTCCGGATCACCGACGGCGGCGAGACGATCGAGATCGAGCGCTCGATCGATCCGATCAGCTCGTTCCGCGGCGGCCTCGCCCGGGCCACCGACGACGACGACGCGCCGCAGTTCGCGCTCACCGAATGGATCGTCAGCGTCGCGCGCAACGCGGCGTTTCAGCGCCAGCCCGTCGTCGCCACCACCACGATCCCCGGCCCCTACGAGAACCGGACCTATCGCGGCGTGGCCGTGCCCTTCGCCGAGGCCGAGGCGATCGACCACGTGCTGGCGCACTACATGCCGATCGAGGGCGACGAGGACGACTGATCGTCCGTCGATCGCGGGCGGGCGACGGCGCCCGCGCGTGCCGCTAGAGCAGATCGTGATCTGCTCAATTATCAATTAGTT
>Ga0302046_10001052_pt1 | contig 26265 bp, 17 predicted proteins | sample RVTome_11_FD_200261 | JGI IMG/M metagenome (GOLD analysis project Ga0302046, IMG submission 200261) | Soil microbial communities from uranium-contaminated site in the Upper Colorado River Basin, Wyoming, United States - RVT147D111 (version 2) ... | reverse complement strand
CTCGACGCGCGTCTCCACCCACTTGAGGGCCATCCGATGCCGGCGCGCCAGCGCCGCCAGCACCACGTCCTCGGGATAGCAGCCGAACTTCACGCCGAAGCCGCCGCCCATGTCGGGATTGATCACGCGGATCAGGTTCTGCTCCATGCCGAGGACGCCGGCCAGGTCGGCGCGCAGGTTGTGGGGCGCCTGGTGCGTGGCCCACACGACGATGCCGCCCGTGGTCCCGTCGGGCGCCGCCACGCAGGCGCGCGGCTCCATGGCCATGCCGCACAGCCGCTGGCTCACCATCCGCTGCTTCACGACGCGCCTGGCCCCGGCGAAGACCGCGTCGGGGTCTCCCGACTTGACCTGGTTCCGGTGCTCGATGTTCCCGGGCGCGTCGGCGTGCAGCTGCGGCGCCCCGTCGGCCATCGCCGCGAAGACGTCCGTCACCGCCGGCAGGGGCTCCCAGTCGATGCGCACCGCCTCCACGCCGTCGTGGGCGGCGTAGTCGGAGTCCGCGATCACGGCGGCGATGGCCTCCCCCACGTGGCGGACGACGTCGGTGGACAGCGCCCAGTGCTGGCGGCCCGGAGCGCCCGTGCTGGCGCCTCCCTCCGCCGACGCGCTGGCCGGTGGGAGCGCCCGGGCCAGCCGGCGGATGTCCTCGCCGGTCACGACCATGCGGACGCCGAGCACCTTCAAGGCCGCGCGGGCGTCGATCCTTTTGATCCGGGCGTGCGCATACGGGCTGCGCACGAACGCCACCCAGAACATTCCGGGCAGGACGACGTCGGTGACATAGGTCGACGTGCCGGTGATCAGGCGCGGGTCTTCCTTGCGCTTGACCTCGGCGCCCATGAGCTTGGATGGAGTGAGGGTGGCCATGGCGCGAAGGATAGTCTCGCCGCGGGCCCCCCGCAAGGCGCCTGCGCCGGAGGGCGACAGACCGCTCAGGCGGGCGGTGGATCTCGGCTCCGCTCTTCTTGAACTCTTCCGCCTTCCCGCGAAGCCCCTGCACGACGGCGACGGTCTCGGCCGGCAGGCCGTGCCGGGCCGCGTACTCGCGCACCTGGACAGCAGTAACCTGCACGAAGTAGGTGGCGCCCCGGTTAATCTATGAGCGACGGTCTGTCCCAGCCGCGGGTACTGTCGTCGTCGATGACACCGCCTGAAAGGGCGCGCCGGGACACGCCGGCAACGTGGTGACGAGATATATGCGAAATGGCGTGGGTCTGAGCGCGCGGTGTCAGGTCGCTGACGTATACGTCACGCGGCCGAACAAATCGAGAACTTCAATCCCTCGGGGTCCGCATAGAGCATTCGTTCGGGAGGCCGCGACGCGCCCTGGCTCGGTTGGGGCGCGTCGGCGACCGGGTGACGCTCGGGCGCCTCGCATGAATGCCAGGTCACGGAGAGGAGGTCGGAGTGTCGGCTGCTGACGCCGGCCTGGCGAAGGGGCCCGAGCCGTCCCGAATGCCAAGCGATGGGGATACCCTGCTCTCCTTCGCGCAAGAGCGATTGTACTTTCTCGATCTTCTCAACCCGGGGAACTCGGCGTATACCCTCACGATGCGGAAGCGGTTTCATGGTCCCCTCGACGTGACCGCGCTCGCCCGCAGTCTCACCGAGGTGGTGCGACGACACGAGGCGCTGAGGACCACGTTCGTGATCCGGGGGGGGGACTCCGTGCAGCACATTGCCGATCCCGGGCGGGTGACGCTTCCAATCATCGACGTCGTGGGACACGACCCGGACGAACGTGAGCGCGTTGCGACCCGGATGATCGGCGACGAAGCACGGCGGCCCTTCGACCTCGCGCGCGGTCCGCTGATCCGCCCTCTACTGCTTCGGCTCAGTGCCCGCGAACACGAACTGTTCATCGTGCTGCATCACATCGTCGCCGACGGCTGGTCGCTCGATGTTCTCGCGAGCGAGTTGAACGCGCTGTACGATGCCTTCGCGAACGGGCGTGAGTCACCGTTACCGGAATTACCGATCCAGTACGCCGATTTCGCCACATGGCAGCGCCGGTGGCTGACGGGTCAAATCCTCCACGCCGAACGCCGCTACTGGCGCGACCGCCTGACCCCGCTGCCGGCGCCGCTCGAGCTGCCGATCGACCACCCGCGATCCGATCGACCGGCGAGCGCTGGAGCGAGTCACGGGGTGGTCGTGCCGCGCGCGCTCGGCGACAAGCTCCGCGAACTGAGCCGCCGAGAGGGCACGACGCTGTTCATGACCTTCCTGGCGGCGTTCAAGGTGCTCTTGAGCCGCTACACGGGGCAGGAGGATATCGTCGTCGGAACGCCCGTGGCCAACCGACACCACGTGGAGTTCGAGCCGCTGATCGGGCTCTTGGCCAACACGCTCGTTCTGCGCACCGACCTCACCGGGGATCCAAGCGTCCGCGAGTTGTTGGCCCGCGTGCGCGAGACCTGTCTGGGCGCCTATACGTACCCGAACCTGCCATTCGAGAAGTTGGTGGAGGACCTGAGGCCGGCTCGGGTTCGCGGGAGGAATCCGCTGTTCGAGATCAGCTTCGTGTTTCAGAATGACACCGCCAGCACCGATTTCACGTTCGTCGGTGTGGGGTCGCCGTTCGACCTCACGCTGTTCGTGCGCGACACCATCCACCGGACGTTGAGCGTCACCGTTCAGTACAGGCGCGAGCTCTTCGAGCCGGAAACGATCACGCGACTGACGGCCCACTATCTGACGCTGCTGGAGGCGGTCGTGGCCGACGCTGATCGCCGGTTGTCGGCCCTGCCGCTCCTCGGCGACGCCGAGGCCGATCGGGTGCTGATCGAGTGGAATGCCACCGGCACGGCGTATCCTCGCGCCCACACCATTCACGCGTGCTTCGAGGATCAGGTCGATGCGGCGCCCGACGCCGTCGCGCTCGTCGCCGATGGCACCGTGCTCACGTACCGCGAGCTCGATCGGCGCGCGAATCGTCTCGCCCACCACCTTCGTGCACTCGGCCTCGATCCGGGGCGAGCGGTCGGCCTGTGGATGGATCGCTCCCTCGGGACGATCATCGCCGTGCTTGGCATCCTGAAAGCGGGCGGGGCCTATGCCCCCCTGGACCTGCTCGCGCCGGACAGGCGACTGGCCTCGTTGCTCGGTGTCGCGGGGATCGACCTGGTCCTGACGGAAGAGAGGATGCGAAACCGGTTGTCGGGGCACGGAGTGCGAGCGATCGCTGTCGACACGGACCAGGAGGCGATCGCCGGTCGACCCGACACCCGACCCGGACCGTCAGCGCCGGCCGACAGCCTTGCTGCGGTCATGTACACGTCGGGCTCGACCGGCGAACCCAAGGGGGTCGCGGTGACCCACCGGGGCGTCCTGCGCCTCGTCAAGGGGACCGACTACGCGAGCTTCGGGCCCGACGAGGTGTTCCTCCAGCTCGCCCCGCTCTCGTTCGATGCCTCCACGTTCGAGATCTGGGGTGCGCTGTTGAACGGCGGGCGCCTCGCGGTCGCTCCACCCGGAGCGCCGTCCGCTGTCGAGCTGGGTGTCATGCTCCGCCAGCATCGTGTGACCACCCTCTGGCTCACTGCTGGATTGTTCCGGCAGATGGTGGATCACCGAGTCGAGGATCTCCGGCCACTCCGGCAGCTCATCGTGGGAGGTGATGTCCTCTCTCCTTTGCATGTCGCTCGCGCGCTTGCAGCGCTGCCGGGCCTGCGTCTCGTCAACGGCTACGGTCCCACCGAGGGCACGACCTTCACCTGCTGCCACACCGTCGTGAGCGCGCCCGCGCCGGGACGCTCCGTGCCGATCGGGCGGCCCATCGCCAACACGCGCGTCTATGTGCTCGATCGTCATCGCGTGCCGGTGCCCATCGGCGTGCCGGGCGAGCTGTGGATCGCCGGCGACGGGCTCGCGCGCGGTTACGTCGACCGCCCGGAATTGACGGCGGATCGCTTCGTCGAGCTGCGGCTCTCGGCGACGCTCGACGAACGGCTGTACCGAACCGGCGATCTCGTCCGCTGGCTCGGCGACGGAACCCTCGAATTCCTCGGCCGCCTCGACGACCAGGTGAAGATCCGCGGATATCGCGTCGAGGTCACCGAGATCGAAGCCGCCCTGGCGCGACACCCCCAGGTCCACGCCTCGGTCGTGCTCGCGCGCTCGGCCGGGGACGGCGAGCGACGTCTGGTGGCGTACGTGGTCGGCGACGGCCCTGTCGATTCGCGCGCGCTTCGTGAGTTCGTCGGGCGCACCCTGCCCGAGTACATGGTCCCGGCGACGTATGTCAAGATCGACCGGCTGCCCCTCCGCGCCAACGGAAAGGTGGACCGCGCAGCGTTGCCCGAGCCCGTGGCCTGGGTCACGGCGCTCGCCGCCGCCGCCGAGCCTCGCGATGAGCTGGAGCGACAGCTCCTGCGTATCTGGCAGGAGACTCTTTCGGTGGTCCCGATCGGCACGCGCGACAACTTCTTCGATCTCGGCGGACATTCGCTCCTCGCGGTGCACCTGTTCGCGCGCTTGGAGGCCGAGTTAGGGATCGCCCTGCCGCTCGCCACGGTATTCGAGGCACCGACCATCGAGAGTCTGGCCACCTTCATCCGGGAGGGTACTCGACCGCCGTCGGGGCGTTCCATGGTTGCAATCAAGCCCAGGGGAAGTCGGCCGCCCTTGTTCGGAATACCTGGGGTCGGCGGCAGCGTGCTGAGCTATCACGCCCTGGCGCGCCTGCTGGGTCCGGAACAGCCGTTCTACGCACTCCAGTCGCGGGGCCTGGACGGCGTGGAGAAGCCGCTGACGACGATCGAGAGCATCGCGGCCCAGTTTCTGCGCGAGATTCGCGAGGTCCAGCCGGACGGCCTCTACTACCTCATGGGAGCCTGCATGGGCGGCGTCGTCGCCTACGAGATCGCCCAGCAGCTGCAGGAGGCGGGACAGGAGATCGGTCTTCTGGCGCTCCTCGAGACGTGGCCGCCGCAAGCGATTCCGCCGTCTCGGCGCCTCTCGACACTCGACACTCCCGGAGTGCTCGGCTTCGCCGCGGGACGTCTCCACCTCTACATCGAGACGCTCGCACGTCTCCGAGGCCACGAGCGGTCCCGCTATCTCCTCGGGCGGTTGAAGGCGATGCGAGACCTGTGGAAGCGTGCTTCGCTTCGCAGCGTCCGGACAGACTTCTACCAGCACGCTGTGGTCCGGGCCAACCTCCAGGCGTTCCGGCACTACCGGCCCCGCCCGTACCCTGGGCCCGCCATGCTCTTTCTCGCCGCCGATCGGCCGGCGACCGACGGTGCCGACGGCCGGCTTGCCTGGCGTCTGCTCACCCGCGAGCTCGAGGTCTTCAGCGTGTCCGGCGACGACTCCGGACAGATGCTGAGCGAGCCGCACGTGCGGGTGGTCGCCGCGCACCTGGGGACGTGCATCCAGCGGGCCTACGCCGCGGCCCCTCAGCGCCGGCGGGCATGAGTTTCTTTTCATTCGTTCCCCGGCACTCCTGGCTCTTGGCGTCGGCGGCGGTGACGGCCGGGCTGGTGGGCGGCGCCTGCTCCGCCGCCCTCATCGCGCTCATCAACACAGCGCTCAACCGAGGTGACGCCTCGCGGCCTCTTCTGATGATGGGGTTCGCGGGTCTGGTGGTGGCCAGGATCACCAGCAATGCCGTGGCGCGCCTCCTGCTCCATCACTTCGCGCAGCAGACGCTCACCCACCTCTACCGCGACCTCAGCCGCAGAGTGCTCGCCACGCCGCTCCGCCAGCTGGAGCACGTCGGGATCCCCCGTATCCTGGCCACGCTCACCGATGATGTCGCCATGCTCGGCTGGGCAGCGCAGAACGTGCCCGCGTTCGCCATGAACGTCTCCGTGCTGGTCGGCTGCGCGGTCTACCTGGGCTGGCTCTCCTGGTCGATCCTTCTCACGGTGGGGCTCGTCGTGGCGCTGGGCGGGCTCGGGCATCGCCTGTTGATCACGCGCGCCTACCGCTACCTGCAGGAGGCGCGTGACATCCGGGACCTCCTCTTCCAGCACTTTCGAGCCTTGACGGAGGGGATGAAGGAGTTGAAGCTCCACGTCGGCCGCCGCGAGTCGTTTCTCTCCGGACGGATCGATGCCGCCACCGAGGCGCTGCGGCACGCCGCGCTCGCCGGACTCAAGCATCACCTGGTGGCCGATACCTGGAGCCAGACGCTGTTCTATGGATTGCTCGGGGGCCTGCTCTTTGTGTTGTCCGCTCGCGAGGGGCTGCAGGCGGAAACGATCACCGGGTACGTCCTGGCCACCCTCTACATGATGAATCCCGTGTGGGGGATTCTCGACAGCTCGCCGATCTTCGCCCGTGCACGAATCTCCCTCCAGAAGATCCAGGCGCTGGGCCTGTCCCTCGCTCCGAGAGGCAGGGGCGACGGTGAGGATCCCGTCGGACGGGAGGCACCGCGGGAATGGCGGCGGCTCGACTTCGACGGCGTGACCTTCACGTACCCGCCCGACATCGACGGGCAAGCTTTCACGCTCGGCCCGCTCGACCTGACCCTGCATCGTGGCGAACTCGTGTTTCTCGTCGGCGGCAACGGGAGCGGGAAATCGACCTTCGTGAAGGTGCTCAGCGGGCTCTACAGTCCGCAGGCGGGCTCGATCCGGCTGGACGAGCGAACGGTCACGGACGACAACCGGGAGTGGTACTGCCAGCACTTCTCCGTGGTCTTCTCGGACTTCTATCTTTTCGACAGCCTGTTCGGCCTCGGCGACGCCGGCGCCGACGCCCAGGCTCATCGCTACCTGATCGAGCTCGAGCTTGCCGCCAAGCTGCACGTCACGAACGGTGCGTTCTCGACGACCGCGCTCTCGCATGGGCAGCGCAAGCGTCTGGCCCTGTTGACCGCGTTTCTGGAGGACCGCCCGATCTACGTCTTCGACGAGTGGGCCGCCGACCAGGACCCTCATTACCGCGAGGTCTTCTACAAGCGGCTTCTGCCCGAGCTCAAATCGCGCGGCAAGACGATCCTGGTAATCAGCCACGACGACCGCTACTACGGGCTCGGCGACCGCATCGTGAAGCTGGACTACGGTGAGCTGGCCGGCGACCCCGAGCGGCCGGGGCACGCCGGGGCCAGGGCGTGAACGCGCAGGGCGCCCGCAAGCGGTGCCCGGCGTGCCCGGCTGGTGTCCAGACCCTGCCACGGTAGCGGGAGTGGGTCCGACCGCAATCGCGCCCTGGCCCACATCCTGATTGCGACGCCGCTGCCGGACCAGCTAACATTCGAGGTGTGTCCGATCCGGTCCCGCCCGCGTCAATGCCGTGCAGCTCGTCACCTTCAGCGCGCGTGGGGGACATGACGTGAGCGCGAAGGTCGAGAAGGTTCGCCCGCTCTCGTACGCCCAGCTGCGACTGTGGCTTCTGGATCGGCTCGACCCAGGCGACTTCACCTACAACATCGCCCGGGCGATCCGGATCCGCGGCGATCTTTCCCGGGACGCGCTCGGCGAGAGCCTGAGGGCGGTCGTGGCCCGCCATGAATCGCTTCGGACCACCTTCGTGGAGATGAACGGGGAACCGATGCAGGTCATCCATGAGGACCACCCCGTCCAGGTGCCCGCCATCGACCTGGGCGGTGTCCCGGGCGACGAGCGCGATGCCGCGGCCCTGCGTCTTGTCCGTGACGAGGCTCGACGGCCGTTCGACCTGATCCGTGGGCCGCTGATGAGAACGACTCTGCTCCGCCTCGATGAGGGCGATCATCTGCTGGTGCTGCTCCTGCACCACATCGTGACCGACGCGTGGTCGATGAGCGTTCTCTTCGATGAGATCGGGCAGCTCTATGAGAGTTCGGTGACCGGCCGTCCCTCGTCGCTGCCCCGGCTGCCGCTCCAGTACAGCGATTTCACCAGTTGGCAGCGCGACTTCTTGAAGGGCGACGTGATGGACCGACAGGCCGCCTACTGGCGAGCTCAGCTGGCGGGGGCCGAGGCCGTGCTGGAACTGCCCACCGACCGGCCGCGACCTGCTGTCCGGAGAGCGTACGGCGCGGTCCAGCGGCGGGTGTTCTCGAGCGCTCTGCGGGATCGACTGAAGACCGTGGCCCTGGAGGCGAACGCCACCCTCTTCATGATACTGCTGGCAGCGTTCCAGACCCTGGTCATGCGATATACGGGACGCGACGACGTCCTGGTCGGTGTGCCGACGGCTGGCCGCCGGGAGGTCGAGCTCGAGTCCCTGATCGGCTTCTTCGTCAACACGCTGGTGATCCGGACCGATCTCTCCGGGGACCCGACGTTCGGCGAGGTTCTGAGCCGGGTTCGAGAGGTCACTCTCGATGCCTATGCCCATCAGGATCTTCCCTTCGAGAAGCTCATCGAGATGCTGGGCGTCTCGCGGAGCCTCAGCCACTCGCCGCTGTTTCAGCTCATGTTCATCCTCCAGAACGCTCCCCGGCAGCGCTTCGAGCTGGTCGGCTTGACCCTTGAAGAGCTCGAGATCGATCCGGGTACTGCCAAGTTCGATCTCACCGTCGACATGGCGGAAGTGGACGACGGGTTGTCCTGTGCTTTCGAATACAGCACCGATCTTTTCGAACCGGCCACCATTACTCGCATGCTCGGGCACTTTCAGTTCTTGCTGGAAGGTGTCGCCGCCGATCCCGGGCGGCGCGTGTCCGCGCTCCCCCTCATGGATTCCTCCGAGCTGCGTCAACTCGTGGTCGAGTGGAACGATACCGCGGCCGACTATCCGCGCGACGCGTGCATTCATCAGGTTTTCGCCGCCCAGGCGAGGCGCACTCCCGAGGTCGTCGCCCTGATATGTCGTGATCAACGCATGACATACCGGGAGCTGAATGCGCGCTCCAACCAGCTCGCGAACCATCTCCGCGCCCGTGGAGTCGGGCGCGGAGTGCTGGCGGGGATCTGCATCGAGCGATCGATCGAGGCGGTGATCGGGCTGCTTGGGGTTCTCAAGGCGGGAGCGGCGTACGTCCCGCTGGATCCGGCGTATCCGCCGGCGCGGCTGTCTTTCATGTTGCAGGATAGCGGCGCCCAGGTGTTGCTTGCCAAGCATCATCTCCGGGAGTGGGCGCCGGCGCCTTCAGCCGAGCTCATCAGCCTCGACACGGACTGGGAGAGGATCGCGCAGGCACCGGCGACCGAGCCGGATAGCGGCGTGAGCTCGGACGATGCGGCGTATGTCATGTACACCTCGGGCTCGACAGGAGTACCCAAGGGCGTGCTCGCCTCGCACCGGGCCTCCGTGAACCGGTTCTCCTGGATGTGGGATCGCTTCGGGTTCACGCCCGACGACGTGTGCTGCCAGAAGACCGCCCTGAGCTTCGTCGACTCCGTGTGGGAAGTCTTCGGGCCCTTGCTGAAGGGCATTCCGAACGTGATCGTGCCGGCGGAAGCGATGGAGGATCTCGACCGATTCACCGACGTCCTCGGGGCACATCGGGTCACCCGGATCGTGCTCGTGCCGTCGCTGCTCCGTGTTCTGCTCGACAGCGTGCCCGACCTGGAGAGGAAAGTGCCCGACCTGAAGTTCTGGGTCACGAGCGGCGAGGCGCTCACACCCCAGCTGGCCCGACGCTTCGGCGACGCCCTGCCCGGGGCCACTCTCGTCAATCTGTACGGGTCGTCCGAGGTCGCTGCCGACGTTTCGTCGTACGTGGTCTCCGACGTCGGATCGCTGGCTCGCATTCCGATCGGACGGCCGATCGCCAATACCCGGATCTACGTCCTCGACCGTCACACGAACCTGGTGCCCATCGGCGTCGCGGGACAGATCCACGTGGGCGGGGACTGCCTCGCCCGAGGGTACCTCCACGATCCCGAGCTGACGCGGCAGAAGTTCATACCTGACCCGTTTCACGAGAATCCGGAGTCGCGGCTCTACCGCACGGGTGACCTGGGCCGCGTCCTCCCTGACGGGAACCTGGAGTTCCTCGGACGCATCGACAATCAGGTCAAGGTCCGTGGCGTTCGGATCGAGCTGGATGAGATCGAGGGTGTGCTGCGCCGGCATCCATCGGTCCGGGACGCGGTGGCGGCGCTCTCGGGTGCCGGGGTCGACGACCGTCTGATGTGCTATGTCGTCCCGGCCGACCGGCCCCCGCGGCCGGGCGAGCTCCGGCGCTTCGTGGGCGAGCAGCTGCCCTCCTTCATGGTCCCGGCGTCATTCGTGATCGTCGACACGGTCCCGATGACGCCCAGCGGGAAGGTGGATCGGCGAAAGCTCCTGGCTCTGGACCCGGAGGGGACGGAAGAGGCGCCGGGCTACGTGGCGCCCCGGAGCCCGACCGAAGAGAAGCTCGTGACGATCATGAGCGAGGTGCTCGACGTGGAACGGGTCGGGATTCACGACGGATTCTTCGACCTCGGCGGCCACTCCCTGCTGGCTGTCCAGGTCATCGCACGAGTCCGCAAGGTCTTTCGGGTCGAGCTGCCGATGCGCAGCCTCTTCACCGAGCCGACAATCGCGGGCCTGGCTCGTGAGATCGAACGTGCGCCGGTGAGCTCCGAGGTCCAGGCGATCCTCGGCTCGAACCGCGGCCTCACGAATCGAGAGCAGTTGCTGGTCCAGCTCGTGGATCTCTCCGATGCGGAGGTGGAGGCCTTGCTCGACAAAGTCGCGGCCAAGAAGCCGAAGGGGCGGCAAGGGGAGAACTGCTAGACGTTTGCTGGACGGGGCGTGGCCCTCGACTCCCGGCTGTCGCTGACCGCGCGCCATGATGCTCTTCCTTGGCGCTTGACCCGGCGCCCATGGTCACGATCGCTCAGGCAGGGCGATAAATCTCGGCGCCGGTCTTCTTGAACTCTTCCGCCTTGTCGCGGAGGCCCTGGACGACCGCCACGGTTTCGGCCGGCAGGCCGTGCTGGGCGGCGTACTCGCGCACCTCCTGGGTGATGCGCATCGAGCAGAACTTCGGGCCGCACATCGAGCAGAAGTGGGCCAGCTTGGCGCCTTCGGCCGGCAGCGTCTCGTCGTGGAACTCGCGCGCCGTCTCTGGGTCGAGCGAGAGGTTGAACTGATCTTCCCACCGGAACTCGAAGCGGGCCCTGGACAGCGTATCGTCCCATTCGCGAGCTCCGGGATGCCCCTTGGCCAGGTCGGCGGCGTGAGCGGCGATCTTGTACGCGATCACGCCGTCCTTGACGTCCTTGCGGTTGGGCAGGCCCAGGTGCTCCTTGGGCGTGACGTAGCACAGCATGGCGGTGCCGAACCAGCCGATCATGGCCGCCCCGATGGCCGACGTGATGTGATCGTAGCCCGGCGCGATATCCGTTGTCAGCGGACCGAGCGTGTAGAACGGCGCCTCGTGGCAGACCGCGAGCTGCCGATCCATGTTCTCCTTGATGAGGTGCATCGGCACGTGGCCGGGACCCTCGATCATCACCTGCACGTCGTGCTCCCAGGCGACGCGGGTCAGCTCGCCCAGCGTGTCCAGCTCGGCGAACTGCGCCTCGTCGTTGGCGTCGGCCGTGCAGCCCGGCCTGAGCCCGTCACCCAGCGAGAACGCGATGTCGTAGGCCGCCATGATCTCGCAGATCTCGCGGAAGTGCGTGTAGAGGAACGACTCCTGGTGGTGGGCGAGGCACCACTTGGCCATGATCGACCCGCCCCGGGAGACGATCCCGGTCACGCGCCTGGCCGTCAGCGGCACGTAGCGCAGCAGGACGCCGGCGTGGATGGTGAAGTAGTCCACCCCCTGCTCGGCCTGCTCGATCAGCGTGTCGCGGTAGAGGTCCCAGGTGAGGTCCTCGGCCTTGCCGCCGACCTTCTCGAGCGCCTGGTAGATCGGCACCGTGCCGATCGGCACCGGCGAGTTGCGGAGGATCCACTCACGCGTCTCGTGGATGTTCTTGCCGGTCGACAGGTCCATCACGGTGTCCGCGCCCCAGCGGGTCGCCCACCGCATCTTGTCGACCTCCTCTTCGATCGAGGAGGCCACGGCGGAGTTGCCGATGTTGGCGTTGATCTTCACCAGGAACTTCCGGCCGATGATCATCGGCTCGGTCTCCGGGTGGTTGACGTTGGACGGGATGATCGCGCGCCCGCGCGCTACCTCGTCGCGCACGACGTCGGGCGACACGCCCTCCCGCAGCGCGATGAATTCCATCTCGAGCGTGATCTCCCCGCGCCGCGCGTAGTGCATTTGGGTCACGCAGCGGCCCGGCTTGGCGCGCAGAGGCCGGCGAACGGACGCAAAGCGCAGGCCGCCCAGGGCGGGGTCGTCTTCGCGCTGGCGCCGGTAGGCCGAGGTCGGCCCCGGCAGCTCCTCGATGTCGGCGCGGCCGAGGATCCACGGCAGCCGCAGCGGCGGCAGCCCCTGCTTGATGTCGGGATGCGCGTCCGGGTCGGTCCACGGCCCGCTGGTATCGTAGAGGCGCAGGGGCGGCTCGCCGCCGTGCAGGCAGACCTCGCGCATGGGCACGCGCAGGTCGGGACGGGAACCGGCGACGTAGATCTTCCGCGATGCAGGCTGCGACATGGGGCCTCCCTTCGCTGGTATTAACCAGGTCAGGTTCATGCGGTCGGCGGCACCAGCCGCCCTCTCAGCCCGGTTCCCCGAGCTCCCGCGTTTGGTGACGGGCGTAGGCTACGCTCCTCGCGCCCGAGTTTCAAGCGGCGTGCCGGAGGGCGACTCGGCTAGGATGGTGTTGCGAGGCGCAGGGAACCTCGGAGGGAGGGCGGATGACAGTCCTGGTTACCGGCGGCGCCGGCTACGTCGGGTCACACGTCGTCAGGGAGCTGCAGGAGGTCGGGATTCCGTCCGTCGTGCTGGACAATCTGACGCGTGGCCATCGCGACCTGATCACCGGCGTCGATCTGATCGTCGGTGACATCGGTGACGGCGGGCTCGTACGCCGGATCATCCACGAGCATCGGGTGGACGCCGTCATGCACTTCGCGGCCTACGCCTACGTCGGCGAATCCGCCGCCGAGCCGCTCAAATACTACGAGAACAACGTGGCGGCGACGGTCAGGCTGCTCGGCGCGATGGTCGACAGCGGCGTGCGCATGCTGGTGTTCTCCTCGACCTGTGCGACGTACGGGCTGCCCGAGGCGACTCCGATGACCGAGGCCCACCCCCAACGCCCGATCAACCCGTACGGAGCGACCAAGCTCATGGTGGAGCGCATCCTGCAGGATCTGGACCGCGCCCACGGCCTGAGGTCGGTCGTCCTCCGTTACTTCAACGCCGCCGGCGCGCACTCGTCCGGCGCCATCGGTGAGCGGCACGTCCCCGAGACGCATCTGATCCCGCTCGCGCTCCAGGCCGCGGCCGGGCTGCGCGGCGGCGTGGAGATCTACGGGACAGACTATCCCACCCCGGACGGCACCTGCATCCGGGACTACATTCACGTCACGGATCTGGCGCAGGCCCACGTTCTCGGACTCCGCCACCTGCAATCGGGCAAGCGGAGCGACGCCTTCAACCTGGGCAACGGCAATGGCGTGTCGGTTCGCGCGGTCATAGAAGCGGTCGAGCGGATCACGGGACGACCCGTCAGCGCGACCACCGTGGCGCGCCGCCCTGGCGACCCGCCAGCCCTGGTGGCGAGCGCGACGAAGGCGCGGCAGGTCCTGGGCTGGAATCCGAAGTTCGACACGCTCGACGCCATCATCGAGACCGCTTGGAGGTGGCACGGAGGATCGACATGAGCCTCGTTGCAGGTAGCGCTATCGTGACCGGCGGCGGCTCCGGCATCGGCAAAGCCATCGCCTTGGCGCTGGCCGAGGCCGGCGCGCCCATCACGATCCTGGATCTCCTCCCGGAGGGTGGCAAGGCCGTCGCCGACGAGATCGGCCGCCGCGGCGGCAAGGCGAGCTTCGTCGCTGCCGACGTGAGCCGCTGGGATGACGTAGATCGTGCCGTCGCGGAGGCGGTGCGCGCCCTCGGGCCGCTGGGGATCATGGTGAACGCGGCGGGGATCCTCGATGGCTATGCGCCCGTGCACGAGATGCCGCCCGCCCTGTGGTCGAAGGTCATCGCCATCAACCTGACCGGGACGTTCTTCGGCTGCAAGCGGGCGCTCGAGGAGATGGTGCCGGCGGGGCGGGGTCGCATCATCAACCTGGCGTCGGTGGCCGGCGTGATCGGCGACGGCGGCGGCCCCGCCTACGTCGCGTCCAAGCACGGCGTGGTGGGGCTCACGCGCCAGCTCGCCGTCGGTGTCGCGGCGCGAGGGGTGACGGTGAACGCCATCTGTCCCGGCCCCATCCAGACCGGGCTGCGCGCCAACTCGACGACCATCCTGGGCGCCGACGCCCCGGTCATGCGGGGCATCGGCGGCGACGAGGCGGCGATCAAGGCCGTCACGCCGGCGGGCCGACGGGGGACGGTCGAGGAGATCGCCGCGACCGCCCGGTTCCTCGCCGGCGACGACGCGGGGTACATCACCGGACACGCGCTGGTGATCGACGGGGGCTGGACGGCGCGATGATCCCGCGACGCGCAAGAGTTGCGCGTCGACGCAACTGCTGCGGCAAAGATGCTGACACGGAGGCTCGGGAGAACAGTCACTTTGAGGGCGCCGGGCCGTGGCACGGATATCGCTGCACGACGCGCCTGTGCCGGCGAGCGTGTGCGAGCGTCTCATGACGCGCCAGACGTTGCCAGGTCACGCAGGCGGCTTCCGATAGCCTCGGACCAGGCCGGAATCGACGGAAGGACACCCAGATGCGCGTACTGGTAACCGGTCACAAAGGGTACATCGGGACCGTCATGGTCCCGATGCTCCTGCAGGCCGGCCACACCGTCGTGGGCCTCGACAGCGACCTGTTCGAGCAGTGCACGTTCTGCGAGGGCATCCTCGACGTCCAGGAAGTGCGGGTCGATCTCCGCGACGTCCAGCCCCGGCACCTCGACGGCGTCGACGCCGTCATCCACCTGGCCGCGCTGTCCAACGATCCGCTCGGCGACCTGAACCCTGACATCACCTACGACATCAACCACGCCGCCTCGGTGCGGCTGGCCCGGCTCGCCAGGGACGCCGGCGTGTCGCGCTTTCTCTACTCGTCGTCCTGCAGCAGCTACGGCACAGCGGGCGACGACCTGGTGGACGAGACGGCCGACCTGCGCCCGATCACCGCCTACGCGATCTCGAAGGTCCGCGTCGAGCAGGACGTCGCCCGGCTGGCCGGCGCCCGCTTCAGCCCGACGTTTCTCCGGAACGCGACCGCCTACGGGGTCTCCCCGCGCCTCCGCTTCGACCTCGTGCTCAACAACCTCACCGCCTGGGCGTTCGCCAAGGGGCGGGTCCACATCAAGAGCGACGGCACGCCCTGGCGCCCCATCGTCCACATCGAGGACATCGCGCGCGCGTTCCTGGCGGCGCTGGCGGCACCCCGGGAGGTCGTCCACAACCAGGCGCTGAACGTGGGGCAGACCGAGGAGAACTACCGGATCCGCCAGCTGGCGGACATCGTCCGGGACGTCGTCCCCGGCTCGCGGATCGACTACGCGGCCGGCGGCGGCCCCGATCCCCGCTGCTATCGCGTCGACTTCGGCAAGATCCAGCGCCTGCTGCCGGAGTTCAAGCCCCGGTGGAACGCCCGGCGCGGAGCCGAGGAGCTGTACGCGGCCTATCGCGAGGGCGGGCTGGTGATCGAGGACTGCGAGGGGCCCCGCTTCAAGCGGATCGACCACCTCAAGCACCTGCTGGCCACCGGCCGCCTCGACGCCGGCCTGCGCTGGAAGGCCGCCTGACATGGCCGGCTGCCTGTTCTGCGCGGCGCCGCTGCGCCACACTTTCGTCGATCTCGGCATGTCGCCGCTCTGCGAGAGCTATCTGAGCGCCGACCAGCTCGACCGGATGGAGCCGTTCTACCCCCTGCACGCCCGCGTCTGCGAGCGGTGCTTCCTCGTCCAGGTCGAGGAGTACGTCCGCCCGGACGGCATCTTCACCGAGTACGCGTACTTCTCGTCCTACTCCGACAGCTGGCTGGCCCACGCCAGCGCGTACGTGGACATGATCAGCGCCCGCCTGGGGCTGAGCGCCGCCAGCCGGGTCGTCGAGCTGGGGAGCAACGACGGCTATCTCCTGCAGTTCTTCGTGGCCAGGGGCATCCCGGTGCTCGGCATCGATCCCGCCAGGAACGTCGCCCCGGCGGCGATCGCCCGCGGGGTGCCGACCGTCACCGAGCTGTTCGGGCGGCGGGTCGCGGGCGAGCTGGCCGCCGGCGGGACGCAGGCCGACCTCGTGCTGGGCTGCAACGTGCTGGCCCAGGTGCCCGACGTCAACGACTTCGTGGCGGGCATCAAGCTCCTGCTGAAGCCCGGCGGCGTCGTGACCATCGAGTTCCCGCACCTCCTGCGCCTGATGGCCGACAACCAGTTCGACACGATCTACCACGAGCACTTCTCCTACTTCTCCTTCCTGACCGCCGAGCGCATCTTCGCCGCCCACGGCCTGACCCTGTTCGACGTCGAGGAGCTGCCCACCCACGGCGGCTCGCTCCGGATCTACGCGCGCCACGCCGAGGATCCCTCCCGGCCGGTGGCCGAGCGGGCCGCGCGGCTGCGGGATCGGGAGCTGGCGGCCGGCCTCGAGCGGCTGGAGACCTACGCCTCCTTCACCGAGCAGGTCCACGAGACCAAGCGGCGGCTGCTGGAGTTCCTGATCGGCGCCCGGCGCCGGGGCAAGCGCATCGCCGGGTACGGCGCCCCCGGCAAGGGCAACACCCTGCTGAACTACTGCGGCATCCGGACCGACTTCCTCGAGTACACCGTGGACCGCAATCCCTACAAGCACGGCAAGTTCCTGCCGGGCACGCACGTCCCGATCCACCCGCCCGGGCGGATCGAGGAGACGCGCCCGGACTATGTCCTGATCCTGCCCTGGAACCTCGAGGACGAGATCATGGAGCAGATGGCGCACATCCGGAGCTGGGGCGGCCAGTTCGTCGTCCCGATCCCGGACGTCAAGATCTGTCCGTGATCTCCACCGGGGCACGACTCACGCGCACCGCCGCGGCTCCGAGACACCGGGGAGGCCTGGAGCAGTCGTGAAGGTGGTGCTCTTCTGTGGAGGTCTGGGAACCCGGCTGCGGGAGTATTCAGAGACCGTGCCGAAGCCAATGGTCAACATCGGACACCGCCCCCTCCTCTGGCACCTCATGAGGTATTACTCGTACTTCGGCCACACCGAGTTCGTTCTCTGCCTCGGCTATCGGGGTGATCTCATCAAGCAGTACTTCCTCGACTACGATGAGTGCCTCTCCAACGATTTCGAACTCTCCGCGGGTGGCAAGAACATCAGACTCTACGGCCGGGACATCGAGAACTGGAAGATCACATTCGCCGAGACGGGCTCCAACGCCAACATCGGCCAGCGCCTCAAGGTCGTGGAGCGCTACATCGGGAACGATCCCGAGTTCCTCGCCAACTACAGCGATGGACTTTCCGATCTCCCACTGCCGGAGTACCTCGATCACTTCCACCGGCAGAACACGATCGGAAGCTTCGTCTGTGTCCGCCCGAACCAGAGCTTCCACGTCGTCTCGCTCACCGGCGACGGCCGGGTCCGGGACATCCGTCACACGCGCGACTCCGGACTGTGGATCAACGGTGGGTTCTTCGCGTTCAAGCGCGAGATCTTCGAATATCTCAAGGAGGGCGAAGACCTCGTCGAGGAACCCTTCCAGCGCCTGATCGGTCTGCGGCAGTTGGCGGCGTATCGGCACGAAGGCTTCTGGGCCTGCATGGACACGTTCAAGGACAAGCAGGCCTTCGACGACATGAACGCTCGCGGGGACACTCCATGGCAGGTCTGGAGGTCCGAGAGGCCGCCCTTCTCCCATGTGTAGGCTGCGCCCCGAGCGGGGCGGTGAGATCCCCGCGTCCGCGACGTTCCGGGCTGAGGCGGCGGGCGGAGGGAACGAGATGGCCAGGCCGATCCTCAGCATCGGATTGCCGGTCTACAACCGGGGGAAGCTCCTCGAGGCGTCGCTCGACGCATTGCTGGGACAGAGCTTCGAGGAGTTCGAGCTCATCATCTCCGATAATGCGTCGACGGACGAGACCGAGGCGATCTGCCGGGCGTACGCGCGCCGTGACCCGCGCATCCGATACCACCGGAACCGGTCGAACATCGGCGCCCCCGGGAACTTCAACCGAACCTTCGAGCTCTCCTCGACGAAGTACTTCAAGTGGGCGACCAGCGATGATCTGTGCGGCCCGACGTTTCTGGAGCGGGCGCTCGAGGTGCTGGAGCAGGATTCGACGGTCGTGCTTTGCTACGCGAAGACCACGCTGATCGGCGAGGACGGCTCGCCGCTCGAGGATTACGAGGACCGGCTCCACCTGGTGGAGGCCAGCGCGAGCGAGCGGTTCCTCCGGTTGATGACGACGATCGGATTGTGTCACCAGCATCAAGGGGTGATCCGCAGTGACGCGCTCCGGCAGACCGGGATGCTGAAGAGCCACTTTCGCTCGGATCTGAATCTGCTGGCAGAACTGACACTCTACGGAAAGTTCTACGAGCTGCCGCAGCGGCTGTTTCTTCGGCGCTTGCACCCGGACGCGTCGAGCTGGGTGCGCACGGACGTGGCGCGCCAGATGGCCTTCTACGACCCCGGCGACGTCCATCACATCGTCTGTCATTGCTTTCGCGAGCACGCCGCGTATCTGGACGCGATCCGGCGGGCGCCAATCGGGCTGGGCGAGAAGGTCATCCTCTACCGCTTCGTGCTCCGCCGGCTGATCCAGAACCGGGACCACCTGGGCCGAGAGCTGCGGCAGAGGGTCGGATCGTGGCGGGCCGCGCTGCTCGGCGCGCGGGGCGGGCGGGGCTTGGCGTCCTGAATGAGCGCCGTGCCCGTCGTTCCCGGGTCTGCGCGAACCGCCGCCGGCCGGTGCCGGTCCTGCAGCGAGCCGGGGCTCGCGCCTGTGCTGGACCTGGGTTGGCAGCCGGTGGCCGACCGGCTCGTACAGCCCGACGCCCCGCCCGGGACGGAGTGCCGGTATCCGCTGGCGCTCGTCCTGTGCTCGCGATGTCTCCTCCTGCAGCTGGCTGCGTTCGCGGGCGAAGAGCGGATCAGGGGCCACGAGCATGAGGGTTCCGTCTCGTCCACGGTGGCCGACCACGACGCGGCCTGGGCCGGGGAGATCGTTCGCAGGATCCGGCTGGGACCGAAGAGCGTGGTGGTCGAGGCCGAGGGAGGGGGCGGGGGAGTGGCCCGCGCGCTGGCTGCGCGGGGCGCGCGGGTCGTGCCGGCGGCGGAGTGCGCGCCGGGCAGCGCAGACATCGTGATCGCCAATCATAGCCTGGCTCACGCCCCGGACCTCGACCGGGCAGTGGCGGAACTGGTCGCGCCGCTGGCCGCGGGCGGCACAGTCACGGTCGAGTTCCACCACGGCGCCAGACTGCTGACGGACAGTCAGTTCGATCTGATCTGCCACCCCCACCGCACGTATCTCTCGGTGGCCGCCCTGGTCAAGGCCTTCGCCCGCCACGGACTCAGCATCGGCGAGGCCACCGAGATCTCCGTGCACGGGGGCTCCATCAGGATCTACGCGAGACCGGGTGACGGGGAGACGGGAGCGACGGCGGAGCAGGTGCTGGCCGCCGAGCGCGCGGCCGGCCTCGACGGCGGCGCGGGGCATCGGCGGCTGGCCCGCCAGGTGGACCTCGCCTCGGCCAAGATACGCGCGTTTCTGGCCAGGGCGCGGGTAGAAGGCAGAACGGTCCTGGGCTACGGAGCGCCCTCCCGGGCCAGTACGCTGCTCAACCGCTGTCAGGTAACGTCGGAGTTGCTCCCGGCGACCGTCGACCGGTCGATCTCCAAGCAGGGCTGGGCGCTCCCCGGGTGTCGAGTGCCGATTCACCCGCCAAGCCTCCTGTCCGAGCTGAAGCCGGACTTCGTCTTCATCCTGGCGTGGACACTGGCCGAGGAGATCATGGACCAGATGTCGGAAGTGCGGGCCTGGGGCGGTCGTTTCGTCGTACCGCTGCCAGAGCTGCAGGTGCTACCGTGAATCGACGCCGGGATCGTGACCTGTGGCCCGGGCGCATCCCAACCCAAGGGAGAGAACCTCGGAAATGAACAGCAGAGTGCCGGTGGCCATTCTGGGAACCGGGATGGCCGGCTGTGGGGCCATCCACCGGATCTCGGGGGAGGGTCTCGAGCCGATCGTCTTCGACAAGGCGCCGTACTTCGGAGGCCACACGGCCTCCTTCTCGCACGAGGGCGGTTATACGTTCGATGAAGGGGGACATGTCTCCTTCACGAAGAACGAGCGGCTGAAGGAACTGTTCGCCCGCAACGTAGGCGGTGAATACGAGGTCGTCCACGCTCGCGTCAACAACTACTGGCGTGGTCACTGGATCAAGCACCCGCCCCAGTGCAACCTCTACGGCCTCCCGCCGGACCTCGTCGCGCGGATCATCGGCGACTTCATCGCGACCCCGGGCAGCCCGGCCACCGAGATCCGGAACTACGCGGACTGGCTGCTCAGCGCGTACGGTCGGACGTTCGCCGAGACTTTTCCCATCGTGTACGGTCGGCGGTACCACACCACCACCGCCGACAACATGACGACGGATTGGCTCGGTCCGCGAATGTACCGGCCCACCCTGCGCGAGGTCCTCATGGGAGCACTCAGTTCCACGACACCTGACGTGCACTACGTGACCGAGTTCCGCTACCCCTCCCGCGGTGGCTTTGTCTCGTACATCAGTCCGTTCGCCGGCAAGGCCGACGTCCGGCTCGGGCACCAGCTCGTGCGCCTCGACCCCCGGCAGCGCCTCCTGTACTTCGCCAACGGCGCCGTGGTCCCCTACGAGCAGGTCGTCTCGTCGATTCCGCTGCCCGCGCTGCTTCCGCTCATCGATGGCGCGCCCGCCGACGTCCACGACGCGTCCCAGCAGCTGGCCTGCACCACGTGCGTGATCGTGAACGTCGCGGTCGGCCGTCCGCAGCTGTCCGAGGCCCACATCACCTATTTCTACGACGAGGACGTGTTCTTCACCCGGGTGAACTACCCGCACATGCTCTCGCCCCACAACGTCCCTCCCGGTGTGGGCGCAATCCAGGCGGAGTGTTACTACTCGAAGAAGTACCGCCCCCTGGACCGCCGCCCCCAGGACTGTATCGGTCCCGTGATCGCCGACCTCCGCCGGTGCGGGATCCTGCGCGAAGACGACGCGATCCTGTTCACGAACGCCCACGTCAACGACTACGCGAACATCATCTTCGACCTGGAGTATCCGGCGGCGCTGGCGACGGTGCACGGGTATCTCGACGACGTGGGGATCCTCTATTGCGGGCGCTACGGGGACTGGCGGCATCTGTGGACCGACGAGGCGTTCGAGAGCGGGGAACTGGCGGCGGCGCGGGCGCTGGACCACCTGGGCTCGGTCGCCCGGCGGTGACCCGCATGGCCCGTCGCTTCCGATTCATCGTCTCCATGCCCCGACTCGGCGAGGGTGTGGCGGCCTGGCGGGACGCGCTTCGTCGCATCGAGGATCTCGGCTACTCGACGATCGCGATCTCGGATCATTTCACGCGGGGCTGGGCCATGGAGCCGCTCGTCACGCTGGCCGCGGCAGCGGGCGAGACGGAACGCGTGCGGCTTCTGACCATGGTACTCGGCAACGACTACCGGAACCCGGTCCTGGTCCACAAGGCGGCAGCCACGATCGACGTCCTTTCGGGCGGGCGCGTGGAGCTGGGCCTTGGTGCAGGCTGGATGCGGTCGGAGTACGAGGCCGCTGGAATGGTCTACGATCCGCCGGGGACACGGCGAGAGCGCCTGGAGGAGGCGGTGACGGTGATCCGCGGCTTGTTCGGCCCCGATCCGGTCGACTTCGCCGGGAGGCATTACACGATCAGGGGACTCGACGGCCTGCCGAAGGCCATTCAGAAGCCTCATCCTCCCATCGCCGTGGGCGGCGGAGGCCGGCGGATGCTCGAACTGGCCGGGAGGATCGCAGATATCGCGGGCGTGTACGCCAATCTCGGCCGCGGCACGCTGGACGTACACCCGGTGCTCGACCTGAGCCCCGCGAGCATGGCCGAGAAGGTGGAGTTCGTGCGGAGCGGGGCCAGGTCCGCGGGGCGCGACCCGGCGGACGTGGAGCTCGAGCTGAGCTTGCTCCTCTGTCGCATCGTCCGCTCCGACAGCGATGCTCGCGAGATTCTGGAGCGGACGGCGGCCTCGTGGGGCGTGCCGCCACGAACGATCGAGGCATCTCCGGCCGTGCTCGTCGGAACGCTCCCCCGGTGTGCCGAGTTGCTCGCCGAGCGGCGGGAGCGCTACGGGTTCAGCTACATCCACGTCGGCAGCGACTTCGAGAACGTCGCCGGGCTGGTTGCCCGGCTCGCCGCTTGCTGACCCTGCCGCCCCGGAATGTATAGGCTCAGCTATGTGAAGACGCTGGTGGCGGCGGTGGGGCTCGGCACAGTCGCGTCCGGGTCTGCACGCCTGCTCGCCCCCGCCGGGCCTGGAATCGTGGGGGTCCTGATCGTGGTGATCGGGTGGAGCGTGAGCCTGATCGCCGCCGTGGTCGCGACGGGAGCGATCGTGGCGCTCTATCGGGACCATGCTCAGGCCAGAGGGGGAATGGATCTCTTCAATGCCTCGAACGAGTCGCGATCGGAAAACGCCCTGACCGCTGGCCGCCCCGGATTCGGGATCCTGCTCCGGCGCCTGTGGAGACGCATCCTGGGCGGGCAGTGGCTGCTGGTGGGGGATGTGGTCGAGATCCGTTCGCTCGACGAGGTGCGGAGCACGCTGGACGCGTCCGGCCGTCTCGACGGCCTGCCGTTCATGCCCGAGATGGCGGCACTGTGCGGCCGGCGGGCTGTGGTGTTCAGGGGTGTGGACAAGATCTACGACTACGGGAGAAGCAAGACGTTGAGGCGCCTCGGGGACGGGGTGCTTCTCGCCGGCTTTCGGTGCGACGGCAGCGCTCATGGCGGGTGTCAGGCGTCCTGTTATCTGCTGTGGAAGCGGGCGTGGCTGAGGCCGGTGGCGGCCGGCGGGTGTGCGCGGGCGCCGTCGGGATACGCTGCCCCGGCGGTGTCGCGCGAGAGCACGCCGAGCCCGGGCCGATACACCTGCCAGTACACCGAACTCGCAGCGGCATCGACCCCGCTGAAGAGGTGGGATATCCGGCAGGACGTGCGGCCGCTCGTCACCGGCAACGTGACCCTTGGCGCTTTCTGGGTGGCGATCCTGACGCGGCTGTTCAATGCCGCTCAGGCCGCCCGGGGTGGCGTGGGCTATCCGGGCATGGCGCGCGGAACCGGAAGGAGCATCGGCTCGGCCGGGCCCAGCCTCGCTCCGGGCGACACCGTCCGCGTCCTTCCGGCGGAGGCCATCGTGGCCACCCTGAACCACCAGTGGCGACACCGAGGGCTGTGGTTCGACCGCGACATGGTCAAGCACTGCGGGCGGCGCTACACCGTCCTCAGGAGAGTCGAGCGGATCATCGATGACGCGACGGGGCTGATGCTGGAGATGAAGACGCCCTGCCTGGTGCTCGCCGGAGCGGAGGCATCAGGAGAGTTTCTCCGGTTCTGCGCCCAGCACGAGTACCCCTTCTGGCGGGACGTCTGGCTCTCCCGAGAGGCCGATCCGGCCCCCGCCCGGCATCATCGGGCCTGGTCGAGGACGGCGCCGGGTGCTTAAACTGCGCCTGGAGCAGTTCGACCCACCGCTGAAGCACGTCCTCTGCCTCGGCGCGCACTGCGACGACCTCGAGATCGGCTGCGGCGGGACGGTCCTCAAGCTCACCGACTGCCGGAACCCGCCCGAGTTCACCTGGGTCGTCTTCAGCTCCGACGCCACCCGGGAAGCGGAGGCGATGCGGAGCGCCGAGATCTTCCTGCGGTGCGCTCCACGCTCGCGAATCGTCGTCAAGAAGTTCCGCGACGGCTTCCTTCCGTACGAGGGGGGTCTCGTGAAGGAGGCCTTCGAGGAGCTCAAGGGGACGGTGGCCCCCGACCTCGTGCTCACCCATCACCGGGACGACCTCCACCAGGACCACCGCCTGATCTCCGAGCTCACGTGGAACACGTTCAGGGACCACCTCATCCTCGAGTACGAGATCCCGAAGTATGACGGGGACCTCGGCGTTCCGAACGTCTTCGTGCCCCTCGACGACTCGCTGTGTCGCCGGAAGCTCGACACCATCCTTGCGAGCTTCACGAGCCAGAGGGACAGGCGATGGTTTTCCGAGGACCTCTTCCGATCGCTCCTCCGTCTCCGGGGCATGGAGTGCAACGCGGCCGGCAACTATGCCGAGGCGTTCTATTGTCGAAAGCTTCTCGTCGGGTGATCGTCTTCAGTGTGTTTGCCAGTCGCTCCCCGGTCAATCGGGAACCTCGGGCTGGCAGCGAACGACAACCGTCCGACTCAGATGATGTCTGAGGGCTCGCAGGTGGCCACGGCCGATGACGCAGCAGACAAGATGACATCCGTGGCCACGTCCGGGCCCCTGATGGACTGGCGGCGTTCAGTGCGAAACGTTGCCTCGAACTGGGCCTCGTTCGTCATCGGGGTCGTCATCGCCCTCGTCCTCTCGCCGTACATCGTGCACACGCTCGGTGATGAGGCCTACGGAGCCTGGGTACTGCTCGGGTCCCTGGTCGGCTACCTGGGTCTCCTCGATCTCGGCACGCGTGGGGCGGTCACCAGGTACGTGGCCACCTACCACGCGGCGCAGCGCCACGAGGACGCAGGGCGAATCGCCTCGACCGCCCTGATTCTGTTTGGCGGGCTGGGGCTCGTGGCCGTCGCGGCTTCCGGAGTGCTTGCGCTGCTCGTCAATCACGCGTTCCAGGTGCCGGCAGAGCTCGCCGGCGTGACACGTATCGCCCTCGTTCTGAGCGGCCTCAATGTCGCGGTTGCCCTCGTTTCGGGGGTGTTCGGCGGTATCGTGGTCGGGCGGCAACGCTTCGACTCCTTGAATGCCGTCAACATCGTGCTCGCGCTGGCGCAGGCCGTCGCCATCGTGGCCGTGCTCCGGGGGGGAGCCGGGTTGATCGGGCTGGCCGCAGTCCAGCTTGCCGTCTCCGTGCTCCGCGGGGGCGCGAGCGCCTGGTTGAGCTGGCGTTTTTATCCCGAGCTGGCTCTGCGGGCCGGCTCCTGGAATCGGGAAGATCTACGGACGATCTTCTCGTTCGGACTCTCGGTCACGGTCATTCACGCGGCGGGGGTGGTCATCAACTATACCGACGCCCTCGTGATCGGCGCGTTTCTTCCCGTGGCAATGATCACGTTTTTCGCGATCGCCGCCACCATGACCGATCAGGTCCGTGGGGTCATTGCCGGGATCTCGCAGACCCTGCCTCCGATGGTGAGCGCCCTGGAAGGGCGACGCCGTGCCGCGGACATCGGGGAGGTGTTCGTGCAGGGGGCCCGATTCGCGACCCTCGCCGCCTTGCCGATGGTCTTCACCCTCGGGATCCGAGGCGGGTCGTTCATCGGGATCTGGATGGGCCCGGCGTACGCGGGGCCCGCGGGCTCGGTGCTCACCGTGCTCACCCTGGCGCTGTGGGCGTTTGCGGGATACCAGGTGGTGACGGCCACGATGATGGGGATCAATCGGCACCGGGGGCTGATACCGATCTTCGTCGGCGAGGCCTTCTTGAACCTCGTGCTGAGCGCCATCCTCGTCCGTCACTTCGGGATCGTCGGCGTCGCCTGGGGCACTGCCCTGCCACGGCTGATCGTGTCACTCGTCGTCGGGCCCGTGTACGCCCGGCACCATGTCGGAGTCCCGCTGCGTACCTACTACGCACGGACACTCCTCCGTCCTGTTGTGGGAATGATTCCATTTGCGCTGGCAACCCTGGCGATCGAAACGTGGTGGCCGACCTCGACCCTCTGGACCTTCCTGGGTCAAGTGCTGGCTGCGCTACCGGTGGCGGCGGTGGGGGCCTGGTTCATGGTCTTGACGTCCCGGGAGCGTCGTGCGCTCGCCGGGGCCCTGATGTTGCCGGGCTTCGCGTGGCGATGAAGTGAGCTGAGCGGCGGCCATCGCGGTCGAAGGGCCAGCGCCGTGCGTCTGCGCGTGCTCTGTTATCATCGGCCACCGGGAGGCAACTCATGAGCATCGACAGGACCGCAACCCCGCCCCTCATGAGTCTTGCCCCTGGAAGCGCGATCGTCACCGGTGGCGGCTCCGGCAACGGCAAGGCGATCGCGCTGGCGCTGGCCGACGCCGGCGCGCCCGTCGCGGCCGTGGATCTCCTGCCCGAGGGCGGCATCCTCGAAGGTTACGCGGGCGCTGCAGGAGAGGCAGCCATCAAGGCGGTGACGCCAGGCGGGCGCCGGGGTACCGTAGAGGAGATCGTGGCGACGGCGCGATTCCT
>Ga0302046_10001049_pt1 | contig 26290 bp, 23 predicted proteins | sample RVTome_11_FD_200261 | JGI IMG/M metagenome (GOLD analysis project Ga0302046, IMG submission 200261) | Soil microbial communities from uranium-contaminated site in the Upper Colorado River Basin, Wyoming, United States - RVT147D111 (version 2) ... | reverse complement strand
GGAGATCCGTTCCTACCTTTCCCATCTCGCTATGGAAAAGGAAGTCACCGCTTCTACCCAAAACCTTGCCCTTAATGCTATAATCTTCCTCTATAAACAGGTCTTGAAAATGGAAATCGGCAAACTGGGCGAAATTGAGCATGCAAAACGACCCAAAAAACTCCCTACCGTTTTCTCTCAGGATGAAGTGCTCATTATCCTGAGCCTTATGAAAGACACTCCACAGCTGGTGGCTGGATTGCTCTATGGATCCGGAATGCGCCTCATGGAGTGCATAAGACTGAGGGTTATGGATATCGATTTTGAACGAAATCAGATAATCGTGCGGAGTGGAAAGGGTGACAAGGATCGTGTTACGGTTCTGCCGGATACACTGAAAGAACCTCTAAGAAACCATCTCGCTTGGGTGAAACAACTCCATCAACGGGATCTCAGGGAGGGATTTGGCGATACGTTTACTCCGGCTGCGCTGCTGCGTAAGAATCCAAAGATCGCGTACGAATGGGCCTGGCAATATGTCTTTCCTGCACTCGAACGGTCAAACGACCCCCGGTCAACTCGAATCGGCAGACATCATTTTCCCGAAACAAAAATCCAGACGGCGATGAAAGCCGCTCTCTCCGAATCCAATATCCCCAAACGAGGAAGCCCGCATGCGTTCAGGCATTCGTTTGCGACCCACTTGCTTGAACAGGGTTATAGTATCAGACTCGTTCAACAATTGCTCGGACATAAGGACGTGCGAACAACAATGATCTACACCCACATCATCCAGAAACCGGAGGCCCCGGTTAAAAGTCCGCTGGATTTCAGAATCTCATCAGGTCCACAACAATTGGCTCAGATGAAACGAAAAGAATTAACGAATGGAGGAACTGACGATGAGAGGACGGGAGAGTGGGAACAGAGGGGAGGCAAAAAGGAGTGGATGAAAGGTGAATTCTACGGCTCGCACAAAAAATAACACTCGCGATTCAACGTCGGCAATTCGAATGTCCTCATTTCTTTCGTACAAACACCTGATGGTTCCCCGGCAACCAGGTAGAGCCTCCATCGTTTGTCAGCTCCATTTTTGATTCGAAACGATCGGGCGAGACATTGTAACGGGTGAAACGCAATTGTATGATACTGCCGTCTGACAAAGGGGTGGGCGGCGTCGTGCGAGTCTCGCCACCGGCCGGACCCGACATGATCCATAAATGACCGTCTTTCCCAACGGATATCATTTCAATGATCTTCTTTCCTTCGTTTACGTAAAAGAGAATACCGGACGATTGGCCGAGCTCCGGGATGCTGGACCTCCCCGTTACCACTCTGTCGGGTACCACCCATTCGAACTGATATGTCCCGTTTGCTGTGCTCGCGACGCTTCCGTCAGAGTTCATGAATTCTGTCACAACTCTCCACTCGCCGATAATACTCTGTAGCTGCTCGACGCCGGCTTGAAGCGAATCCGGCATGGCAGGGGACGAGATGCTAAAGCATGCGACAGCGAGTGCCATTACCATAGGGATCCTCCGCGATTCAACTCCGCTCTTAATGCTAATGCCCAGGCCAGTGAACTTGTCCGTGGTCCAGTTCCTCTCGTGTTGCCTTTCGAACTTCGAGAAATGATATTCCCCGCGCCGTGGATGTACAAAAGAGGCTGACCATGCTCCTTTGAACTATCTAACACCTCACCACGCTCGTCTGTCAGAACGTAATCGATGCTTACAACACTGTCTCTCTCGATTGTCATGATTTGTTTCGTTATTGTTTCGTTGGTTCGTCAATTCGTCTTATACTCAAACGCTCATTCCCTCCCACACCTTCCAACTTTACACTTTCCAACTTCTCCATTCTATCTAAACGGATACCCCACATACTCCAAAGACCACTCATGCTCAATGGTCAACTCTTCATTGTAGCGCTTGGCCGGATTGAAAAATAACGAGCCGAGGGTGCCGTTGCCCCAATAAAGATCGAGCGCGAAAGGCGAAATGCCGCGGTCGGAGCCGAAGGGTCCGCTGAAACGATCGGCGTCATAGAAGCGGGGGACGGGAACATCTACCAGATCGTCGCGATAACGCCAAATGCCATCCAAAAGCTTGCCGTCACCGGTGAGCTCGCCTTTTTGCAGCAATGGCCAGAGTCTGGCCGTAACGGGTTCAAGCTGATACGGAACTTCACCGCTGGTGTAAAGTTCCGGCTCGCGGATTTCCTCGCCGGCGCGGGCGGGGCGGAATAACAATCCGCTCTCGTCCTCAAAGGAATACAACGTGTCGCGCTGGAAAAGTACCTCGCTATCCGAATCGAGAGTCCCGTAAATGCCATGGCCATAGGCCTCGACAAATACCGCGGCATGGTTTCCCGCGGGATTGGGAATACCAGCTTCATCCACCGTTTGAAACTCGCCGGTCACGTCAAACTCCCCTGAAGAAATGCCGGACGTCGGATTGACGTAAACGTCACTGGCATAGTGGGCCTGGGTCCATAACAGCACCACGCGCCCGTCGGACTTGCGGACGACCACCTGCAGGTTCTCACCGTCGTTCTCGTGGGTGTCGTGAAGATAAATGGGGAAATTGTTCCAATCGCGCGGATGGAACAAATGGTAGGAAATGAAATAGTGCGTCCAGGTTTCCAGCACGAGATAATAGACGGTGGGCTTTAACTCGAACCGCTCAAAATTATCCCAATTGTTGTTGCCGATCAAATCGCCGTCGAAGTCGATATTCGTAATAATGTCCTGCCGGCCGTCTTCTTCATGCGTTGCGTGGTAAATATACGGAGCGTATTTGAGAGCGATCGGATAATGGGAATCCCGCGCAGGCGCAACCCCTTTGTTGGGATTAATCTGACGTTCCGGATCCTGGGGAAAAAAGAGAAGAATGAGAAGGGCTAACGAAGGCATCAACAATTCGTGGTATTTCTTCCAATGTACGGACGAGTGGTGTGAAGAGCAATGGGGAAATTTCGAATTGCGAATTGCCAATTGCGAATTAACGCTCCAGAAGGAATTGCGGATCGCGAATTGTGATCTAGCGGGGAGGTTGTCACTTCATTGTGATCGTCATTCCGATAAGGGCGCGCCTTCGCAGTCCCTCAGACACGGCGTTCCAGGTGTCGGGGGAGCGGTCGAGATCAGCGACCGAGAGACCGTGCTGGCCGAGGTTCTTGGCGTAGATGATCATGAGTTCGTTGCGGGCAGCGGAGTCCAGACGAACGAGGCGCAGGAGCATGAGATCGCCGCTCAACTTGTAGCCGTTCTTTTCAAGGAGCTGCACGACGTGTTCACCGTTGGACCCTTTGCGCCGGTACCCTCCCAAACTCTCCTACTCATATCGCAACGATTCCACCGGATCTACGCTCGCGGCTTTACGTGCGGGGAAGAAGCCGGCAAGGAGGCCGATGATCGACAGAATGCCGGTTGTGAGAATCGTGGTGCTTGCAGATAAGATTGGCCGGCCAAGGAACTGCATGGCGCCGTCATCTGCGGGAATGAGATGGACGACCGCGATGATGCCGTAAGAAATCGCAAGTCCTGCCGCCCCGCCGATCATCGCGAGGAGCAGGGCCTCAAAGATAAACTGGGCAAGAATGTAACGCCGCCGGGCACCGATGGCCATTTTGATGCCGATTTCACGCGTACGCTCTTTGACGACAACATACATCACGTTCGCAACGCCGACACCCGCAATCAGCAGGGTAAGGAACCCGACGGAGAATAAGAAGATGGAGACACCCAGGCCTATTTTACGGCTCGTTTTTTCGTTCTCGATAAAATCCCAGATACCAAGGGCGCGTTCGTCATTCGGATTAAACTTGTATTTGCGGCCAAGAATTCGGTAAAGATCGGATTTCACCTCGAGTTGCTTGCTGGGATCGGTTGGGCGAACGACGATGCTGTTAACAAAGGTGTTACCATACGACGTTCTGAATGTAGAGTAAGGCATGATGGCGCGGCGGGTATCCGGCCCGTTGTTCATGGAGGTCTGAATCTTCTTCTGCATGATCCCGACCATCGTGAACGGGACGCCGTCCACAAGAATCGTCTTGCCGACGGGATCTGCATCTTTGAAGATTTCCGCTGCAATGACCTCGCCCAGAAATAATACCCGGCGTTGCTGTGCGACATCCAGCTCGTTGATGAAACGGCCTCCGCCCGCAGGGTACATACGGCGCATTTCCTCAAAAAACGGATTCACGCCTTCGCATTCCGTGGTCACGGAAAATTTGCCGTAGGTAATGGTAATGTTCTTGCGGTATTGCGGACTGATCATTTCGATCGCGGGGACGATGCGGTCGAGGAGTTCCACGTCTTCTTCGAGCAGCCTGATGCGGCGGCCTTTGGGGAGCCCTTCGTGTGACATGCCGGTTTCTCCGCCGTAAACAATGAGAATGCGGTCACCGGCATTGAGCAAGCCGTTCATCATTTGCGTGCCGAGCCCGTCTCCGAACGAGAGGAGCAGCACCACCGCCACCGTGCCCCAGGTGATGGCCGCGAGCGTCAGCGCCGCACGGACACGATTGGCGTTGAGATCGAAGAAGAAGTCTTTAAGGAGTTCAAACCACATAGGCATGCAATAAGGAATCAAATACGCTTATGATGGAATATTGAAAATTCTGTGAGACACCGGGTCTGGAATATTGGAATAGTCGTGAACTCGGTATTCCATTACTCCTATCTTCCATTATTCCAACATGAGTATCCAAAGTCATGTCCTCAGACACTCCACAACATCCAAATTTGATGCTTTTCGCGCGGGCATCAATCCTGCGATCAGTCCGATAATCGTCAGGATCGCGACGGTCACAAACACCACATCCATCGAAAGCACCGGAGCGCCGATGAATTCACGAATGGGAATGTATTGGAGGACCTCGATGAGTCCGTAAGCGATCATGAATCCAATGAACGAGCCGAGGAAAATGATGAAGAACGTTTCCATGAAGAATTGAAATAAAATGTCGAATTTCTTTGCACCGACGGCCCGTTTGATGCCAATTTCCTTTATGCGCTCCTGCACGACGATGTACATGATGTTGGCGACACCTAATCCCGCCACGCCGAGCGTAAAACTGCCGATGAGCCCCATGAAAATGTTAAAGCCAAGGAAAAAGTAAAAAATAAATTTATCGAAACGCGACGTGTCCCAGATCCAGATGGCGTCTTTGTCGGTGGGGTCAAATTTATAGCGATTCCCCAGAACGGACCGGACCTTGTCGTTGACCTCTTCTGCGATCGTCGGGTCTTTCACCTTGTAGATGATATTGTTCAGCCGTGTCGCGCCGAAGACGCTGGCATAGGTGCTGGCCGGAATGAAAATGCGGTCCTGGTCGCGGGAGTTATACGAGGAATTCTGTGTTTTCTTCTGCATCACGCCGATGACCGTAAACGGAACTTCGCCAACATAAATCAAGCGGCCGATGGGATCGGTGGGGCCGAAGAGGAAATCTTTAACCTTGTTTCCAATCATAACAACGCGGCGGCGGTTCGCGACATCCGGTTCATTCAGGAAGCGTCCGCCTTGTTCCGGAATGATGTTGCGCATGTCTGCGTAGATCGGAATAACGCCGGCGACGAGGGGATTGAGGATATTCTGACCCACGCGCGTGGGAACTCGGCGGGAGTATTCAGGACTTACGGCCTCCAGCTCGGGGATTTGCTTTGCCAGAAGGCGCACATCGTCTTCAATGAAACCGATCGGCCGGCCGGTACCGAATCCCTCCCAGGGCTTTGTCGTGCGGCCGGGGAACATGATGGCAATGCTCTCCCCAATGCCGTGCATGTTGACGGACATCTGCTGTTTGAATCCAACGCCAAAGGCGATGAGTACCACAATCGCCACCGTGCCCCAGATGATGCCGAACATGGTGAGGAAGGCGCGCAGCTTTTGCGCCTTTAGGTCAAGGTAAAACTCAGTTACTATGGTGCGAAAATGATCCATCTTTTAATTGCGGATTTCGGAATGTGGAATTCGGACTGTGAATTACTTTACTGTTACGCCAAATTTTGCCGTTTTCCCAGACGCGGTGAAAATTGCAGTCAATTCGTCAGCTTCCTTGATCAATTGATTGACTTTGCCTAACGACAAAATGGCTGATTCCACGAATAATTCCAACCAGTATAAAGACTCGTCGCTTTCTTCTTCGACAATGGTAATCTTCGATATGAAATCCGCCTTTGAACGCGCGCGACATGCGGCACGATAATTGGCGCCAACCGAAGTCGCCGAGCGAATAAGCTGCTTACATATCGCATCAGCTTTCCTGCCGTACGGAATCGAGTCAGTGAGATTGAGAATATCAAGAGCAAATTGTTTGGTTCTTTTCTTGAGATCATTTGATTTCATCGCAACCCCCAGTTCGTTAATGAATGTTATCCCCCGTAATCAAGTTTCACGCAGTCCGCAATCACCCCCGCCAAAAAACAGCGGGACGCCAAAAACGCGCAATCGGCAATCCGAAATCACAAGTACATCATACGCTCTCACAGTCCGCAATCCCCATTCCGCAGTCCGAAATCTACTCGATCTTCTTAACAGGCTTTTCCACCACCTCATCCCCCTCCTTTAATCCATCCTTTACTTCCACATTGATCGCGTCGCTTAAGCCGGTGGTGATGAGCCGCTCCTCTTCCTGTTGCGGACCGAGGGCGATTTTGACGAACGAGGAATCGTTCCGGAACGTTACGACACGCTCGGGGATCATCATCACATCCACCTTCTTGTTGATGATGATGTTGGCGTTGGCGGAATATCCGGCGCGTAACACGGTGTTTTTGGAAGACGGAATGAGGATCTCGATCGGAAAGACCGTTGCGTTATCCTTCTTCTCGGCCTTCAGCCATATTTTTCTGAGTGTTCCGCGAACGGTATCGTTGGGAAGCGCACCCACTTTCAGGTCAGCCTCCATCCCTTCGGTCAACCGTCCTACATCGATCTCATCTACCGTTCCTTTAAAAATCAGGCGCTCCATGTTGGCCATCTTCATTAAAACGGTACCTTCCTGGAAGGTTGTAAGCGGAGTGACGGGGTCGCCGACTTCCACCGTTCGGCTCAAAACATATCCGTCGATGGGAGCTTTGATGATGGATTCGATTTCCGTATCACCGATCGTCACTTTGCCGCTTTCCATCAGGGCAAGTTTTTCGCGGGTGATCTTCAGCTGCAGTGAGGCCTCGTCATAACGCTGGGTGAAATCTTCATATTCTTTCTGGGAAATCAACTGGGCCTTGTTCATCGCTTCCTGGCGTGTTTTTTCGCGCGTCAAATTGGCGAAATCAACTTCGCGCAATTCCACCTGGCGCTTGGCGTCTGCAAGTTCCAGCGGGGTCGGATCGGGCTTGACCTCGAGCAACGGCTCGCCTGCTTTGATATACGTGCCCACATCGGCAAAAATCTTGCGCACAACCCCGGTGACCTTGGACTTCACCGAGATCTCGTTCTCGGGCTCGATGGTCCCAACGGCCAAGGCCTTGTCAACAATAGTGCCCTTGGTAACCTTTATCCGCGGAAGGGCATTTCCTTCAGCATCGTCCGATCCGCCAAAGACGAATAATCCCACAGCTACCAGCGTTACCACAACGACGGTCGGAATTATGTATTTCTTTTTCATGATCCTACCCAATCGTGAAAAATTCATGGACGTGCCTGTGTGGTGGGCCAAGACGTGCGAATCAATGAAGCGTTGACGTTTGTTACGTCAAAGAGGAGAACAAGTTACGGAAATCGGAGAAGGGGAACTCTCTCATGCATTAGACTCTTCAGAGGCTTAAAATGTTGCAGGATTTTGGGAATTATTTTTGGCGGATTTGCAAGCCAAAGTCACGAATGAGTGCCGTGTATCGTTCTCCGCCAACCACGAATACGTCATTGTGGTCGGCACCCGGAATGACGTGGAATTCCTTGGGTTCACTCGCTGCTTCAAAGAGCTTTCTGCCCAAACGGATGGGGATGATTGAGTCGTCTGAGCCGTGAATAAAGAGAAGTGGGATTTGGGTGGATGGCAGTTTCGATTCGGAATCGAACCGTGTTCTCATAAGAAAGCGGGCGGGGAGGAAGGGATAGGCGATTGAGGCGACGTCCGCGGCAGAGGAGAAGGTGGATTCGAGAATCATGGCCTTTACCGGCCGGTTGACAGCCAGATCAACAGCGATTGCCCCGCCGAGACTCGTTCCGTGAACTATAATGGATGAAGAGTCGATGCCGGGGAGCGAAACAAGGTAGTCGTATGCGGCCCGGGCATCTTGATATGCGCCGTCTTCCGCTGGGGATCCTTCACTGCGTCCGTATCCCCGGTAATCAATGATGAAAGCCGAAAATCCGACATTCCTGAGCCGACGGATTTTTTCGGATCGGTGCGCCAGATTGCCCGCGTTACCATGGAAATACAGAAGAACGCCGACGGGGCTTTTTGCCTCGACGAACCAGGCATGCAGGCGGGTTCCGTCTTCGGCCTGGAACCAATGGTCTGCCGGGTCGAGTCCGACAGCGGCCGAGCGGTAGAAATCTTCAGAATAACCGGACGGGAAAAAGACAAATCGTTCTTCGAAGATCATAATGATAACGGACCAGAAAGTGAATGCAACAATTCCTGCTATAAGCAGGGAGCGGGCGAAACGGATGGATTTGGGTGATTTTTGCACGGCAGAAGGAAAATAGTAAATTATTCGATGGGAGGGGAGGGGTGGCGGATGGGAGATGGGAGATTGATGATGGAAGATGGAAGATGGAAAATGGAAACCTGCCCTGAACGGAGCGAAGGGATGGGAGAAAGGAAAATATGAAACACTTCTCGCCTCTTATATCTCACGCCTCACTTCTCGCGCTGTTGTTCTTTCCGCTGCCTGCTTATGCGCAGAGTTACTATAACTTCCGCGACGGGTTTCTGGACCGCAAAGGGGAAGTCGATTCACTTCTTCTCTTGTATGTCGAAGAGAGTCCGCTGACCCGTACTTTCGAGTTCTCCCTCTACTCGTCTTCCGACGACTCTCTTCACGGCCGCATTCGCATTCCGAAGGGCGACGGTCCGTTTCCCGCCGCTCTGTTGTGTGTCGGAATCGAGACCGGAAGGGAAGTGATCGAAATGATCGAGGGGCAGGACAGCGTTATTCTCATGGCGGCGGATTATCCGTTTGAAGGCCAGTGGGATTTCAGAGGATGGGCGGCTGTGGGTACCACGTTTGAACTTCGATCCATGGCACTGCGGGCAGTGCCGCTTCTGCTCAATTGCCTCGAGTGGCTTTTTACGCAGAATGCTGTCGACCCGAATGACGTGACCGTGGTGTCCGTGAGTTTCGGAGCCTTCACCGGAATTCCTGCAGCCGTTCTGGAACCCCGAGTGAAACAGCTTGTGGTCGTTCAGGCCGGCGGTAATTTGTCTGGCGTGATTGCACATAATTCCGAGCGGTGGGGCGTTGCAATTCCCTCATGGCTGGCCGGATGGCTGGGGGGCGGAATTCTGGCAGCCTTCGAGCCGACGAAGTATATCCGGCACCTGGCGCCCAGAAAACTCGTGATGATAAACAGCGAGGGCGACAGTTTTTTTACGCGGGAATCGGCAGAAGAACTCTTTGAGACGGCCGACGAGCCAAAGGAAATCATCTGGCAAGAGACCAAACACGTAGCGGCTGGAGAGAAAGAGTTGATTAAGGAGTTGACGAATGTGGTGGCGGGGAGAATTTATGATTGATTTTCGCAGATCGGGACGCGGAATACAGATTTTACAGATTCACGATTCACAATTCACTATTCACTATTCACGATTCACCTCAGTGTATCATCGTGTCGTTCTTTCATAGAGCAAGAGTGCGATAATTCCCACCGGTAACGTTACTCCCACCAGCCACAGGGGCATCGATTCGAATGTCATCGCTGATCCTTCCTCCGGCTTGTAGAGAAAATACACCGCAAGAAAATTGTTCGCGAAGTGAGCAACCATGGGCGGAAGGAGACTCCGGCTGCGATAGAAGAAGTAACCGAACAGCATCCCGAGGATCGAAAGTGGAATCAGTCCGAGAGGGTTGAAATGGAATAACCCGAAAATCACGCCGACCAGCACCACGCTCTTCCATCCGACCGTCCGCTCAAATGTCCGCTGGATAAATCCCCGAAAGAAGATCTCTTCGCACAAGGCGGGGCTTATGCACACGACGAAGACGAGCCACAGGAATTCGGCGGGATTGCGCGACGTGAAAAGCTCCGCATTGATTTCCATCAGCATGCGCGGTACGCCGAGCTGCCGTACAAGCTCATCGGCAATAAAGTTGGCAGAGGGAATGATCATGAGTGTGGCAAGGAGTGCGAGGAGAATTTCCGCAACAGGAGCGCGTGCAAGCCGAATGTAACGCGGAATATCGGTCGAATGCCAATGACGGACAAGCACGAGGGCCGGCAAAAGCATGAACAGGTATTGAGAAACGACGACTGCACTGCGCAGCGGATTTGCGAGATGACGGATGTTCTCCAGCAGCCGCTGGAGATAGCCGCCCGAAAGATCGGGTGATTCAACGGTGAATTGCGTTACAAAGACGGCAATGGCGGCGAGAACGGATTGCGCGTTGAAATACAGGATCCCGATGCCAAGCAGGCCGAGCAGTGCGGCGGTATTGAGACTGCGGGTGGAACGCTCCCAGGAACCGTTCAGAAACACATCTGATGCCGGGGGCGCCGAGGGTGACGGAATCAAGATCCTCCCTCACCCGATGGGAGCAGGAGTCGCGGCTGCAGGTTGAGGAAACTCCCCCTTTCGGGCGCGGAGGTCAAAATACATGACCACGACGTACAACGGAGTGACGATGATCTGTGCAATGGATGCAATCGCATTAATAACGCCGAAGGCGAAGCCGAACGACGCGATCATGTCCCTCGCAATTGAGGAATCGGGCTCTCCGTTTCCGAGTGACCGGAACATTTCGAAATAGCCCTGAAAGAAATCCCAGAGGACGATAATATAGAGAGGGGTCATGATGATGGAAATGGCAAAACTGACTACGAGGCTCATCAGAATGAGGATGCCGAAGGTGCGCCACCAGTTGCCGCGCACCAGATCCCAACTCCTGCGAAACCCCCCAATGATGGACTCGTTCTCCCAAACTGTTGCCGGAACAATGAAGGCAAAATTGATGGCGAGATAGATGACTCCGGGTATGAGTGCCATCAGAAGGAATCCGCCGAACAATCCGAGTCCCACAGACTCCGACGCGATCCCCGCGATGATCAATGCGTATGGAATGCCCACCAGCAATCCGAATCCGAGGCCCTGGAGCAGATACTGAACAAGAAGTTTCAAGAAGGGTAATGAGAAAGCGGATTGCAGTGCATCCTGCCAGCTGAGAGGTTTGTCGCTCATTTCAGCGCAGCTTACTGAGGTAATGGCTATAGTTGCACCGACAGTGCCGAGGGAAAAGAGAATCAATCCGAAGAAAAGCCATGCAAGGAATTCGAACAGAAGGGGAAGATTGCCCTCCTCAAAATCCGACGCGCCGTAGTCTGCAATTCCTGAAAGCTGGCTAAAGCCGAAATCCAGGCAAATGGCGAGGACGAGTGCGGCCGGGCCGAGGATGATGACGGAAAGGATGAGATTCCGCAGCCATGTTTTGCCGATAAGTTTGAACCAGCGGTCGAACAGGTCGCCGAGGGACATCGGGGAGATTGTCATAGGGGCTCCGGGTTTGTTTAACCCAATTCCCGAAATCTCCCCAGCTGATCGCCGGGGATGATTTCGGGAATCGACTCACATCTATGTACCGGCGGAATAATCCGTCATGTACTTGATCTGCTCTTTCGTCAGCTGGTCGATGCTCAGGCCCATGGTGCGGAGTTTCACGCCGGCGATTTCCTGATCCTGTTCGGTTGGAATGTCGTACACCTTGTTTTCCAGTTTCTGGCCCTTCTTGTGGAGCTCGGCGAGGCGGAGCTGCGACATGAACTGGTTGGCAAAAGACATGTCCATCACTTCCGACGGGTGCCCTTCTGCCGCTGCAAGGTTCACAAGACGGCCCTGCGCGAGAAGATAAATGCGTTTTCCGTTTCCGAACTTGTACTCTTCATTGTCGGAACGAACAGTGCGGATGGTCTTTGCGAGTTTTTTCAGGTGGGTGATGTTGATCTCGCAATCGTAATGGCCCGTGTTGCAGACAATCGCGCCGTCTTTCATTGATTTAAAATGGCGGTCGATAATGATGTCTTTCACGCCGGTAGCGGTGACGAAGATATCGCCGACCTTGGCTGCATCGTCCATGTCCATCACACGCAATCCCTCGAGGGTCGCTTTCAGGGCGGCGGTGGGCTTCACCTCCGTGATGATAACATTGGCACCGAGGCCTTTAGCCCGGAGTGCCACGCCACGGCCGCAATGGCCAAATCCTGCAACGACGACGTTCTTTCCTGCGATCAAAACGCTGGTGGACCGGAGGATGCCATCGAGGGTCGATTGACCCGTTCCGTACACGTTGTCGAAGTCCCACTTTGTTTCCGCATCGTTCACCGCGATCACGGGGTAGCGGAGGGCGCCGTCATTGGCCATCGCACGCAACCGTTGCACGCCGGTTGTCGTTTCCTCGGTTCCGCCAAATACGGTTTTCCCCGCCATTTCGGGATGCTTGTTGTGAATCGTGAAGATCAGGTCAGCTCCGTCATCCAGCGTGAGGTTCGGCTGCATCTTGAGCGTTTCCTCGATGCACCAGTAGAATTCCTTGACGTCCATTCCGTGCCAGGCAAAGATCGAAGTGCCATCGGCCGCGAGTGCTGCAGCGATGTCGTCCTGGGTGGAAAGGGGATTGCATCCGCTCCAGCTCACCTGGGCGCCTGCTTCGACGAAGGTCTTCACCAGTACCGCGGTTTCCTTGGTGACGTGGAGACATCCTGCGATCTTGTAGCCCTTCAAGGGCTTCGCCTTTCTGTACTTTTCGCGAAGGGCCATCAACACGGGCATACGTGCCTCCGCCCATTCGATGCGAAGTTTGCCCTTGTTAGCGAGGGAGAGATCTTTGACTTTGTAGGTGCCGGGTTTTTCGTTCATGTGGCTCGGGAGAATCCTGGTTGTTAATAGTTGTTAGGTATTAGTTGACAAGTTGCATCACATATGTTACAGAGAATATGTTCCACTGACATGGTGAATCGTAGCATCACATATGTTACAAAGCGGTCTTTGCGTAAGATGCACCGACTTCAAGGAGGTGCATCATGGATCAACGCAGAGTCCGTATTTCCGCCATTCGACGACACTTGCGGGTGGATCAGTCACAAAGATCTGCCGTTCTGTGGAGAAGTCTCGGCGATGGTTTTACAGTGCCGCATGGAACCGCGGGAATGCCTGAAAAACTGAATACTCTCTTGAAAATGAAATCGTCCGTGGCCTTCGGCAATGTTGTTGGTAATCGAAACAGCCGCTCTGCGCATTTGAGATGCCAGATTGAACCGTTCTTCTGCCGGGAGTTTTCTTGCGAGCTTGTAAATTTCCTTCCGAAATTCCCGAGCCCGTTTGTAAACATCCAGATTCTCGAGTCCAAAAACATACTCCCCCATGGCACCCCCTAATACCTGATACCTGATACCTAAAACCTACCTCGCCGCTCGCTTCAACAATCCCACCAGATCCAACTTCTCCCACGTGAATTCCTTCTCATTCCTCCCAAAGTGCCCGTACGAAGCCGTCTTGCGGTAGATCGGACGGCGAAGGTTGAGGCGCTTGATGATTCCGAGTGGCCGCATGTCCACTTCTTTGTGGATGATCCTGGCGATCTCGTGATCCGGAATGACGCCAGTGCCAAAGGTCTGCACGAGAATGGAAACAGGGTCGGCGACGCCGATGGCATAGGCCACCTGGATCTGGCACTCGGACGCAAGCCCGGCGGCGACGATATTCTTTGCCACATGGCGCGCCGCATACGCCGCGCTGCGGTCGACCTTCGTGGGATCCTTTCCGGAAAACGCTCCGCCTCCATGCGGCGCCCGTCCGCCGTACGTGTCCACAATGATCTTTCGCCCGGTCAATCCGCTGTCCCCGTGTGGCCCGCCCACCTCAAACTTGCCTGTGGGGTTGACGAAGTAGCGTGTTTTTTTGTCAAGCAGGTGCGCCGGAATGACCTTCTTGACGACGTGCTCAATCACGTCGGATTTGATGGTACTTTGTCTTATCCCCGCCGCGTGCTGCGTGGAGATCACAACGGTGTCCACGCGAACAGGCCGCTTGCCTTCATATTCAATGGTGACCTGTGATTTCGCGTCGGGCCGGAGGTACGGCATGTCTTTCTTGTGTTTCTTGCGGATGTCCGAAAGGCGCTTGACGAGTTTATGGGCAAGGAGAATTGGCATGGGCATTAGCTCGGGCGTTTCACGGCATGCATATCCGAACATCATTCCCTGGTCGCCCGCGCCGCCGGTATCCACGCCCTGTGCGATATCCGGTGACTGCGCGTGAATTGCCGATAACACCGAGCACGAATCCGCATCGAACCCGACGCCGGCTTCCGTGTAACCGATACTTTTGATCACATCGCGCACGATGCGCTGAACATCCACGTAATGGTCGGTGGTGATCTCGCCGCCGACAAGAGCCAGGCCGGTGGTCACAAAACTCTCACAGGCAACACGCGCCGTGGGGTCATGCGCGAGAATTTCGTCCAGAACCGAATCGGAAATCTGGTCGCAAACTTTGTCCGGATGGCCTTCGGAAACGGATTCAGAAGTGAAAAGATGCTTCATAAGTCGATGGAAAGTTCGTTAGGTGATTGATTTAATAATTCGTTTAACGCGCATCGCGATTTCGGATTGGGGATTTTGGATTGCGGACTGTGAGAGCTTGTATTGATGCATGGTTTTCACTTACTTCGCAGTCCGAAATCGACGATCCCCGCCCGAACGACCGATCAGTCGGGCGGGCGCATTCCGCATTTCTCAGTAAAACTCAAGCTCCGACGAGTCCCCAATATTGACTCTCTTATAGCTTCCCTTCACAATCGCATTGCTTCCAACAATGGAGTCTTCGAGCAATGCATCAGAGACTCTGGCATCCTCGCTGATGATTGAATTCCGGATAATCGAATTCTCCACAACCGCTCCTTCGGCGATGGTAGCGTGCGGGCCGATGACGGCATTGCGTACGGTGGCTTTCGGTGAAATGAAGACCGGTGATTGAATGACAACGCCGGGGGTTGATTTGGGGGCAGGCATGTTTGCCAGCAGGATCTTGTTGGTGGACAACAGGGTTTCCGGTTTGCCGCAATCATACCAGCCCGGAATGTCAAATGTTTTCATCTTTTCGCCGCGGTCGATCATGGTCTGGAGGGCATCCGTCAACTGAAACTCGCCCTTGGTGCGGACGTTGGATTTGATGAGTTCCTTCAGACTTTCGATCAGAAGTTGGGGCTGAGTGATATAATAGAGGCCAACGACTGCCAGATTGCTTTTCGGGTGTTCGGGTTTTTCGACCAGTTTGGTGATAAATCCGTCCGTCGTTTCCGCAACGCCGAACCGCCGTGCATCGTCCACGTTGTGGACACCGAGCACGGAATGCTTGCTTGCCACCATGGCGGTGAGATCGGCGTCGAAAATCGTGTCGCCCAGGATAATCAGAATAGGATCGCGGGAAATGGTGTGGCGGGAAAGAAAAATTGCGTGTCCGAGTCCCAGCCGTTCTTCCTGTTCGACGAAATCGACCTTGATGGAGTAGTTCTTGAGGATGTATTCCCTGATTTTCTCACCCAGGTACCCAATGACGATCGTCGCTTCGTCCACACCGTGGGCAATGATCTTGTCCATGATGTGGCCGATGATGGGCTTGCCGGCAACGTTTAACAAGACCTTGGGCACTGTATATGTGTGAGGGCGCAGGCGGCTCCCGACGCCTGCGACCGGAACAATAGCTCTCATTCGTTCATCCGGGTGATCTTTGTGCGGGAAGAAATCAAAGGCAATCATCAAGATAAAAAAGAATTCTTTCTCATTCAAACCGTTTTGTGAGAGATAGAGACACGATAACGCGTTCCTTGATTCTCGCACGCTCTTTCATTATTATGACCCCAGTGTGAGCCATGAAATCCCCCACATCATCCCGCAAGCAACAGCATGTCGAAATCACACTTTCCCGCGATGTTTCCTTTCGGGGAAAATCGACAGGATTTGAGCGGTTTGACTTCCTCCATAACGCTCTTCCCGAGCTGAACCTCTCCGATGTCGATCCTTCAACAACCTTCCTTGGGAAGCGCGTTGGTCTTCCCCTGATCGTCTCAAGCATGACCGGGGGGTACCGCGATGCCGAGCGGATCAACCGGGGTTTGGCGGAGGTCTGTGCCGAGCGCCGGCTGGCCATCGGCGTGGGAAGCCAGAGGCAGGCGATCGAAGACAAGACCCACCACCGCTCTTACAGCATCGTCCGGCATGTTGCAAAGGATATTCCTGTTTTCGGCAATATCGGTGCCGCAGAAGTCGCGAGGCTCAAGAGTTCCGCCCCTGTGAAACGCCTTGCAGAACTCGTCAACGCCGACGCGTTCGCCGTGCACCTCAATCCGCTCCAGGAATTCCTTCAGCCCGAGGGCAATCCCGAGTTTTCAGGGGTTCTGCTCGGGATTGAAATGCTCGTACGGGACCTTGGGATTCCAGTTATCGTCAAGGAGATCGGGGCGGGAATTTCTGCCAGCGTTGCCCGGAGGTTGATCGAAGCAGGAGTGACGATCATTGATGTGGCAGGGGCCGGCGGAACGAGCTGGGCTGGCGTGGAAATTCTCCGGCGTAAAAGTTCCCGCAACGGAAAACAGGGCCGTGATTTTGCGTCGTCGTTTTGGGATTGGGGGATTTCGACCGTGGACGCTCTCAGGCAAGTAAGCGCGTTGAAGCAACAGCACACGAATCTCAAAGTGATCGCGTCGGGAGGTGTAGCTTCGGGCCTTGACATCGCCAAGTCGATTGCGCTCGGAGCGGATCTTGCAGGTGCCGCTCGTCCCATGCTCAAGGCGCTCGAGAAGGACGGACGGCGAGGCCTTTTGTGCGAATTGGATACGTGGAGCATGGAATTGCGGGGAGCTATGTTTTTGACGGGCTGCAGGACAATCGGGGATTTGAAGAAACAATTGTTGGTCCTAAGACCACAAAGAGGTTAAACAATCTCTGTGTGCTTTGTGCTCCTCCGAGTTCTCTGTGTCCCAACCCGTGCACACATAAACATTGGTCACTTCCAAATCTGAATGAATGGATTTTGAACATCAGTACCACGCATACAAGGCACTCGTGGATCAGTACCTGGCTGATGCCGTCCAGGAAACGAAACCGCGTTCTCTTTACAAGCCGCTGACGTACGTGCTTTCCGGCGGGGGGAAGCGGATTCGCCCGATTCTTGTTCTCCTCGCAAGCGAAGCGGTTGGGGGAAAAGCCGCAGAGGCGATTCATGCCGGGGCGGGCATCGAGATCCTTCATAATTTTACGCTTGTCCATGACGACATCATGGATAACGCGAACTCACGCAGAGGGCGGGCAACCGTTCACACAAGATGGGACGGCAATGTGGCAATTCTCGTCGGTGACGAATTGCTGGCTCTTGCATACAGAATTCTCTTGCGCACAGAGTCTCCCAGGATCAAGGACATTACCAGCGTGTTTACCGAGGGGGTCGTGGAGGTGTGCGAAGGACAGGCCTATGACAAGGAATTCGAAGACCGGTCCAATGTGAGTGTGGACGAATATTTGTTGATGATCCGGAAGAAGACCGGGAAAATGGTTGCTGTGGCGACGGAGATCGGGGCGATCATCGGAAACGGCTCACCTGCTGAAGTTGCCGCCCTGAAGAACTATGGTGAGTTGGTTGGCCGCGCGTTCCAGGTCCAGGACGATCTGCTCGATGTTGTGGGCGACGAAAAGCAATTCGGCAAAATGATCGGGGGAGACTTGCGGGAGGGCAAAAAGACATTCCTGTTGCTCGAAGCATTGAAGAGGGCCCGCGGCAAGGATGGACTCCTTTTGAAGGGTCTTGTGAAGAATGGCGGGGCCTCAAAAAAAATGATCGGCGAATTCCGGAGGATCTTCGAGACAAGCGGCGCCATAGGGGCTGCCGAAACCCGGATCCGCTCCGATATCGATGAAGCTAAACAACAGCTTGGGTTACTGAAACAGTCCCCCGCACGGGAGATGTTGTTTTGGTTCACAGACATGTTGCTACATCGGACATACTGACTCAATCCCCCGGCCCTCTTCTTTTTTTAAAGAAGAGGGAGGGCTGACCGGAGGCACGGTGACAATGTTCCTTTTCTCGTGTGCAACACCCCCTTCTCTTCGGAAGAGAAGGGCCGGGGATGAGTTCAATGATTGAACGCGAAGTGACCATCAGGAACAGAGCAGGGTTGCATACAAGGCCGGCGGCTACCCTGGTCAAGCTCGCTGCGAAATTCAAGTCGGATTTTATCATTAACAAGGACGGATTCGAAATTAACGGCAAGAGCATCATCGGCGTCATGACCCTCGCGGCTGAACAGGGCTCCACGCTTCTCCTCCGGTTCAACGGTCCGGATGAACAGGAAGCCGCGGCGGCAATCCAGGAACTTTTCGACAAGGCCTTCGATGAACCGGTATGAGCGCGGCTGAACACGAACGCAAAAAAGAAGAAACCGTTTTTCGCGGAATCGCCGCGTCTCCGGGGATCGCCGTGGGCCCTGTTTTCCTGTTTCAAAAACACGTTCCGGTTATCAATGAGAAGACCGTCGATCCTGAAGGAATCGACTCGGAAATTCTACGGCTCGGATCGGCTGTTGACCGGTCGCGCCGGGAGCTTTCCAAAATTTACGATTTCGCGAAACAGAAACTGGGAGAACACCAGGCAAAGATTTTTGAAGCCCAGGTCATGATCCTCGAGGATTCGGTGCTGTTCGATTCGATCGACAGCAGGATCCGCAATGAACGCAAGAATGTCGAATTTATCGTTCACGACGAGATCGAGAAATACCGCAAAGTCATGGTGGCCGCTTCCGACGAGTACACGCGCGAACGGGCATTGGATGTGGAAGACGTCCGGAACCGCATTCTGCGGAACCTCCAGGAAGAAAAGCTGATTTCGAAGCTCGAGGGATCCCCAGTCATCGTGTCGCAAAGTCTCGCCGCCGCCGATGCCTTGATCCTGAGCCGAAACACCATCCTCGCTTACGTGACCGAAGTGGGCGGTGTAACCTCACACAGCGCGTTGCTGGCCCGCGCGCTCAAGATTCCCGCCGTGGTCGGACTGCGCCACCTGACGGCGGGCGTACACAACGGGGAACGTATTGCGGTTGATGGATACAGCGGTGTTGTGGTGGTGAATCCGACCGCTGCAACCTTGGATGAGATCCTGCGGAAGCAGGCGCGGTACAAGGAGTTTGAAGAAAAACTGGCCGGCCTGCGCGATCTGCCGGCGGAAACACCCGACGGGCGAAGGGTGGAGCTGACGGCGAATGTCGAGCTGCCGGAAGAACTTGAGTTTATAAAAATTCAGGGTGCCGACGGTATCGGTCTCTACCGGTCGGAATCCCTGCTCCTGGGCGGAGAGGTGTTCCCGAGTGAGGAGGAGCAGTACGCGGAGTACAGGATCTTTGCCGATACAATGTATCCCAAGCGCGTGGTCATTCGCACGTTCGACATCGGCGGAGACAAGTTCATGGGATCGCAGACGACGCGCGAGAATAATCCGTTTCTCGGTTGGAGAGGCATCAGGGTGATGCTCGACCGTCCCGAGCTGTTCCTGGAGCAGGTGCGGGCAATTCTCAGAGCCAGCGAGCGAAAGAACATCAGCATGATGTTCCCCATGATCAGCAACATCAAGGAACTGCGCAAAGCCCGGCAACTGGTGGAAGATGCCAAGGGACAGCTACGGGCCCGCGGCCAGGCTTACGACGATAAGATCCGCATCGGCATCATGGTCGAAGTACCGGCTGCAGCAGTGATCGTGGAGGATCTCGCGAAGGAGGTCGATTTTGTCAGTATCGGCACGAACGATCTCATCCAGTATCTCCTCGCGGTTGACCGCGGAAATGACGTGGTGTCGGCGCTTTACCAGGAGTTCCATCCGGCCGTGGTGCGGTTTCTCCGAAGGATCATCGAGAGGAGTAAGGAATGTGATATCCCTGTCGCCATGTGCGGTGAAATGGCCGGCGATCCGCTGGCAACCATCCTTTTGCTCGGACTGGGTCTGGACGAATTCAGCGTTGTTCCCGCGGCGCTTCCGGAAATAAAGAAGATTATCCGTTCGGTGAAATACCGCGACGCGAAAAAGATCGCGAAAAAAGCACTTTCGTTGGTCACTGAGGACGAACTAAAAAAGTATCTGACGGGAGTGATGAAGGAGTTCGGGTTGTATGAAGGGATGGGGGAGTGAAGGATTGGAGATGGGAAATGGGAGTGAAGATGGGTGATGGAAGATGGAAGGCGTTGCTAGAACGTAAATCGCCTCAGGACAAAAAAACGTTCATAGTTTGTAGTTTTTGGTTATGGTTTTTGGTTTCTGGTTGTAGTTGGATAGTTTTTACGAAAACGAGGAACCATGCATAATTACCGACCTTCGACTGTATTAGTTTCACTTGTCACATAACCCTTAACGCTTAAACCTGAAGCCTATGAACTCCCTTAAAGCCGAGATTTCCCGCTTTGATCCCTCGGGCATGTACAACTGGTTGTCGGAATTTCCCGAACAGGTGCGCGATGCCGTTTCGATCGGCGAAAAAGCGAAGATCAGACTGAATGTCAAAGGCATAGAAAACATTGTGTTGACGGGCCTGGGGGGCTCGGCCATCGGCGGCGACTTGCTGCGGTCTTACCTGTCCGGCGAGCTTCGTATTCCGTTCATTGTCAACCGGCACTATTTTCTCCCGGAGTTTGTTTCGAAAAAGAGCCTGGTGATCGTTTCAAGCTATTCAGGAAACACGGAAGAGACTATTGCCGCGCACGCTGATGCCACAAAACGCAAGGCGCGGGTGTTGTGCATCAGCACCAACGGGACCGTGGCAGCAAAGGCCAAAAAGCACAAACAACCGATAATCGCCATTCCGCCGGGACTCTCGCCGCGTGCAGCGCTGGGCTATTCTTTTTTCCCGCTGCTGGTGAGTTTGGCGAAGCTCGGTTTCATCAAGCCGAAGAAACGGGATATCAAGGAAACAATTGACCGTCTCACGACGAATGCGCGAACGTTCAGCAACCCTGATTCTCCGGAAAATGCTCCATTCCGCCTGGCGCGGCAGCTTCAGGGCAAGCTTCCCGTGATCTACAGTCCGACAGATCTGGACGCAATCAACGTGCGGTGGCGCGGACAGATTGCCGAGAATGCGAAGCAGTTGAGTTCGGGCAACGTCCTGCCCGAAATGAACCACAACGAACTTGTGGGGTGGAAAGTGCTCACGAACATTATGAAGGACATGGCTGTTGTCTTTCTTCGGGACCGGGGCACTCATCGACGCGTGCAAGTGCGCGAAGACATCACAAAACAGATCACGCTACCGTTAGCGGGAAGCGTGGCGGAGGTCTGGAGCGAGGGAACATCCCTCCTGACCAGAATGTTCTCATTGATTCAGTTTGGAGACTGGGTCAGTTACTACCTTGCAGTTCTGAACAACGAAGATCCGACGCCCGTGAACGTGATCGATTATCTTAAAGCGGAACTTGCCAAGGTATGATGGTGAAACGTACGTTTTTCATCTTGATTGTTTCCCTGTCTTTCGCCCAGCTCACGGTCGGTCAGTTCTATTATTTTGGTCGGAACAAGGTTCAGTATACGCAATTCGAATGGCAGGTACTGAAGACCGAGCACTTCGATATCTATTTCTATCCCGAAATGCGCGATCTCGCGGAGCGCGGCGCCTCGTTTGCAGAGGCAGCGTATGCCGACCTGGAACAGAAATTCAATCATAACATCTCCTCACGCATTCCCCTCATTTTTTACAGCTCGCATCTCCATTTTCAGCAGACGAACGTTACGCCGGGATTTATTCCCGAAGGAGTCGGAGGGTTTTTCGAGTTTCTCAAAGGCCGCGTCGTTATTCCATCGAACGGTTCCACGGAACAATTTGCCCATGTCATCCGCCACGAACTCGTACACGTATTCACCGTCAGCAAGATCAACCGTGTACTTCTCGATCACCGCCAGACCCAGGACCGCATGCCTCCGCTATGGTTTACAGAAGGCCTCGCGGAGTTTTGGTCCACGGAATGGGACACCCAGGCGGAAATGGTGTTACGCGACGCCGTCCTGAGCAATTATGTCGTTCCCGTGAACGAGATGGACCGGATTTACGGATCCTTCCTGATGTATAAGGAGGGACAGCAAGTCTGTGAGTTCATCGGTGAACGCTATGGGGAAGAAAAAATCCTCCTGTTGTTCGAAAATTTCTGGAAGGCGCAGTCGTTCAGCGAGGTCATGAAGGCGACGATCGGGAAGACGTACAAGGAGTTCGACGAAGATTGGATGTATTACCTCAAGAAACGGTACTATCCTTTGATGGGGGATTCCGATCTTCCGAGCGGCGTAACGAGGAACATTGTGGATGAGGGATTCAACAACAAGCCCGTCTACTATTCGCACAACGGGAAAAAGGAGCTCTATTATATCGGGAACTACACCGGGTACACGAGCGTCTACAAGGTAAATCTGGACGAAACCAAACCTGATCCCGAAGTGGTGATCAAAGGGGAAACGTCGGACGAATTCGAGGCATTTCATCCGTTCCAGAGCAAATTGGCGATTTCCGTGAAGGGCATTCTCGCGTTTGTGACCAAAAGCGGCGAGAACGATGTGCTCCACCTGCACGACATTCCGAACAACACCCTCGATGAGACCATTCGGTTCAAAAGCCTCGTGGTGGTGGGATCACCAAGCTGGTCGCCTGACGGAAACCGCATCGTTTTTTCCTCCATCGACAAGTCCGGCAATAATGATCTGTTCGTTCTGGATCTCATGACCCGGGATCTCATTAAGTTGACGAATGACTTCTATGATGACCGCGATCCTGCCTGGTCGCCTGACGGAGCGACGATTGCCTTCAGTTCCGACCGCACGCCGTTCGGCAGTACGGGATCGTACAACCTGTTTCTCTATCTTCTCGACGAGAACCGGATTGAATATCTCACGTACGGACCTGAATCCTATCTTTCCCCCGTCTGGTCCCCTGATGGGAGGACGATCGCATTTACGTCGGACGCAGACGGGGCGCAAAATGTCTGGATGATTCCTTTTGGAGGCCCCGGGATCTCGCCTGAAGAAGCCCGGACCATGCGCAAGATCACGTCGTTCTCTACCGCCGCGTTCGATCCTGCCTTTGGCGAAGATGGTGAGCTCTATTTCGCATCCTTCGAGAAATTCAGTTTCCAACTCAAGAGCATCAAAGACGTGCATGCACGGTTCGATTCGTCCGCGGTGATGAAAACGTTTACGTTCGACCATGACGGTAAGCGTTGGATGCCGCCGGCCCTGGAAGGTGAATCGGTCGCGGGGAAATTCGATTATGACAGCGACTATCAGCTCGATATCGCGCAGAGCCAGATTTCGGTTGATCCTGTTTTCGGAACGTCCGGCGGCGCGGCTCTCGCCATGAGCGACGTCCTTGGGAACGACCTCTACTATTTCCTTATCTATAATACTGCGCAGGCGAGCTCGGAGCTCCTGGAAAGCTTCAATATTGCCATGTCTCGCATTTCACTGGGAAAGCGCACCAATTACGCCTACGGAATTTTTCATTTCTCAGGTAATCGGTATGATTTAACCGATCCCGACGTGCTCTATTATGAACGGTCGTTTGGCGGATATTTTGCGTTGAGCTACCCACTGTCGAAATTCCGCCGACTTGAAGGGAATATCACCGTGAGCAATTCGGACAAGGACATTTTCACCGGTGACCTGCCGAGGCGGGCGTTACTATTGTCCAATGCGCTCTCGTTCGTTTGGGATAACTCCCTTTGGGGGCCGACCGGTCCCATGGACGGCAATCGCCTGAAGCTGACGCTTGCGTACACCAGCGATGTGCAGTATTCGAACGTCAACTACTTCACTATTATAGCAGATTACCGCTCGTATCTGCGGCTTGGCACCCGCGGCGCCTTTGCTTCGCGATTTAACGTGTGGCTGAATGAAGGACAGGAGGCGAGGCGATTCTTCATGGGCGGAAGCTGGGACCTGCGCGGCTGGCGCCGTTGGTCCATTCGCGGACAGAAACTGTGGATCACAAGTCACGAACTCCGGTTTCCGTTTATCGATCAGCTTGGCATCCGGTTTCCGTTCGGCGGTATTGCATTCGGATCTATCCGCGGAGCCTTGTTTGCGGATTTTGGCGGAGCGTGGGACAGGAAGTATCGGGAAACGTTAGGCAGTCTGGGCACCGGCGTGCGCATGAATTTCGGAGGATTCCTGGTGCTTCGATATGATATCGGAAAGAGAATCGAAGATAATCTCTCGAAACTGCAAAAAGGAATTTTTCATCAGTTCTTTTTCGGATGGGATTTCTAATGCGATCGTTTCTATGCTCTGATCGTTGGCGGCACCTCATTCTTGCGGCCATGGTAGTACTCATCATTGCGGGCTGCAGCGGATTGCGGCTTAAGCGTGGGATGCTCACACGGCCGGGCGATTGGGCGATGTACGGCGGAGGCCCGTCGCGAACCAACGTCTCTCAATCCGTCATGCGTCCTCCATTTCTTGAAGTCTGGCAATACAATGCGCAAGCGGGTGTCAGCGGAACGCCGCTCGTGCGGGACAGCGTCATGGTGGTCGGTACACTCCACGGTGAGATTCAGGCAGTGAACGTCAATAACGGGAAGCGGCTCGGGTATAAGGTCATGGAAGGGTCGATTGTCGGTACGCCCGTGCTGGATGGAACAAGAGTGATTTTTGCAATGTCCGGACTCCCGGAGAGTGTTGCTGTCATGGACCTGGGCAACGGAGACCGCGTTTGGACATATCCCGCAGGTCCGGTTGAATCCGCCCCCTTGCTGTACGAGGATTTGGTCTATGTGACGACACTGCAGGGTTCGCTGATTGCTCTTGAGAAATCCAGCGGCGAAGAGGCCTGGAAATTCGCACCGGAGGAAAACGGTCAGCCGATCCGTTCGTCTCCCGCTTCGGACGGCAGCGTGATCTGCTTTGGAAGTGACGACGGCCATGTGTACGGTGTTGACCGGGAAAGCGGACGCATGCTCTGGAAAACCGACGCCGGCGCCAGTGTGTTCGCATCTCCCATTATCACGTCTGACCTCGTGATTGTGGGGACAATCAAAGGTGTTGTCGTGGCGCTTGACGCGGCGACAGGTTCGTTGAAATGGTCGTATGCAACCGGGTCGCGTATTTACTCCGCCGCCGCAGGCGCGAGAAATGCCATTTACGTGGGAAGCGCAGACGGCGTGCTTCATGCCCTCGATCCTGCCGCAGGAACCCTCCTGTGGGAGTTTGAAGCCGGGAGCGTTATTGCCTCTGCTCCCCTCGTTGCATCGGGTTTGATTTTCGTGGGTTCTCTTGACAAGAAGCTCTATGTGCTCGATGCAGGGACGGGCCAGGAGCTGTGGCAGTTTGAAGCGGAGGGGAGGATCAGGGTTTCCCCGGTTCTTTGGGGCGAGTATCTGCTTGTGACATCGGAAGACAAGTACATCACTGCTCTGCGCCAGGAGATGCCATGATCCGGCGACTCGCACTCCTGATGTCCGTTCCCGCCGCGTTGCTTGCACAGGCACCGGATACCGTTCACTCGCCCGCACGCCTCTCAATTATCAGCGATCCTCCGGGGGCCGAGGTGATCCTGGATTCATTGCCTGTGGGCCGCACACCGATTCGCGACCACGATATCTCTGCGGGACTGCATCAGGTAAGTCTTGCCACTCCGTCGTTCAGAGATTGGAATGCGATTGTTCGGAATGAGTCGGTTCAGATCGGCCCCGGCGAGTCCATGTCCGTCTCGTATGATTTTGGAGAGACATTAAACCTTGTCACAATTCCTTCGGGCGTCAACGTGCTGTACGACGGAAGGTTGCTTGGAACGACACCCTTCTTTTATAAGTCATCAGTTCCCTTGTCGCATACGCTGGAGCTACGGAAAGACGGATTCAGGAAGCAGGAGCTGCCCGCCGGATCGATTCGTGGTATTATTACCATGAGCGTCGTGGATGCATCGGTAGCGGCAACTGAAATGGCGATCATGCCGTCAATCGAGGAATCCGTTCCGCCCTGGGCCGAGTATGTTTCTGCAGCGGGTATTGTCATCTCCGGAGTCGCGGCAACGTATTTTAAGCACCAGGCAAACTCGCACTTTGACAGCTATCGGCGCATGGGGAGCGCAGCGTCCCTCGACGATACACGCCGGTATGACAGTTATGCCGCA